>ENA-ORNW01002586-ORNW01002586.1-human-gut-metagenome-genome-assembly--contig:-NODE-2586-length-11677-cov-2.528480_pt1 | contig 11677 bp, 19 predicted proteins | sample MGYA00242121_ERZ509034 | MGnify/ENA primary metagenome ERZ509034 (study PRJEB26280, sample SAMEA2338689) | human gut metagenome | biome: human gut; feature: human-associated habitat; material: faeces... | reverse complement strand
GGCAAGCCAGCTGATCCGTGGAGCTTCCGTGGCGAAGCTGGAAGAATGACAGAAATCAATGGATAATTTGTAGATTATTTGCATAATTTGTATCTTGACAAGCTTTCATAAACATAATATAATAGTCTAATGTGGCGTGTAAAATACTTAAGCCAAAGCCCCGGTAACAGTATTTATGTGCCTGACAGTTGAAGATTGTTAGAAAAGTTAGGAGGTACTGGGATGAAAAGTTATATGGCTAACCCATCCAAGATTGAAAGAAAATGGTATGTAGTTGATGCTACAGGACATACATTAGGACGTCTCGCTTCAGAGGTAGCTTGCGTATTGAGAGGTAAGAATAAGCCGGAGTATACTCCGCATATTGATACCGGCGATTATGTAATCGTAATCAATGCTGACAAGATCAAAGTAACAGGTAAGAAGCTGGAGCAGAAGATTTATTATCATCACTCTGATTATGTTGGTGGTATGAAAGAGACCACACTCAAGGAAATGCTCGCTAAGAAGCCGGAGTATGTAATTGAGCATGCAGTAAAGGGAATGCTTCCAAAGGGACCACTTGGTCGCCAGATGGCAACAAAGCTTCATGTATATGCAGGTGCAGAGCATGAGCAGATCGCACAGAAGCCGGAAGTATTAGAAATCGTAGAGAGAGCATAATTGAGAGGAGGAAAAGACATTGGCTAATAAATTTTATGGAACAGGCAGAAGAAAAAGCAGTATTGCCAGAGTATATTTAGTACCAGGAAATGGTAAGATCACAATCAACAAGAAGGATATGGATCAGTATTTCGGTCTTGAGACATTGAAGATTATCGTTCGTCAGCCACTGGAAGCGACCAACACACTTGACAAGTATGATGTACTTGTAAATGTTCGTGGTGGCGGATTCACCGGTCAGGCCGGTGCAATCAGACACGGTATCGCAAGAGCTCTTCTGAATGTAGACGCAGATTTCCGTCCTACACTGAAGAAGGCAGGATTCCTTACTCGTGATCCTAGAATGAAAGAGCGTAAGAAATACGGTCTCAAGAAGGCTCGTAGAGCTCCTCAGTTCTCAAAGAGATAATACTTTTTGTCTTGGAATCCTTATTTTACAAGGGTTTCGGGAAATTGCATTTTAAAAATGATGTTTATTTGATGTTTAGCAGGTAGATTTTTAATGAATCTGCCTGCTTTTTTAATGCTTAATGGTATGTTAAAGTGTACTGTTTAATTTACGCATATTTGCGTTTTTAGGTTGTAGAGTATACAAATATACTATTGAACGCTAAAAACGCAAATATGACGGAATTACGATGCTTCTCGCCTATAAATTAGATTAGTTGTGATGTGATATCCAACGGGTCAACTCCTGCTTGTCTTTCTGCTTTATATCTCTTTCCCTCCACAGATTCAACTCCTAATCGTTCCTCAAGCCCGTTCATCATATAACAAGTTGTTGTATTATCGCCTTTTTTAATTGCTTCTCGTAGCTGATTAAAGTATGCGTCTGGAGAAATGAATTGTGCAGGATTGTCAATTCCTTCTGTTGTGTATCCGCTAAAAGTGAATTTATCAAATACATCCGTACCAATGCAATCTTTTAATTTCTCACGCAAGTAAATCAGATTCATTTCCTGCCCTTTGAACTTTGATAACTGTTCATTCAGTAGCCGATCAGATAAGCAACCACCCGCTTTCATTGTTTCTATAAAGTCGATTGTATCTTTCATTTCTTGGCTAGGTGTGAACTGGCTTGTGTTTACTGCGCTTTGTAATTCGTTGATGGCTTCCTGTATATCTTCGTCTGCCGTTTTGCAGGTTTCTTCATAGCGTTTACGGTATAATGCTTCTTCTTCCTTTTTTCCTGTTTCGGAAAGTTTTGAATCATTATAAATTTCCTGTAACTTGTGCTTAAGTTCCTGCTTTGCCTCTGCATTTTTGCTCAATCCTGCATAGATTCTCCCGCTATTGATTGTTAGTTTTAAATTCTTGTCCATAATTTTTTGTCCTTTCTTTGATTATAAAATAATTGCTATAAACTCGATAATGGCAACTGCTAAAACTACAAATGTTGTAATCTGCCAAAATCTGCATTGTTTCTTTGCTTCGTGTAAAACATCCATTGCTAATGATTTCATAAAGCCACTCCTTTCCTTGAAATTAAAACAAATTCATAAAGTTTACTATTGCTCTAGATCCTTTAGCATATCCTCAAGGCTCTGTATTCTCGTTGTAATGTCTGCCTGCTCTCGATTTTTCGATGATAAATCAAGCAAGGTTTGAGCGGCTCTAACTTTGATTCCTGCACCAACTTCCTCATTATCAAGAATATTGATAAGTGTGTCCAATGCCTTAAAATTAGCGTCCTCAATTTTAGAACTAATAACTTGAAACTGTGTATCTCTGGCATTTTGTAACTTCGTTCTAAAATCCGGCTTTCTCAATCGGCTATAAACAGCTTGCTCGGAAAGTCCTACTTCCTCACTTGCCACTTTAATTGTGGGACAAGTAAGAAGTGCTGAAATCAGTTGATTATCCGTCACTCTCATTAGTTATATCACCTCCTTTCAACGATTCGGGCGGGGTGTCGGGAATATTATCAATGATGATAACATCCGCCTTAATACTATCAATATCAACTGGTTTCCCGTCTAAATAATGCTTTCCGTTTCTAAAATCGACAATAACAACTTTTGCCGTTTTTCCGTCTGCAATCTTTTGTATTACTCTTAATCTGCTTTCATAATTCTTCAACTTATATCACTCCTTATCTGCTATATAACTATAAGATAATAGTTATATATAATATAATTATTATTACATTACACTTTGTAAATCCTTGTAAACCCTATTAAATACAAGGCTTGCATACTGTTTAGCACTAAAATTTTGTACAAATCCTAAAGATATTCGCTCATATTACCTATTTCTCGAATAACGCTTGCCTGTTCTTTGATGTAGTTATAAGGAATAAACCCTTTATTGCTATATAGCTTGGCTACACACTTTTTTGCTCGTCTGTTCTCGTTGTGTGTTATCTTTTCACACAATGATCTTGAACCTTTTCCAACAGACAGAAAATGAATATGCCAATCCACTTCGTGAGGTATTGCAAATTTATAAAGCAAATTGTCTTCGTCACGAACAAAAATTTTCCTATATCCCCCTTTTTCTGTTTTGACGGTCACTTTTTTGCACATATCCCCTTTATTGTGACTTAAACACATAACAATAGCAGTCTCATTGTAATGTTTGTTGTGTTGATAATATGCAGTTCTTCTTATACGATTGAACTGCAATAGTAATTCGTCATAGTCAGTTTTTCTTTCAAATTCAATGCTATAACTTGGTACAGTTTTTGATATATCTTGCATATCTAACCTCCGTTATCGGTTAAATACAAGTCTGGCTTTTGTATTTGTACCATTAAATATTTCCTTATAAATTTCTTTTGCTTCTTTCTTGGTAAAATTGATTAGTTCAAAACTAGGTTTTCCGTTTTTTTCCTCCGGAACAATAATTTTGTTGCCTGCAAGTGCATATCGGATTGCCTCGCTAACGCTACAATCAATAGTTGCTATAAATATTTTCTTCATTTTCTTTCTACTTTCCTTTCTAAGCTGTTATTTGTAACTGTTCAATGAATTTAGGGTAGTTTATTAAAACCCTATTGCCTGCCTTGATGTGTGGGACTTCTCCAGCTTTAACCATCATTCTAATGGTGTGTTCTGAAAGAATCCCAGTTTTAGCAACCTCTCGAATTGTCATAAATATTTTTTCGTTCATATAAACCCATCTCCTTTCGTGAACAATTTATTTACAGATACATTATAATGTGTTACAATGTTAAAAGATAGATACAAATATACGCAAAATAAAACAAATACGCAGAAAAATGTATCTTGTTTAATGAAAGGAGAAGTGATATGAATTATAATTGGTGTGAAATTGGAAAAAGAATCAAGGCTGAAAGGAAGAAGAGAAGGTATAATCAATCATTTATTTGTGAACATTTGGTAAGAAGCAGAAATACTGTGTCAGACTGGGAAAATGGAAAGATTAGTACAATGTCAGCAGATGACCTGTCAAAACTATGTGAATTATTTGGTTGTGAGATGGGTTACTTGTTGTGTGAGTATGATACTCCGCAGCGTGTACAGTCCGATATTTCAGAACAGACACAGCTATCTGTAAAGGCAATAGAAAATATTATGAAGTCAAGAGATAACCACAAAAAATTGTTTGGAAATGGTAAAAACAGTCTTGATGAACTTCTCTCTAGTGATGATTTTATAGCAATGCTTGAAAGTGTAGAAGAATACAGAACGTTAAAGAGAGGTAATGCTGATAAAAATATGATTGATGCTAAGGCGTTTGCGTTATACAAGGAGTTTATAAATATTATTGATAATATGTGAGAAAGGAAGATGTATATGGCTACTATAAGCAAAAGAAAGGGTGCATATCAGATTGTTGTATCTCTTGGCTATGATGAAGCAGGAAAGCAAATTAGAAAAACAACAACATATCGTATTCCAGAGGGAACAACACCTAAGAAAGCAGAAAAGCTTGCGAAAGAATACGCTATAGAATTTGAGAAGAAATGTAAGGGAATGGTAGATTTAAGCGAAAATATGAAATATTGTGAATTGTCGGAGTTGTATTTCAAGAATTATGCTCCCAATAAGCTGAAAGAAGGTACAGCTTATAACTATAAAAAGCAGTCAGAGCTTCATATACTTCCATATTTAGGAAGTATGAAGTTAAAAGTAATAACACCTACGATAATAACAAATATGTTTGCGAAAATGGAAGTACAACCATCGACTTGTAAAAAAATATATACAATTCTTCAAAGTGTTTTTAGGTATGCATTGGACAGCAGGTTGATAAAAGAAAGTCCGTGTTGCGCAGGTGTGATTCTTCCAAAACAAAAACATGACGCACAGCAGAGGAAACCTTTCTTATCAGATGTACAAGCTAAAGAATTGTTGAAAATGTTGGATGATTCGGGATATTCTGAATTTGCAGTTGTTATAAAGACATTGTTATATACAGGAATGAGAGCGGGGGAATGTTTAGCTTTACAATGGGAAGATTTAGATTTTGATAATGGACTTATACACATAAGGCATAATTTGGCAGATGTTGGAGGAAAACATTGGTTGGACACGCCTAAAACAAAAAATTCAATTCGAACAATAGGAATGAGTGATGTGCTTAAGGAGATATTGTTGAATCATAAAAAACAACAGATTGAGAAAATAAAAAATGTTGGAAAGAGTTATAAATATCCTAATTTGGTATTTACATCACGGACAGGGGACTATAAGGATAGAAGTAGATTGAATGTGCAGTTTAAGCGTTTTATTAAAGATACAGACTTTTCAAGCATATCACTTCATAAACTTAGACACGCAAATGCAACCCTTTTAATAAATGCCGGTGTGGATTTAAAACTTGTATCGGAAAACTTAGGTCATAGTGATGTGAGCGTGACGGCAAATATATATTCGGAGGTGTTAGAGAGTAGCAAGAAAAAGATGGCAGATTTGGTTGCACTCAATTTAAAATGATGTTTGTTTGATGTTTAAAGATATAAAATGATGTTGATAGATATAAAATGATATGATACACTAAAAAGGCGGAAAGCCTTACAATACAAGATGTTGGAGGAAGATGCAAAATGATACAAAAAGATATTGTTAGTTCTCAAAGAGATAATAAATTATTTCATAAGAATTTTCGAAAAGTCCTTAAAACCAAGAGTTTTAGGGGCTTTTCTTTATTTGCAACTAATTAAAATTCCCTCCTGTTTTATTGGAAAATGTGGTACAATAAACATAATATATAATCATTAAAAGCATTGTATAGCAATGTCTTTTTACAAATTACAAGGAGGGTTATCATGATTAAAATAAACAAAAGAATTGTCTCAATTGCACTGGCGGTTTGTTTGACCGTTCCCTCAGCTTCTGCGGCGGCGCCGGCATATTCAACAACGGCAAGTGCCAAATCCTATGTATATGTGGCGGCGTCCGGCAATGGCGAGTGCTATCACACCAGCAAAAACTGCAGCCGCATGCGGGGACGCGTGGTCAAAAAGACAAAGAAAGCAGCGAAAAGACAGGGCTACCGTGCCTGCAAGAAATGCTACCGATAACGTGAACATGAAAAAGAAACGTATGAGAAACAAACAGAGATAACAAAGGGAGATAATTGATGGATCATACGGATTATGAAATTACACTGATCCGCAGCCGCCGTAAAAGTCTTGCGATTGAGATCACGCCGGAGCTTCAGGTGGTCGTACGGGCACCGGCACGAATGCCGGTAAGAGAGATTAATGCATTTGTGCAGGAGAAGGATGACTGGATCCACGCCCATCTGCAGCAGATGGCGGAAAAAAAGCGGCTGCGGGAGCAGTACCGGAAACAGGCACTTTCTAAGGAGGAGCTTCAGGAACTTGCCACGCAGGCAATGAAGCTTATTCCGCAGAAGGTTCATTATTATGCACAGATTATTGGCGTCACCTACGGGCGCATCACTATACGGAATCAGAGGACAAGATGGGGAAGCTGCAGCGGAAAAGGCAACTTGAACTTTAACTGCCTGCTTCTTCTGATGCCGGAGGAAGTTCTGGATTATGTCGTGGTGCATGAACTTTGTCATCGAAAGGAAATGAACCATTCCGCCCGTTTCTGGGAGGAGGTCGAAAAAATCCTGCCGGATTACCGACAGCGCAGAAAGTGGCTGAAGGATAACGGAGGCAGGATCATGGACCGAAATCGTCCGGTATCCTGATACAACGAAAATTACTTATTGAGACTTCCTAGACCAATAACGCGTATACGCCCATACGATTTCTTTTGTCCGGAAAATGAATAGGCATTTTGCCTCATAAAACAAACTAATCCGTGGAATAGGACTAAAAATTGACGCAGATCAGTAGGATTTCTGAAAAGACTTTACTTTGCCACGCTTTGATGAATACACATCCGAACGACTGAGTCCCGTAGGTGGGCTCAGCTATTTCGGTCGGTACGCTTTCGCTACCACTGCACCACGCAGCGGTACATAACGCCCCATACAAGATTTATATCTACATATATGTAAGTTTTTTGTATATGGGGCGTAAGTACCGGCGGGTGCAAGTGCCTTACGAAACATCTGACTCCCACCTCGGGACGAGTACGGAAGGATGTGTTCATCAAACATCAAAGCGGCAAAGTAATTAGTCTTTTCGAAATCCGTAAGTGACAAGACAATTTTTAGTCCTATTTCGCGGATTTTCAAGCGTTTTGGCAGACAAAATGCTCTTTCAAATAATTAGACAAAAGAAATCGTATGGGCGTATTTTAATATTCCGCATAGGAAGTCTTCATACATTATTCGTTGTATCAGGATGCCGGTGTATCATTTTGACGATGATCCCATATCTCATCATGGGACGGTCAGTTTGAATGAGTTACTTTTGGTGATCTCGTCATCGGAGAGCGGCATGACGGAAAGTGTATGACCGGACAGTTCATATCCGGAGAAATAATATGGAATTGACATTGTGGTGCCGGCAGGAATACAGTTTTCCAAGGAGATAACATCATAGCTGTTCTCGATGTCGCAGTAGTATTCCAGCGGACGGAACGACGCATAATATTTCTCATTGTCCAGGGTCAGATAAGGAGCATGTGGAAGCTCCGTGGAATAATAGTTGTTGATCTGCAGAACCACTTTATAATAGTCGTCGGCAAAGCGGTCGATCGAAGCCGGCAGGTCCTTTTCGGCAACCTTCTCCGTGTCGGAGACAGGCGTGACCGCATATCTTTTACCAGACTTGTACCGGGTGCTGCTTGATTCGGAAAAGAAAATGCTGCACGGGAGCGCGATCAGTATGGCGATCACAAGAATCCCGTTGATGCCGGATTTTCTGTGAATCCACATCAGTCCTTTTACAATACATTCGATTCCTAAGCTGAATCCTCGCATAATTTTCCTCATTTCTATTCAATAATTTGATGTGTGTCCTACTTCTTTTGCTTTGGGATTCCGATGACAAGATAAGAGTTTGCAAGTACCTCTGTATCCGGATCAAGTTCGTTGATCAGAAGCCCCTTAAAATCATTTTTCTTGATCAGGAAGGAGAGTGTGCCGTTCTGACTGTCAATATTGTCTGTGGTTCCGTTGTCCTCCAGCTCACTGTATTCCAGGTGCTTGACGCGGGATAGATCATAATTGGAGATCGGCTTGAGATAACTGTCGTCCTTTGTGACACAGTAAGGACTGATGCGGTCGCTGTCCCAGTGTGTGTAAAGGTGATTTTCGTCCGCCTGACCCGGAAAGGTGTCGAGAGCCTTTTGTGGGACGGTAACGTGATATTTTACCGTGAGAATTTCATATCCCTCCGGCGTCTCGAAGGTGGAATCGTTATCGGTACTGCGGGAGGAAAATGTAACCGTAAAATCTCCGTTTTCCGTAGAAACCGTAAAGCCCTTGGAAGGCTTGACTTTCGTCGGGGTGACCGGCTCGGACAGAGTCAGAGTTTTGGCTATTTTGTTGGTCTGGTAGGTATGGAATACCTCCGGCCCGGCGATGATGAATCCGAGAATAACGATCAAAATGGCTGTTGCGAGCCAGTTGTTGCGGCGTTTGCCGGAAGTGCGTTTGGTGGCAGTTTCCCGGTGGGATGCCATCGGCTGAGTCTTTGGTTGTGCCTGTGCTTCGCTGTTGTTGTATGCAGATGCTTTGTGTGCCTGTGCTTCGCTGCTGCTGTATGAAGACGTCCCCTGTACCTGTGCTTCGCTGCTGTTGTATGCAGAAGATCCCTGTCTCTGGTAGACGCCGCAGTGAGGACATAATCCGGCATAGAGATCGTAGTCAAATTTCCTGCCACAGTGTGTACATTTTATTTTCATATGTATTCTCCGTTCTATACGATTTGTTACAAAAGGTGGAAAGTCCGACCGCATCCGTACGGTGGATTTCCTGTGTTTTTCGTTATGATGAGTGTATCATATTTTAATGGGAAGATGCAATGGTTAATGATTTGGAAAAGGCTGTTTTGCCGGGGGCGCTTGACTTTTTAAGAAAAAATGCCACAATAAAGAAAAAGAATGAGAGGGGAAGTCATAGTACATATGAAGAAGCATAAAATAATACCTGTTTTCATATTTTTCGTAGTGGTACTGGCAGCAGCCGGCGGCATATGGTTTCGGTGCAAAGACATCGGTCCGGCGGGAAAACGTGTGTCGGACCAGAAAACATTTCCGCAGTTTCACAGCGAAACGGATCAGGACAAGGATGGCATAGATGATCAGACGGATATTCTTAAGGGAGCACTGGACTACGTGGCGACAAAGCCGAAATATAAGAGTCAATATTACAACGGTGGTTATCCGGATGATGGCTACGGGGTATGTACGGACGTGGTTGCTTTTGCTATGAAAGCAGCCGGCTATGATCTGATGCGGCTTGTGGCAAAGGATGTGAAACAGCATACGGACGCTTACGATATCGATCAGCCGGATCCTAATATTGATTATCGCCGTGTGAAGAATCTGCAGGTGTATTTTGGCAGGCATGCGCTGAGTCTGGCAACCGATGTATCGGATGTGGAGGAATGGCAGGGCGGCGACATCGTTATATTCCGAAAACATATCGGAATCGTTTCGGACAAGAGAAATAAAAACGGGGTGCCGTATGTAATCCACCACTACAGTCCATGGCAGAGAAGCTATGAGCAGGATATTCTCGAACGCCGCAGTGATATTGTTGGTCATTATCGCTGGAACTTCGGAAATGAATCCGGGGAGAAGGCGAAACAAAATAAAACGACGCAAAATAGTCGTTAAACTTAAAAACAGGGCTTGACAAAACGGAGACCGGATAGTATACTGGACAGGCAGTGTGAATTTGCCACTACGATTCAGGGGTGTAGTTCATCGGTAGAATAAGAGTCTCCAAAACTCCAGAGGAGGGTTCGATTCCTTCCACCCCTGTTCTTAAACAGAAAGTATATTTTATACTTTCTGTTTTTATTGTGTCAAGTATTCGTAAGAAGCTACCGGCAGACTTAGCATGAATTCACAAACAGCTATTAGCAGTAAATTTTGTATAAAAAAGAAAAGTGGTATAAAATAGACAAAGAGTGTTAAAATCTAAGAGAAAGTAATGAAAGAGAAGTTTTATAAAGGGCAGTCTACTGACAAAGAAGAAAATATGTGATGAATGAAAACAGGATTATGAGGAAGGGAGCTGTAAGAGAAATGAACAGGTATTGGTTGCATGCGGCATCAGGAGAACTTTCTTTAGCAAGGGATAATGGGAAAAATATAGAAAAGGAATCAGAACCGCAGATAATACTATTAAATATGGAAGAATTTCAGCAATTAGAAGGAAATTATCCGCATCGAAAGAATCTGATTAGCAGCATGCGTTTTATCCGCTATAGCAAAGTAGAGGCATTTCATGAATGTGTACAGGGGATTATACATGTACCAAAACAGGGAAGTAAAAAGGAAAAAGAGTTTTCCTTTGGCTTTTATCTCTTTGAAAATAAACTATTTTTAATAGAAGAAGATGAGGAATTACAGGAAATATTGGCAAAGGTTAAAAATGATATGTTTGATGGCTGCACACTTCATATGGTGTTGCTCTTTATTTGCAATGCATTAATTGACAATGATATTCTTTATCTGCAAAAGATAGAGGAAAATTTGGAGAAGGTAGAGGATGTTGTAATTAAGAGGATACCGGAGCATTTTAATGAAGTAATTATGCGTTATCGGAAGCAGCTTTCAGAGAGCCGGGCATATTATGAACAGTTGATGAATATGGGAGATTTCATGCAGATGTATATGAATCGGGAGTCTTTAGTAGAGGAGGAACAGGGCTGGGAACGCTATATGAATCGTGTGGAGCGGCTGCATAATTACGTAGAGACAATCCGCGAGTATTTACAGCAAATCCGTGAAATGTATCAGACGCAGATTGATATTCACCAGAACCGGATTATGAGTATTCTGACCATTGTAACAACTCTCTTTTTGCCATTGACACTAATTACAGGCTGGTATGGAATGAATTTTCCGGGAATGCCGGAATTTCAATGGAAATATGGTTATCTGGCAGTAATCGGAGTGTCCGTTCTTCTTATTATTATAGAGATAGTATATTTCAAGAAAAAGCGGATCTGGATATCTTCGAAAGACGTAATATAATGAGCGCAAGCGAGTCAACATACTTGCATGATTGACAATCGGCGAAATTAATGGGTGATACAATCACGTTATAATACACAAAATGTCCACTTATATGGAAAACCGCTGAATGTACGGAAAAAAGTGCAATAGTAAGTATTATGTAAATGTTATGTGTGGAAAGAAGTTTAGGAATAATGATGGAATTTGGAGCTTTTTTGAAGACTTTTGAAGGAATGCGAGGCTTATTACCTTATTTTTTGACACAAAAATTTGTGAAAAACGATAAAAAATATTGACTGAGTAAAAAAAAAACTTGTAAATGTGACTAAAGTACCATAAAAAACGACAAAATGTGACAGGCAAACTAATTTTGGTAAGACCAAAATGGAGAAAAACAGAAAAATTTATTGTGTAAAATGCTCATAAAATTCATATACTAAGATGGTAAGCGAAAATTGACAAAAAAAAGAAATGGTGTCATAATGCTCAAG
>ENA-ORNW01002582-ORNW01002582.1-human-gut-metagenome-genome-assembly--contig:-NODE-2582-length-11690-cov-3.616416_pt1 | contig 11690 bp, 15 predicted proteins | sample MGYA00242121_ERZ509034 | MGnify/ENA primary metagenome ERZ509034 (study PRJEB26280, sample SAMEA2338689) | human gut metagenome | biome: human gut; feature: human-associated habitat; material: faeces... | reverse complement strand
CCGTCTTCTGTATAGCGTCCCCGGCTCTGATCTCCCCCGTAAGCACTCCTAAAGCTGTAGCTCCGTCCGCTTTGGCTCCCGCCGTGTATGTCATATTGCTTTGAGCGTCTAAGTCTATGGAAAGTACAGAGTAGCCTTTAAGGGAAAGCCCAGCGGCTACGGCAAGGGCTGTAGTGGTCTTGCCCGCTCCCCCTTTTTGGTTTGTGATCGTGTATACCTTGCTCATAGTGTCCCCCTTATGGCTTTGTCCGCTTCGTCTGCTATCCGCTGTAGCTCCCGCTGGGTCTCCTCGGCTTGGCGGTTAATCTCCTCGGCGGCTTCGTCTGCAAGCTGGTAAATATTCTTGTCCATATTCCCCGCCCCTCTCATAGATCGCCCCGGCTGTTTAGGGCTTCTTTTAATGCTCTGGCTTCTTCATCGGTAAGAGTAAGCCCCTTTAGAAGCTTCTCCTCTCCGTCCGTCCGTCTCCAGCTCCGCAAGTCATACTTTGCGGTGCTTCCGTTGTAGCTTACCCTGTTAAGCTCTTTTGTGGTGTCCCCGCTCTGGCTTAATACGGCTACTTTCTCTACGATTTCATAATTAAAGGCTGTGCTGGGCATATTCTGCGCTCCTCTCTATAAATGCGCTTGTAGCGGGTAGGGTCTCCCCCGCCCGCTCAAGGCTGTTATATGGTCTTCTCTGCCTGTAAGATAAAGTTTGCATACAGCCCCCCTTATCTGTAGTTGTGTATGTGTTATTGTGTATACTCTTATCCAAAGATTGCTTTAGCTATGCGCTCCTCGCTGTTATTCTTTGCCCGCTCCAGAGCGTGGGAATAAATAAGGGTTGTGTTTATGTTGGTATGCCCTAAGAGCTGGCGGGTCTCCTCTACTGTGCCGCCGTTCAAAAGGTTAAGCGTGGCGGCGGTATGTCTCATGCTATGCCCGGTCAAGCGGTCACTCTCAAGCCCTACAGCTATAAGCCGCTCTTTGGCTACTCGGCTTACGCTTCTGGTAGTCATGCGCTCCCCGTTGTTACGGTTTGCTATAGAGCTAAAAAGCGGGGCTTTGGGGTCTGCGCCCCCTCTGGCTTTAAGGTAGGCTCTTACAGCTTCTTCTACAGGCTCGGCAAGCTTTACATAGTCCGCTTTTTCTTCGTGCCCTTTGCCCTGATAGAAAAGGGCTACAGCGTCTCCAGCGGTTCTAATATCGCCTATATCGGCTCTTACTATGGAGATTTCTCTAAGCCCCGTAGTTACCATTACAGAAAGCATAGCGTAGTCTCTCAAGCCTTTAAGGGTGGAGCGGTCAATAGCCCCCAGCAAGCGGGCTACTTGCTTCGTGGTCAAGTAGTCCTTTTTATGCTCCGTATCCAGCTTTGCCCCTTTTACTCTGTCTGCTACATTGGGATAAAGCCCCTCTTGCGCTGTCCACTGGAAAAAGAGCTTTACAGCGGCTAAGTAGCCTTGTACCGTAGTAGGCTTATGCTCCAGCTTCAAATAGTCCCGATATGCTACAATGTCTTCCCGCTGGGGCTGGGTTATGCCGTTCTCCATAAGGTAGACAAAAAAGCGTCTAATAGCCTTGCTATACGTCTCTATAGTCTTGGGGCTTGCGTCAATATAGGAAGTCCAGCGGCTAAAAAGATCGGCGTTAATAGTCCGCTGTTCTACTATGGCGGTATTCTCTATCACTGTTAAGCCGTTCATGTTTCCCGCTCCTCTCTGTCTGCGCTATTGTGTATACTGTATTGCGTATACCTTTTTGTGTATCATTATTACAGTATCAATTATAGCCGATTGTCCGCTATATGTCAAGGGGTTATTTCGTATTTTTTCATAGTTGCCGATAAAGAGAAAGCCCCAGCGTATAAGCTGGAGCGTTCCCCGTGTTCTGTATGATCGCTTTACTTCTGGAGCGGGACTATAGCAAGTGTTTTCCCCAGCGGGGCTAATACTTTTAAGATTGTGTCTATTTGTGGGCTTGTGCTTCCCTTTTCCATGCGGGCTATAATCGGCTGTTTTACCCCGCTCAATTCTTCAAGCTTCTTTTGGCTTATGCCCTTTTCCTGTCTGGCCTTAATAAGCTCTCCGATAAGGGCTACTCTTAAATCGCTCTCGGCGATTTCCTCTGGGGTGAAAAGCTCGGCTCTCACTTCGTCCCAGCTACTCCCGATTGCGCTATTTTTATTCATCGTCAAATCCCCTTTCTATAAGGTCTGCAAGTTCCCGTTTTGCCTGTGCTATCTCTCTGGCTGGGGTCTTCTGGGTCTTCTTCATAAAGGAATGGAGCAATACATAGCTCCCATTATGCCACGCCACAAACAATATACGATCTCTAAGAGGTCTAAGCTCCCATATTTCGCCGTCAAGGTGCTTTATATAAGGCTCTCCGGCTTGCGTCCCGTACTGGCTCAATATTTCGATATAGTCATTGATCTTATGTGCCTTTATGCGGCTGTCCTTGTCCTTTTTCTTGGATAGCTCCCGCAAGTACTCTAATACTGGCTCTTTGCCGTTTCTATCCCTGTAAAAGTGTATCTTATGCAAGTAGCTTTCCCCCTTTCTGCTTCTATTATACTCAAAAGTTATTGCCCTGTCAAGTACTTTTAAGTTATTAAAAAGAAGCCCCGGCTATAATTGCTGGGGCTTTCCTTTATGTGGCTATTCGGTTTTCTTTGTGGCTTCTTTCCGTCCCATTCTAAGTCCCTTTGCTCGCCCGTAGTCCAGAGCAAGAAAGATGGCGTCCACAAGCCCGTTAATATCTTTGCTTCCCATAATAACAAGCTCTTTTAACTCAAGCCCTCGGACTTCAAAGCATTCTATAGACCGGGTGGGGAGCTTCGGCGCTGGGGTAAGTTCTATGTATCGCTTAATAGCTTTTATTTCTGCGCTGTCTGTTTGTACTTGCTTCATGCTATACACTTATAAAGCCCCCTCTCGCACGCTGTAAGGCTCTGTAACAGCCTGTAAGGGATAAGGGCTACTGTGTACCCCCCCCCCGATAAAATCGGCTATAAAGGCTTTTGTAGCCTCGTTGAGAGTATTTACAGCCATCATATAACCGGCTATATAAGCATTTCTAACAAGCCAGCTTATGCGGTCGATTGGTGCAAGTCCCGCTCTTCCGGTTTTATTGGTCCGGCTTCTATCATCTTTTCCATAAGCTCTACAGTTGCAGAATAATCAAGCATTTCTTCTTGAAGTCCCGCTGTTTCTTTCATTTGCTCCGGCTCTATGATAAGCTCCTGCAATTTATCTAATGTAATCTCCATTGTTATAAGCTCCTCTCTTCTATGTTCTTGCTGTCAATATGAATAACTCTTAATTTCTTCCCCCAGAAGTCCACTTCTTGCGGCGGCTCTGTTCTCGGTCTGATTGCTCCCGCCTGTTCCAGCAGTCCCCAGAGGGACGGACGGCTGAGCGGATGAGCGGCGTAGTCGCTGTATATCTTATAGGCAAGCAGAGCGGGTATAGCGATTCTGTCTCTGCCCTGTATGCCCAACAGCCGGGCTGCGTCGCTCTTCCGGGGCTTTCCCTTTTGATTTAGAATATACTCCCCGCTGTCCAAAGCGGCTTGTATCGCCTGTAAGAAAGTAGCCGCCACTTCTAACACGGCATCCGGTTTGCCTGCCCCTGCTGTCTGCTCCAAAGCTTCTAAGCGTTTCTCTATACTCTGGATAGCGGGAGCGGGTAGCCCGCCGCCTTTTATAAGCTGGTGCATTTGGTTAAAGGCATTGATATAAGCTATCTTAAATTGCAACGCTTTAGCCCCGGTGTATCCCATAACCAAAAGAGTAAAGCCATCTTTCGTCATTATGTATTGTGGTTGAGTTCTGCCCTTGCTGTCTGTATAAGTCGCTTCTATAAAATTTTGCTTCAAAAACTCTTTTGTGGTGTCGCTTTCTATCTCCACAGATTTGTGGAGATTAAGCAGGTTTTCAATATCTCTTATAACAGAATCGTGCCGCTTTCCAAATTGTTCAGCAACGGCTTTACTTGTCGTTACTGGTATACCGTCTTTCTCTAAGACTACTGGCAATAAATCCATAGTAAAATCATCCTTTCTCTTACAGGGAGAGGGAGCGGGGAGCTTGTCCCCCGGCTCCGTCCCGTATTGCCTTTAAGCGATAGAGAAGCGGCGGCTCTGGGTGGTCTTCGTAAACTGTCCGTACAGCTCCGGCATGGCCTTTTTGAAGCTTGCGCTGTCAAAGCGGGAGCTGGTAACGTGTGCCCAGCGGATTTTGAAGATGTCAACGGTAATTTCCTCGGTGTTCCGGGCGGTCATTTCGGCTTTGATCTCGTCTTCAATGGCGGTGATCTCGGCGGCGATCTCGTCAGCCATAGCTTTAAGCTCTTTCAGCTCCCGAACTTTTGCGGCCATTTCGTTTGCGCTCATTGTGTTAGCCCCTTTCTTTTATCGGCGGGCTATGCTATAATAACTGTAGCCCTTTGTGGTTGCTCTCCCGTGTTGCGTGTTAGGCTGGCGGGGGAGCTTTTCTTTTTTGCCGGTGGAAAGCTCGGCGGCGGGTGGCTTTAAGCATCTATGCGCTTCCGGCACTCTCAATCTCCCTTATCCGTTCCCGCTCTTATGTGGCGTTCTTGGTTCCCTTTCGGTACTTCGTCCGCTTTCGCTCTGGGCTTTCTCCCTTGCTGTGATTATATAATACTACACTTAAACAGTACAGTCAATATGGCAAAGCATACAATGTTTAAGTGTAATTTTTGTGCATTCATACACTTGTTAATTGTAGATTTTTCTGCTATAATAAAGCCATACTGGGAGAGGTGGCTTTATATTTTGCCGCCCCCCAGAGAACAAGAAAAGGGGGTATATTCTTGGCAGAACGCAAAAACAGTGAAGCAAGGATAAGAGCTAACAATAAATACAACGCAAAGGCTTATGACCGGGTAAATATCGCCATCCCTAAAGGCCGAAAAGAGGTTATACAAACCCACGCGGAAGCTCTCGGCAAAAGCATAAACGGATATGTTGTGGAAGCGATCGAGGAGAAACTTAGCCGGGACGATGAGAAAGCGGGAGAGTAAACGCCTATAAAAAGAGCGGGGAGCTATTACAGCTCTCCGCTTTTCTTTGTGTCTGCTTTGGCTATCATGTCTTCCAGCCGCTCTATTTCCGCCCTGTGCGCCTTTATAGCCGCCTTAATGCGTTCCTTGCTATCCCCCTCCGGTTCCCTCTGCTCCGCTTCTAAAAGCCGCCGTAGCCGCTCCTGTGCCTCCTGTAATGCTTTCTGGAGCGGGGGCTTATGTTGTAACCCTCTCCCATAGATCGCTTCTATATCCGCTTCTATCTGGCTGTAAAACAGGCTGTTAGAAATCATAAGGGAAATAGCTTTAGCCGCCTTTAGGAATAAGCTATATACATCTTCCCCAGCCTTTAGGCCCTTGAGTATTTCCGTCTGGAGCTGGGAGCTTGTCTTGATATTTTCTTGATAGGTTCTATATACTTCAAGGCTCCGCTGGCGGTCTTCCCGCTCCCGCTGGGTATCAAGATAGAGCTTTTTAGCCTGTTGCCCCTCTAAGCCCTCTGAAAGCCGTTCTGCGGGCTTTTGCGGCTCGGTAATGGTTTCATATTCCCCAGCCCCTAAAAGCGGCTCTACGGGGCTTTCTGGGGCTTGTTTTTCTGGCGGCTCCCCTGTGAATAGCCCCGAAAAGTCTAATACAAGGTCTTCCGCTATTGCTACTCTGGCTTCCGCTCCCATGCTGTAGCCCCCTCTCAATTAAAGGGTAGTTCTTCCTGTTCTCCGTCTTCCAGCTCCGTAAAGGCTGGGCTGGCGGTGTCCTCTCGGCGGGCAAGCTCTACAGTATCGCCTATAACGATAAAGCCGCCATACTCGGCTATAAGGTTCTGTACTTGCTTTTTGCTCTTGTCCAGAGCGTCCGCAAGGTCTGTTAGATCGGCTGTAAAATCGTCCCTTTGCACTCTGTAGAAAGCTATAGCAAGCTTCTCCCGCTCGGCTTCCCGCTTGCTCTTTTTGGGCTTCGTGCTGGAGCTATAGCCGCCCTCGCTCTTACTCCAGCCCCCGCTACTCCCCCCAGCGGCTCCCGCTCCGCTTGTCTTGTCCGTGAAGTAGTTGAACATTGGGTAGAAGTCTAAGTAAGCGTCCCCCTTGCTCCCGTTGCGGTGCTTTAGGATTTTGACTTGTATACGCTGGGGCTTCCCAGCTTTTCCAGCGTCTACGGCTTGTCTCATAAGCTCCCGTATGCGCTTCTCTCTGGCTTTATCGGCTTCCCCCTCTTGATAATCCATACCGTCATACTGTAGCCCTATTAAGCAATCGCTGGAATACTCAATAGCTCCGCTTTCTTTGAAGCTTGCCATATTAACGGGGGCTGTATAGTTATCTCTGTTAAAGCTGGATATGCCTATAATGGGAATACTGTAATCCCGGCTCAAGCGTTTAAGCTCTAATACGGCTTTATCTGTATTTTGCTTGTCCGTGGCTCTTAGATCGGCGGGGGCTATGATCTGGAGATAGTCTATCAATACTACGGGGGCTTTCCCGGTAAGCTTGATATGCTTCTGTACTTTTTCCCTTATCTCCTCTACGCCTACATTGCCTATGCCCTCGGTAATATAGATATTCTTTGCATACTCCGCATAGCTGGCTATAGATCGCTGTATAAGCTCCCGCTCCGTCTGGCTATAATCGGCGTATCTTGTCCCGGTTAAAATGCCCCTTGTGGTCTTGGCGTGGGCGGTGCTTCCGTTCTCCTCTAAGTCTTTGATAAGGGTTATACGGCTTACGCTCTTAGCTATAAGCTCATTCCTTGCCATTTCCAGCGAAAATATAAGCACGTCATGCCCAGCTTGCGCTATATTATCCGCTACGTTTAAGCAAAAAGTAGTCTTGCCCAGAGAAGATATAGCCCCGATTATGTACAGCCCAGCATACAAGCCCCCGTCTAAAAGGTTATCAAGCGGGCTAAAGCCTGTAGGAATAAAAGCCGCCCGCTTGCTCTCCTCTATGCCTTTTAGGAAGTTCTGGAGCGTATAGGCTACGGCTTCCCTTTTAAGGGCTTCCCGCTCGGCTTCCAAAGTCTCCGCTTCTATGTTTTCTGCTCCCTCTATAACGGCTCTAAATGCGTCTCTATCGGCGCTTAGAGCTTCGTTTGCGTCTTTATATGGCTGGGCTATATCAAGCCTGTAAAACGTAATTTTAAGCCGTTCTAAGCCCTCTGCAAGCTCTCTATTAGCCTTGCTCCCGGCTTCGTCATTGTCCATAGCAATAATAAGCGGCTGGGCGGGTCTCTGGCTCTCCAGCATAGTTAATAAAGCTCGCCTGTTTGCGGTGCTTCCCAGTGCTACAGCTTCCCCGCCTACGTCAATAATAGAAAGTGCGTCAAGCTCCCCCTCTACGATAAAGACGGGCTTACTTGCCGTATACAGGGCTTTGCTATTAAATATTCTTACTTTCCCTACTTTGCTCTTTGCATATTGGGCTTGCTCCGGCGTGAGATTGTCCCTTGTATCTCTTGCTAAATAGCTGTGCTTGCTGGTAGGAATGATAAGCCGGGGAGACGGTGGAGCTTGCGGGGCTTTGGGGTGCGTCCAGCTCTCCACATATCCCAGCTTGAAGCGGTTAAGCGTCTCCAGCGTTAGCCCCCTGTGGTAGCTGGTCTTTGCTATGTCCCTGTTTGCCTGTAAAAAGAAGCTTGTATAGTCCGGCTCCGCTTCCCCCTGTTGCATTGTGTATGCGGTATTGTGTATGTCTGATTGTGTATATTGTTTACTTTTGGCTTTCTTTTGGTACTCCTCGGCTACGGGTGCAAAGTCCTCTTGCGGGGTAGTTCTACGGTAGCCCTCTATGGTAATATTGTACTCTGCGGCGGCGGCTTCGAGCTTGCTATTATAGTCCGTTGCTCCCGTTTCTAAGCCTATAATGTCTATAATATCGGCGTTAGTGAAGCATCCCGCCCAGCAAGTAAAATGTACTCCGTCTTTGGTTGTTATGCCCGTTCCTTTTCGCCCGCTCCCGCTTCCGCATATAGGGCATATAAAGCCCTTGCCGCTCTTGTCTGGGGTAAGGTGATCTTTCCCCCGCTCGATTATGTATTGTCTGGCTTCTTCTCTATTCATGTCCGGCTATCCTCTCTGGGGTATATCCCCCGTTTGATTTCGCTATTTTCTTCGTGGCGTTCCCCCGCCGTTGTCCGCTTGTCCGGCTGTAGAGATTTGCTATCCCCCTGCGCTCCATATTGGAGCATACAGCCCCCGTCAAATAATGCCGGGTTAAAGCTATAGCTACAGCCCCTACAGCTTGTACTATCCGGGTATATGCAAGCCGCTACTCTATCTTTCATAAAAGCCCGTCCGCTCCTCTCATGCCTTTAAGGAAGTAAGCCCCTGTTCTCTCCGCTGGAGCTTCTTCTTTTACAGGCTTAATTATAGCATAGCCGCCGCCGTAGGCTTTGGCGGCGAATGCGGCTTAATTATCAATTGATTATCTATTGATAATATATTAGGATTTTTGGAGGTCCGAAAAACCCAGTATTCATGCGGGTTCCCAGGTTTTCGCTCCGGAGTAAAATGTTCCTTTTCCGGAGTGGAATGTTCCTTTTCCGGAGTGGAATGTTCCTTTTCCGGAGTGGATTGTTCCATTCTTGCGGCGGTGGGGGCTTCCTCTCTATAGGCTGAAATACAAGATATAGAGCGGGAGCGGCTTGGCTTTCTGCTATGTTGTCTTCCGGAGTAAAATGTTCCTTTTCCAGATTGGAGCGGGAGAGAGCGGGAGACTATGCCCCCGCCCTGTCCTTTATTCTGCCCATGCTATATCATCAATAATAACGGTTGCCCCGTCCCCCGCTTTAATGCGGTTGCCCGTTGGAGAGTGTACTTCCTCTATCTCGGCTACGGCGTTCTGGGCTTCTTCCAGCGTGTCAAATTCCATTGTTATACGCTGGGTCTTGCCCCCGAATTTACCGTCCCACAAGTCCGCATACACTTCCCATTTGCCGCTTTCGGTGCGCTTGCCTATAAGGGCTACGGCAAGCTGTAAAGCGTCCAGCCGCTCCGCTTGCTGTATTTTAAGTAATAGCCTGTCTACTCTCCTCATTCCGTCCCGCTCCTTTCCTCGCTCTGGGCTTTCTTCTCGGCTTCCAGCTTCTTAGCCGTGTTTATGGCTACGGCTTTCTCTGTTATGCGGGCTTGCCGCTTCTGGGCGGTCTCTATCTGTTTTGCGGTGTCTTTGCTGATAGCTATAAAGGTCTCCGCAAAGCTTCCCGTAAGCCCTACTTTCAAATAGCCGTTGTCCAGATAGTCCGCTATTGGGGCTGTATCATCACATACAGGAAGCAAGCTAAACTCCGTGTTCCCGTAAAGGTTGCTATGCTCCGTCTCCAGCTCCTCTATAGCTTCTTCTATAGGCTTCTTAATGGTCTTGTAGGGGTTATTATTGCCTACTTCGCTGGGGAGCTGTAAGCGGTGCTGGATAGCCCTAAAGCCTATAGTGAAGTAGCCCCGCTCCTCTATGTCCCGTGTATGCTGGCGGGCTAAGTAGAAGATATAGTAGAGTAGATCGCTTGCCCGGTTTGATAGCCGAAAGTAATAGCGGGGGAGTATTGTAAAGTATTGGGCTATAAAGCTCCAGCTTATCCGCTCATTAAAGAAGATCGTACATTGTCCCCGCTCTATCCTTGCTCCCGTAAAAAGCACTTCCAGAGCGTCTATAGAGCTTCCTTTTTTCTTTGTCTGCTGTATATGCCCCTTGATTTTAAGGCTTGTAAGCGTGTCCATTCCAGCGTTAAAGCCTTTTCTGGCACTCTGGGGAGTGGAGTAAAAGCCCGTGTCTATAAGCTCTTGGAGCGGGAAACTTATATAGTTTTTGGTAAGCTGTCCGTCATGTATAGCTTGCTCGTTTGCCTTTATAAGGGCAAGCACGAAAAGCTTTTTAGCGGGTTTGTTGCTCCCCGTAAGCTTGTCAATGTCCGCAAGCTCTATAGTAACGCTGGCTTTCTGGGTCTTCAAGCTTACCTGTCTACGCTTCCCGCTTTCCAATACTTCGAGCGTTGTAGAGTGGTTTACTTGCCGCTTGCGGGCGGGCAAGTCTGCTATATCCGCTCCAGCTCCCAGCGTCTCTAAAATAAGATTGCTGGCGGTGCTGTCCGGCACGTTGTAAAAGTCTTTTTGCTCTAAAGGCTTGAGCGGGGCTACAGGCTGTAGAGCTTGGGCTTGCTGGTTTTTCTTTGCCATTAGTAAGCCCCCTCTCCGTCTTCGTCTTCTGTCTCCGGCAGGGTGCATAGAAGCTTATCAAATAGGGCGGTATACTCCGGCTTAAAAGCCTTAAAGCCGTCTAAAAGTTGCTCCGCTTGCTCCCGGCTATCCTCTGGAATAGTAAGAGCTTCGTAGTCTATCGGCTGGAAAAGGTCTTTTAGCACTTGTAGCTTGCGCTCTTTAAGCTCTTTGTCTTCATAGTCTGTATCACGTATTTTCTTATACAGGATAGGTACAAGCTCATTTAACGCTTGTATTTTGTCCTCTATGCCCGCTGTATTCATCTGGAATATCACAATATCGGGAACGTCATAATAGCGGGCGATGATCTCCAGAGCATAGTTATAGCCTTTAAGGTGGTAATAGCTCTCTATAAGTGTCTGGCGGGCGGTCTCTACTATGTCCACATTGTCCGCATAGTCTTCCGCTTCCGTAAAGAAAGCTTCCAGCGTGAAGTTAGAAAGCGTGTTGCTTATATCCGGCTCCACATAGTAGCCCCTCTCATTTATGCGGGGGCTTCTTCCTAAAAGATCGCTTGCCCGTAATATAGCTATGCCGTTTATTATAGCTCTCCTGTTACCGTCAAAAATAGTAGTGTCTTCTTCTGCTTCTTCCTTAAAGCCGTATACATCGAGCTTATACAGGTCTCCCCAGCTAAAGACGGTGCTACTCCAGTCTTCCAGCGGCAAGCTTGCTATATCCTTTAGCGGCTTGTGTCCTTTTACGGGGAGCGGCTGGAGCTGTTTCTTTCCTGTAAGGTAAAGCTTCTCTATATCGGCTATAATAGCGTCTGCAAGCTCCCTAAACTCTGTAAGGAAGTCTTCCAGCTCCGCAAGGTATTCTCCCTCGCTTACGTCCATACCACAAAACAAGCCGCCGTAGAAGTCCATAAGCCCAGCTTCTACAATGTCCCATTTGGTAAGATCGGCGGGGGCTTCTTCGTAGTAATGCCATTTAACGGGAGTAGCAAGCCCCCGCTCGTAGTCTTTCTTTTGCTGGGCTTCGTCTGCGTCCGCTTCCGTCCCGCCTTCAAAAATCACTTTAGCCCGGTCTAATAGTCTTCTGGTGGCTATTTGCTGGGTGTATTCCGTCCCGCTCCCGTCTGTGGTTTTCATATCTCTAAGGGCTTGCTTCATAGCGGGAGTAGTAATAGCTTCCTGCCATTCCTCGGCGGTCATGGTGTCGCTACGTCTCCCGCTCCCGTCCTCTATGGTATAGTAGCCCTCTCCCATAACTTCGTTATAGCCCTCAAGGATAAGCTTACTCTTTACAGGCTCGGCTATATATTTTTTTCTGATCGCCTTTAAGGGGTTAGGCTTTGCCGGGTTTGTTTGGAGTTGCTTAGTATAAAAGCTTATGCCCCTCTCAATAAGAGCGGCTAAACTGTCTCCTCTCTCTGTCCCGTCTTCATCGTAAAGCCATTTTTTTAGCCCCGCTTCCCTTGCGTCCCGGTATTGCTTCTCTGTCATAATGGCGGGG
>ENA-ORNW01002578-ORNW01002578.1-human-gut-metagenome-genome-assembly--contig:-NODE-2578-length-11709-cov-2.434958_pt1 | contig 11709 bp, 10 predicted proteins | sample MGYA00242121_ERZ509034 | MGnify/ENA primary metagenome ERZ509034 (study PRJEB26280, sample SAMEA2338689) | human gut metagenome | biome: human gut; feature: human-associated habitat; material: faeces... | reverse complement strand
TTTACTCGCCAAAGCTCTTCATTGTATTTGACAGACTCTGATCCGTCTCCTGCAATTTTGTTGCTGCGGTATCCATTAATTTTGCATAATTTTCAAGCATTTCTGAGAAATTTGTAAAGGTACTCTGCATGCTTTCATATTTCTGAACGAATGCATCCAAAGCCTCTCCTTTCCAGATCTCATTCAGACCGCTGATCAATGTCTTCATCTTTGCCATTGACTCATCGTGCTGCTCTTTGATTCCTCTCAATTCGGATGCCTTACTGGTAAGCATTTCCGGTGTTACCTGAATAACTGCCATAGTTTTTCTCCTTTCATGTCTTATGATGTTGTAATTTATTTATGTAAATTCCCTGAAAAAGAATTACATACACTATTCTGTAGTCTGCACCTGCAAAATCCCCTTCAACTGTCCATCCACCTGCTCTATGGCAGATGCAGTTTTCTTCATTCTGCTTTTTATTTGCAAAAGCTTGTCCAATGCCAAATCAGCATTGCTTCCTTTCCAAGCCTCCTGCAGACTTCCTTCTGCTGTCTCCAGCATTTTATTTAATAACTGCATTTCCTCATCTATGATCCGCAGCTGACTCTGATATTTTATGATTTCCTCCATCCATTCTGTATCATTCATATGTACTTTCCTTTCGTTTCAACACCAGAATATCTCCATTCCAGATCCCGGCATCCTCCAATGTTTCCCCGGAACCAATAATGTGATTAGTTCTTATACAAACCACCTCATATCGCAGTGCATTTAAAAATAATTCCGGATTATATCCGTTTAATGCCTCCACAATATCGTTTAATAATTTGTTCATCTCCAATTTGGTTGATACTTCAAGGTCGTATGAAAAGTGACCTGCTTCATCGGTTACTGTTACAATGATATTTTCCATTGTCCTCTCCCCTTCAAAACACAATTTTCTATAATTTCTGCCATATTCTCAGAACCGATTTTCTGAAAAACAAAGCCCCGAACATCTGCCACAATCATCAGAATAATATTGTCCTTTTTGATGTATCCAATACTTTCTTGTCGTTTGAAAATGTCCTGACACCGTCTCCATTGTGTCGCTTTACACAATGAAATTCTTCCCGAGAAAAAGTCAACCAGCAACGAGACGATCTGTTGATCCTTTATTCTTTGTCCCAGCTGCTCTTCTACATTCTCCATATCAAAGTCAAGTATCTTTTGACGATAATCCGCAATTTCCTGCATTGTCAGGATCCATTGATCTCCATCCTGACAATCCGTCATATCATTTTTTTCTTCCGCTTCTCGACATTGTAATAATCCATTTTCGTCTTCTAAAGCTGACTGCGTCAGCAACATTCTTTCCTGCTGCTTATGGTAAATCCACTGCGTCACTCTTTTGCCACGATGATCATATGTGATTAATCTGGCGAGCTCTTCACATTCGGCGATCATCTTGACTTTGTGATAAATCTCCTGCTTGATATATGCATTTTTCTCCGGGCGAATATTTAATACGCCTCTTTCCTCCAGTGCTGCGATCATTTTCTGCACATTGGACTTGACATTTTCCCGATAACTTAACACTCCTGCATCTATTATTCCCGGAAGCGAGCTGTATCCCATAATTCCTGCCAGAATAATGATTTCACTCATATATAGTTTTTGATCCCTGAGATCCTCTGTCATCTCTATCATATGTAACTCCTCACTATTCTGAAATAACCTGCCGCAAATGATACCATTCCTGAATCAGTTTCCGTATGGACGATGCATCCGCCTGATTAATATTACCATGGTCCACTCCCAACAATCTTTCCAGTTTTTTCAGTTGATCGCTGTCGTCACATTCCAGAAATGTTTCATCACTGTCCGGTGACAGTAAATTTGTAAATTCCGCCTCCAGATCAACGTAGGTATCCGCACGATCATTCAACATTTCCTGTATGGTGTGTTCTGTCTCCTGATATTCCTGTGAAAGCCCTGTTGTTGCCTTGGTAAGTGCTTCCAGTTTTTCGTGAATCAACATCATATCATTGGAGGCTGTAAGCATATTTTTTAATATTTTAGAACTGCTTGGCTGCATTAGCAGATCCATATCCAGATTCATTGCATGATTGAGCCGGCATATAAGATCCTGAATGTCATTTGCCTTTTGCTCCGCTTTTGCGATGCTTTGTTCCATTGTCTCCATTAATTCATAATTTACTCTAACCATAAATTTGACCTATTCACCCCTATATGTTATGTGTATCTGCCATCTTTATCTTCTGACATGCTCCATTTTCAAAATACCAAGCATTTCCAATACCTGCTTCTTCACTCTTCTCGCTGTACTTAAGGCTGCTTTGGAAAAATTCACTCTGTGCCGGAGAACCCTCCACTGCGATTCCTCGTTGATTTGCTATGATCGCTCTTGTCAGACTTTCTATCTGATTATATTTCACAAGATCATCCGGCAGACCACTTACAAATACCAATACACCAAGCCCCTGCGCCAGCCGGCAGATTCTTTCCATGCTTCTTAAATTGTCTTCAGAAACACTGTCAACAAACTCTTTCAGATTATTCACGAAAATACACAGTTGTTCGTAATCCTGTATAAAGCTCTCTTCGTCAAAAGAATCCGGCGAAGCCGCTCTTGCTGCATTTTGTGCCCGTTTTCTCTCATTTAGATACTGCACAATTTCTTCCATTACCTGAGTCATTCGATTCTCTTCCGAATTCACTGCATAAAAGTGTACATCATTTTGGACAGCGTCCATTTTTCTTGTATTGCTGTCTATCACAAATATTTTGTCCTGTGGCGCTTTTAAATGAATTATATTAACAACATCTAAAAGGATCTGACTGTTTTTGCCGGTATCATTGCCACTTACAACAAATGAATACTGCTCTGACAGATCGCAGGAAACCATTTTGAGACTGTTATAGGAAATGCCCATCGGTATGCATGTCCGTTTCTCGTATTGCGTACATAACTGCTCAAGAGCAATATGCTCCGGCATTACAGGGATTACTTTCGGCCTTGCTCCCTTCCACACCGTATTCATCTGTGCAAATACATTTTTAAGATTCTGCACCTTATCCATGTCATTCTCTCCAGCCATGTACATAGCAGACTGAAACTCAGTCGGTGGATTTCCTTTCATAAATGCTCTGCCCGGCACTTTATCCAGTTTGCGTCCATCAAGTCTTCCGACAATCTGTGGATAATCGGATTTATCTGTCAATTCAAATGCAATGGCTCCCCGCACATTCTGCATGATTTTGTAACGCACTCCCGATGAGCTGTTTGCCGTAAAGATCAAATAAATACCATATGCAGCACCTTCTCTTGCAATCGTCACAAATAAAGGTTCTAAATCCGGATACAATTCAAAGACCGGCGTAATGTTATCAACAGCAATGACCACTGCAGGAAGTTCCTCTGACACCACCGCCCGATACTGAGATATATTACTTACCGTATTTGTAAGAAACAGTTTTTTACGAATCTCTATTTCTTCCTGTAATAAACTACCAAGCTTTCCCATTTTTTCTTCTTCGGAATCCAGCACAACTCCTCCTACATGTGGCATATCCGCAAATGAGCTCATGCTCCATCCGCCAAAGTCCATAATATAACAGGATACATCTGTAGGCTCATACAGCATTCCCAACGCCAGGATTACATTTTTCAATAATGTTGTCTTTCCGGTTGATGGCGCACCAAATACGGCATAATGCCCATTTTCCACAAAGTCAATATATTGCAATCCCTGTTGCTGTATTTCCGGTTTGTCAAAAATTCCAACCGGAACACGCAGCCATTCTCCTTTCTCTGTCCATTCGGTGCCATTAAATCCTCCATGAAGAATGTCTTTTGTCAGATAAAGCTCGGCTGGCAGTTCCGGAAGCCATGGTCCTTCTAACGGTTCAACATTCATCCCAGATATACCGTACTACCGCCTTAAGTTCATCAATTTCAGAACGAAAACGGGTTTTCTCATCAACAACCGTTTTGATCCTCTGACCATTCATGGACACGATTCTTACCTGGTTTCCCACTTCCTTTTCCTGCTGTGCCGCTCCCAGATAAGGAGCTCCACTCCAGTACGATTGGAAAAGCTCATATATTTCATCACTTCCCACTTTGACATATGCACGACCAGCCTGTGTGATCTGTGCTGCATCCGGGGTTTTAATCATTTCACGGCTGTCTCCAACACTCTGTACTTTTAAACACAACTGAAAACGGGTATTGCTCCAGATCTGATCATCTACAACACCGCTTGGTTTCTGTGTCGCCAGAACCATATGTATTCCAAGACTTCGTCCTACTCTGGCTGTCTGGATCAATCCCTGCATAAACTCAGGCTCATCCTTTTTCAATTCCGCAAACTCATCCGCAACAATAACCAGATGCGGCAAAGGTTCTAATCCACTTCCTTCTTTGTATTTCTTTTGATATTTGTCAATATGGTTTACTCCGGCCTCATCAAATAATCTCATTCTTCTTTTGATCTCACTCTGTAAGGAAACCAGGGATCTTCCGATATTAGATCCAATATTGGTAATCTTTCCGACAACGTGAGGCAGCGGCTCTAACAGATTCGCCATTCCGCCTCCCTTATAGTCAATAATGACAAAAGAAACATCATACGGATGATAATTCAGTGCCATAGATAAAATCCAGGTCTGCAGCAGCTCACTTTTACCGGAGCCTGTTGTTCCTGCTACCAGACCGTGAGGACCATGTGCCTTTTCATGAATATCAAGAGAAAATGTTTTGCCTCCTCCAAGCACGCCAATCGGGGCTGCCAGACTCTCATACGCCTTCGCCTGAGCCCATCTGCGTTCTGCATCCAACTGCTCCACTCTCTGCACACCATACCCCTGCAGAAATGTCACTGACTTTGGTATTGGTGCTGAAACTGCAAATCCCTCCAACTCAATTGCCGACATTCTTCTTGCGAAAACATCATAGTCATCACGTTTCAGATCATGATCCATTGTAAAAATAAACTTATTATTGACTTCATTTCGCAAATATGCACTTGGTCCGTCATTGACATCAACAATCATTTTGCAGTCATGCGGCAGAGAATACAGATCATCAAATAAAAACAGTGAGCTGACTCCCATCGCCGGTTCATCCAGAAACAGATCACTCATAATCTGCTCCATTTCCATATATCTTTTCGATCCGAAAATAAACACATAGCATGGCAGATTTAATTTTGATTTGCCATAAGAATATGCCTGCATCTCTCTTTTTCTCTGCTTTACAATTTCATGAAAATACTCACACAAATTATGGGCATCTTCTTTTGTAAATGCCAAATATCTCGTCTGCTTATTTTCATCCCAAAAATGTGGAAGCCATCTCAATCCTTCCCATTCTTTCTGCTCTTCTTCATCAAAAATTCCAACAACATGAACATCCTGATAAGAGTGTTCCGTTGTCAGGGCAACCAGCATATTTTTGACCAAACTGATTACCTTGGCACGATTGCCTATAATTCCTACGGAGGAATTTTTCAATAATGAAATTCTGGCCGGAACATTATCAACAATTCTTGTCTCTTCAATCAACTGTTCAGACATTGCCAGAATTTCATCTTCCTCCATACTTACAGTTCCGCTATACGTCCTTGTTTTAACCGGAACACACAATTCCTCATAGCCCATTCCCACACGGATATCCAAAAAGTCTCTGTCTCCTGGCATTCTCTCCCAAAGATTTCTATTGGTGTTGATCACGTTTTGAAGACAGTCTACCGGTGATGGGTTTTCCCTGGTTAGTATGTCTCTCTGTTGCTCTGCGACTGCATCAATGCGTGCCTTTTGCTCGCTGATATAATCAAAGTACTTTTTTTGTCTTAATAATTCATATTCTTCCAGTTTTTTCTTTCTGCGACCATTACTGTTCCTCATAGAAACAGCGCTGGACACCGGCATCACAAGCATTGCCGCACGCGCAGCCAGAAGAGCCGGAGATGCCGCTCCCATCGTAAGGCTGCTTGCCACCATTGCTCCTGATCCCAGCAGAGATGCTAACATGCCCCTGCTTTTTTCAAATTTAGCAGCTTTTGTCGGTGCACTTGCCAGTACGATTTCCTTATCCGGAAGCATCGCCTGCGTTCTTGGCGAACGCTTATATTTTATACTGCATCCTTTTTTCTCAGCGGCAGTTTCTTTTTGGTATGCTTTCTCCTCAGCAATTCCCCGAATGGATACTACATCACCCAGTCCTTTAAAATACAGACACGAATCTTTTACAATGATCCGAACATTTAACAACGAAATAGTATCCCCTGATTTAAGTACAGCTTTCGTAATTTTGGCACCATTTAAATACACACCATTCGTGCTCTTCAGGTCTTCCACATGAAGTTTTCCCGCTTCACTTCGAATGACACAATGTTTCCCTGATATATATGGATATGCAATTGATACATTATTTTCCTGCTTACGTCCAATACTTACTGTTGCCTGATAAGGAAGCTTTAATTCCTGGTCCAGACATTCAGCTATATCTGTGACCAGAATTGCTGTTCTGCTCTCCTGATATAAAATTATAATCCGTCCTTTGGGGCAATCCTGTGTTTTAAAAGACATTGGCAGCTTTGTATCCACAACAATTCTGTTATTCTTTAATTTTACAGATATTTGAGAAGCATTCATTTCTGAAATCATTACAGAATCCTTTTTATGATTTCCAAATGTCACTGTCATTTTATCCTGTAATTCGGCATGATATATTTTATTTAAATGTAATAAAGTTACCAAAACACTCATAGCTGCTCCTCCTGTATCTTATGCTTCTCTCATCGTGCTGTATATGTCATTAGCTTATCATGATCGCGCCATCAAACTCTTTCCGTTTTTTTCACTTCCTCATTTTTCCTCTTCCCTCTCTTCCTCCTATCTCCTTAAGTTTTCGTCAAAAAAATACGCTCAAATGCCCTGTTTATCAGCATTTGAGCGTCTATACAAAATCTACTCCACCATATTACCGTCCATAATCCTGAAACACGCAGAAAAATTGCACAAATTTTCTGATTAAAATATGTGAATACTGCCTATTCCATATTATTTCCGGTCGCTGGATTCATTCTACCACACCCATTTTCCCCGTTTCTTTCCGTTTTTTTCACCCTCATAATCCCAAAACTGCCACATATCAACTTCTCTCGCTGATATGTGGCAGTTTACTCTACCCTTATTTCTTTTTGATATGTACCTCGGGAATTGCTACGCTGTCGTAGACAACCCCGGGCTTGTGTGTTTCTTTTTCGTGATCCTCTTCCGCCTGTGCGGTCTGTTCCTGTTCCGGTGCCTCATGGGTATGAATCTCCGGAATCGCCAGATTTTCATAGGTCAGATCGTAATTCTTTTTCTTTTTTCCAAACATTTCTGCATCCCTCCATTAAATGAAATTGATAAAAAATGTTATAACCAGACTGTTGATGAAATCCGCGAAAAGGCTGCCGACCAGTGGGATCAACAGGTATGCCTTGACGGACGTCGTGTACTTATCACAGATAGCCTGCATGTTTGCCATGGCGTTCGGAGTTGCTCCCATTCCAAAACCGCAGGTTCCGGCAACGAGTACCGCTGCGTCGTAATCTCTTCCCATAATATTAAATTCGAGGAAGTAAGTAAATACTGCGATCAGAAGCGCCTGTACCGCTAACAGGATAAACAACGGAAGTGCAAGGTCGGCAAGCTGCCACAGCTTCAAAGTGATCATCGCAATTCCGAGGAACAGCGACAGAGAGATACCACCCAGATCGTTGATCTCGCCCATGTGGATCGTAAATTTGCCGCTGTACTCACCGATATTTCGAAACAGCGCTGCTGCGATCATGGCTCCGATGTAGATAGGGAAGGTCATGCCGGTCTTGGTCAGAAAATAAGAAAAGATTGTTCCCAGACCGATTGCAAGGATCAGTTGGAATACCGCCGCCGCGTACATATTGGTATGACGCTCATGCTTTTCCTCTTCCTCGACTAACAGACTGTCATCCTCCGGGATGGCAGTTTCAAGCAGCTTTTTCTTCTCGATGAGACGCTTGCCGAGAGGACCGCCGATCAAACTTCCGCAGATCAATCCAAAGGTTGCTGCTGCAGTACAGATTGTTGTTGCTCCGGAAATATTAAAGTCCTCGAGAACAGGTCCGAAAGCTCCTGCGGTACCATGTCCGCCGACCATCGGGATCGAACCGGTACACATACCGATGAGCGGGCTTAAACCGAGAAGCTTTGACATTCCAACTGCGACCAGGTTCTGTGACACGATCAGCAGGATCACAAGTCCCAGAAATACAACCAGTGATTTACCGCCACTTTTAAGAACCTTGAGATTTGCCTGAAAGCCAACCGAGGTAAAGAAAAATACCATGCACACCTCGCGCAGTGTATCGTCAAAGGAAAACTCTGCCACACCCGTCACGTAACAGATGCAGGTGAAAATGGCAAATAATAAACCACCGACAACCGGAGCCGGAATACAAAACTGCTCCAGAAAATGTATCTTACTTTTCAAATAAGCACCAAGCATCAGAACAAGGACGGCTGCCGCCAGTGTCTGATACATGTCCAACTGTATTTTCATAACTAAATCAAACCTTTCCAGATATCTGCCATATTCTTGTTGTACCGCAGATATCCATTTCCTGTAAATCTGTCCGCACGGAAACGCCCCTGAACGATTCCGTGCATTCCCACCATCCATATATTACCTATTACCGTTTACTTATTCTCCGGCACTTCCACACCTTTGGACTTATAATACGCCTCGGCTCCGGGATGGAACGGGATCGTCACTCCCTGAACCGCCTCCTCCGGCGTCAGCTGCAGATTGATCGAAGTGGAATACTGAATATCCTTGACATGTTCAAACAAAAACCTGGTCAATGTCTGTACGGTCTCATCGGACAGGGTATTGCTTGCAAGCAGAACGGACTGCACGCTGAGCGTCTCAATGTCCTCTGTCTGACCTGCATAGGTTCCTGCCGGGATTACACAATCATTATAGAAGGGGTATGCTTTCTTTAGCTTCTGTCTGCAGTTCTGCGGTATGGAGAGCACCTTAATGTCGCATTCCTTAGTAAGTTCCTCAATCACTGTCGTGCTGACACCTGCCGTGCAGAAAAATGCATCAATCTTCTTTTCCTCGAGCTTGTCTGCTGCCTGTGTGTAATCCAGATTCTCGGTATCTACCAGTGCATCCGGCAGCCCACAGACCTCCAGGATCTGCCTGGCATTGCGCTCCGTACCGGATTCCTCGGCACCGATGCTGATCGTCTTGCCCTCCAGATCATCCGGCGAATCAATGCCGGAATCTTTTCTGACAACAATCTGGCATGCCTCCGGATACAGACTTGCAACTGCTTTATAGCCGCTGTACTTGCCGGAATGAAACGTTCCCTTTCCATAGTAGGCCTCATCGATCAGATCCGCCTGCGCAATCCCAAGTTCAATATAATTGTCAGAAAGCAGGCGCAGATTTGCAGCGGAACCGGCAGTGCTTTTGACCTTCCAGTTAATACCCTTCTCCTCCTCTGACATCAGCTCCGTATATGCATTTGCAAATGGATAATACATACCTCCGACTCCGGCGGCACCGAAGCGGATTGTCTCCTGTCTGCTGCAGCCTGTCGCAAGGATCATACTCAGACAGACAAGAACAGATATTGCTCGTTTCATACTTCAAACTCCTCTCTCATTAAAGTCCTGACCAATCAACAGATCAGCGATAACCACTTCCATAAGTGAATCATTCCTCGGCGTTTATTGCTTCTATTACTTCCGTAGTGTTTATCACTTAGGAACGATCGCATTCGGATATATTTTCTGCAAACGGACATCGTCGTAATGAGTGTCCGACCATTTCTGCCATTCGGAAACTGCCTCCACACCTTTGCTCCGTTCATCATAACGAACCAGTGCCATACACGATACTGCGATGTTGCAGCTCATAAATACAACGAGAAGCCAGACGATCACCTTACCTGCCTTGACCGGAAGCATCTCGATAAGCTTCTCCGTCTTCGGCAGAAATCCCTTAAACCACACAACCGCCGCAAATCCCCAGAAAAAACAGTACAGCAGATTGATCCTGCCCCCAAGATTGAACGGGATCTTGCTGTAATCCCAGAATACCTTTCCGAATACAAGCTCTGTAAATACACTGCAGAGATATTCATACGCACCGCCTAAGAGGGTGCCGGTCAGGAAAAGAAAACGGTCACTCCGGTTGCGGTACTGATAGAGCATCCAGGATACCAGTGCGATTGCAAGCCCCCATACAATGCTAAACGGTCCCCACACTACACTGCTGCGGCTCATCCACACTCCGGCACGCACGCGGCAGAAGATCGTCTCTGTGATATCTCCCAGAAAGGCTCCGATCATAAACAGGCTGACAATCTTATAAAAACCGCATCCTGCCGCAAAGCATTTCGTGCCGGTCTGCTGTGGGATATCCGAAACCTGCGTCTTCTTCGCCTTCGGATATGCCTTATGAATACGACGATCCACGAACCGGACAATCTTAGCGCGAAGCTTTGATTCAACCCGTCCAAGACTGTGTTCGGCTGCCTCCCAGCGCTCGGGATGACTGCTTTTGCCGGTCAGAAGCAGGAATGAACCTAATATATCAATCACCAGCACTCCCGCAAGAACCAGAAGAATGACCTTCATTAGGATCCCCGGCAAAAACAGGATCAGCTTTAGCAATAAATAATTGCTCCAGCGCACGGTGATAAAGCCGAACACACCCCACAGCAGAGATGCTGTCAGACAGATATAACCGTCCAGATTCCAATGCCGCTCCGAATAATCCCACCATCGTTCCTTAAATGCCTTCTCGATCAGATGACCGCTGATCCATTCTGCGATCGTCGCATAAATGACCGCAAAAATAAACAGCCAGAATCCATCAAGCTCCTGCAGGCCAATCGCCATACACACCGCTGTGATACCGTATATAACACAAAACGGACCGTTTACAAGACCTCTGTTGGCGAATTTCCTCTGCTTCCATGTTGCAAGAACCGTCTCCAATATCCACCCGCCAAAGGAGTAAATAAAAAACAGCCACAACAATTCATATCCGGTAAATTGATGCATGCTTTTCTCCATTTCCTGTGCCTGTTGCACATTTATCGTATAAAATATTGTTATTTTACCATTTTTCCTGCCGGAATACAAATAACTCCTGTACCGGAAGAAAATACTTCCAATACAGGAGTTATCGCGTTATGCAAAATACCCTGTTATCTTATAAAGGCAAAAGCAGAATGCTTTGTATCGTTACATACAAATTGTTATCCTGTGTCTGCCCCGCCCGTTTATGTGTTTGCGTTTCTTTTCTTCAAAAGGGAAAATAACAGATTGATGATCAGGATGAAGATAAAGAGTACAACACCCGTTGCGATCAATGCTTCCCTGTGAAGATCGGTCGCATATCCCATATCGATTACGATATTGGCGGTCATAGTACGAACACCGTCGAAGATCGATCCCGGCACTCGTGGCTGGTTACCTGCTACCATGATCACAGCCATGGTCTCTCCGATCGCACGTCCGATTCCAAGAACGATTGCTGCGACCACACCAGATTTTGCTGCCGGAAGTACAACTGTAAAGATTGCTCTTTCATGTGTTCCGCCAAGTGCCACAGCACCTTCGTAATACTGTGTCGGAACTGCTCTGAGTGCTGATTCTGTCAGACCGATGACCGT
>ENA-ORNW01002576-ORNW01002576.1-human-gut-metagenome-genome-assembly--contig:-NODE-2576-length-11712-cov-5.240027_pt1 | contig 11712 bp, 10 predicted proteins | sample MGYA00242121_ERZ509034 | MGnify/ENA primary metagenome ERZ509034 (study PRJEB26280, sample SAMEA2338689) | human gut metagenome | biome: human gut; feature: human-associated habitat; material: faeces... | reverse complement strand
ACTCTACGATTTCCCGCGCCAGATCGCTCACTTTCAGCTTGGCGCGCAGGCTGGTGTACGGCGGGCTGGCAAAGTGGATGTGGTGCAGTGCAAGCCCGCGGCGCGCCATGCAATAAGCTGCTACCGGGCTGTCGATGCCGCCGGAAAGCAGGTTCAGCGCACGGCCGCTGGTTCCAACGGGCAGGCCGCCCGCGGCTTCCACCTTGGGGCCATGGATATATGCGCCTTTATCGCGGATTTCCACCATGATTTCCAGCTGCGGCTCATGCACGTTCACCCGCAGGTGGGGGTGCTTGCCCAGCAGGTAAGCGCCCAGTTCGCGGCACAGCTCCGGGCTTTTCATCGGGAACGTTTTATCCGCGCGCTTGGCTTCCACCTTAAAGGTGCGGATGCCGTGCAGCGTTTCGCCAAGATAATCTTCCGCCGTGGCGCAGATCTCGTCAAAATCCTTGCTGCAGCAGGCAGCGCGGCTCATTTTGACAATGCCAAAAATTTTGGAAATACGGCGGAACGCTTCGTCCATGTCCAGGTCATCTTCCAGTGGCTCAATGAACACGGTGGACTGCGCCTGGGTCACCTTGAATTTGCCCAGGTCTTCCAGCCGGTAGCGGATGCTTTTGGCCAGGCGGGCTTCAAATTTGCTGCGGTTCAGGCCTTTCAGGGTCATTTCGCCCTGATAGGCAAGGATGATTTCTTTCATGTTTATGGCAAACCTTTCGTGTCTGGTGTTATGGTTTCATTCAATAGCGTTATCTTTTCAGATGTGCTGCAACTCTTTCAGGCCGTCTTTCAGGCCGTCCAGCAGGGCCTGCACATCTTCGGGGGTGTTGTCCCCGCAAAAGCTGACGCGCAGCGCCGTGCGCACGGCAAGGTCCGGCGCGCCCATCGCCATCAGGGTGTGGCTCGGCTCGCCCTTATCGCAGGCGGAGCCGCCGGAAATATAAATGTGCCGCCCGCTCAAGTATTCAATAAAGGTCTGGCTGTTGACACAGTTGGTGGAAAAGTTCAGCACCTCCGGCACGGCATCCGCCGGGGAGTTCAGGGTGATGGGTGCCTGCTGGGCCAGCTCTTCCAGCCCGGTGCGCAGCTGGGCGTTCAGGGCGCGGATATGCGCATTGCGGTCGCTCAGGTTTTTGGCCCCCTTTGCCGCAGCAAGGCCAAGGCCAACGATATAAGGGGTATTCTCGGTGCCGGGGCGCAAGCCGCGCTCCTGATGGCCGCCCAGGTAGGGCGGGCAAAGCGTCTGGCGCACGCTGTCCCGGATGAACAAAGCGCCGATTCCCTTGGGGGCATGCACTTTATGGCCGGATACCGAGAGAGTATCCACGTTCTTCCACTTTTTCAGGTCAATGGGGATGCGCAGCCATGCCTGCACGGCGTCCACATGCACCGCACAGCGGCTGTTTTTGGCCTTGACGGCTGTGGAAAGAGCGGCAATATCCTGCAAAGTGCCGGTTTCATTATTGACCGCCATGCAACTGACCAGAACGGTATTTTTATCCACCTCGGCAGCCAGTTTGGCAACATCCAGGTGACCGTCTGCTTCGGGCAGGATTTCCACCACCTCAAAGCCGCGGTCTTTCAGTGCACGGATGGGCCGTTGTACGCTGGGGTGCTCAAAACCGGAAACCACAATTTTGCTGCCCCAGTTTTTGCGTGCCATGGCAAGGCCCTGCACGGCAAGGTTGTTGCTCTCGCTGCCGCAGGAGGTAAAATACAGATCCTTGGCCTGGCAGCCCAGGGTGCGGGCAATCTGCCCGCGGGCCGTGGTCAGGGCTTCATGGGTTTCTACCGCCGGTTCGTACAGGCTGGAGGGGTTCGCCCAATCCTTTAATAATGCTTCATGGATGGCACCCGCAATCTCCGGGTCCACCATGGTGGTTGCGGCATTATCCAGATAATGCAGTTCAGGGTCCAACAGCATGAGAAAGCCTCGTTTCGCTACGCGTAAAATTAAATCAAATTAAAAAAGAATAATGAATAAAGAATAATGTTGGTGCGCCGCCCGCGGCGGCGCGGATAAAATAGGCGGACAGCTCCGGTTAGGATATTGGTTTACCGGAGAAATAGCCCTAATTGAAATGTGACGCCGCGGGCGTCACTCAACCATTATTCTCTATTCTTTATTCATTCTTAATTACAACCAAAGGAGTTCTGCTATGACTACGCATGAAATTCTGTTAGCGGCGCAGGCGGCAAAGCTGCCGCTGGCGCTGGCGGATACCGATACCAAAAACGCTGCGCTGGAAGCCATGGCAGTTGCCCTGGTGGAAAACAGCGATGCAATTCTGGCCGCCAACAAGCAGGATCTGGCCGCCGCACGCGGGCGCATCAGCGATGTAATGCTGGACCGTCTTGCCCTGACCCCTGCCCGGCTGGCCGCCATGGCCAAGGGCATGCGTGAGGTTGCCGCCCTGCCGGACCCGGTGGGTGCCGTGCTACGCAAAATTGTGCGGCCGAACGGGCTGCTGATTGAAAAAACCTCGGTGCCCATGGGCGTGATCGCCATCATCTACGAGAGCCGCCCGAACGTCACGTCGGACGCCGCGGCGCTGTGCATCAAGAGCGGCAACGTCTGCATGCTGCGCAGCGGCAAGGAGGCCTATCGCTCCTCTCACGCCATCGTCACAGCGCTCAAGGCGGGCGTTGAGTCCGTCGGCGGCGATTCCGACATTGTCAACATCGTTGAGGATACAACGCATGCGAGCGCGCAGGTATTGATGACGGCGGACGGCCTTGTCGACCTGCTGATCCCCCGCGGCGGCAAGGGGCTCATCCGCGCGTGCGTGGAAAATGCAAGCGTTCCCTGCATCGAGACCGGCACGGGCATCTGCCATGTGTACGTCGACAGGGACGCTGACCTCAACATGGCGGTAAAGATCATCGAAAACGCCAAGACGAGCCGCCCGTCCGTCTGCAACGCGGAGGAGGTCTGCCTTGTCCACCGCGACATTGCAAAGGAATTTCTCCCCAAGCTCAAGGCCGCGCTTGTCGACAAGCGTAGAGAATCGGGCCTTGTCCCCGTCGAGCTGCGGCTCGACGAAGCCGCGGCGGAGATCATTCCCGGCACGGCGGCAACGGAGCTCGACTTCGACACGGAATTTCTCGATTACATTCTCGCCGTCGCGGTCGTAGATGATCTGGATGCGGCCATCGCACATGTCCAGCATCACTCGACGCACCACAGCGATTGCATCGTGACCGAGAACCAAGCCGCGGCCGACCGCTTTGTCGACGAGGTCGACAGCGCGGCGGTGTACGTCAACGTCTCCACCCGCTTCACCGACGGCGGGGAGTTCGGCCTCGGCTGCGAGATGGGCATTTCGACGCAGAAGCTCCACGCGCGCGGCCCGATGGGGCTCGACGAGCTGAGCACCTATAAATACGTCATCACCGGCAGCGGCCAGATTCGATAACAGGAAAGGCGCACACTCCGATGTACCACAACGACAAAAAGTACGCATTGACAAACTGCGTGCTTCTCGACGGCTCTGAGCACATGGAGCCGCAGACGGGCAAGGCCGTCTGCATCGACGGCGAGAAAATCAATGAGATCGTCGACGCACAGCATATCCCCGCAGGCTATGAGGCAGTCGACCTCGGCGGAAAATATGTGCTGCCGGGTCTCATCAACATGCACGTGCACCTGCCCGCCTCGGGCAAGCCGAAAAAGAAGGCGAGCGACCCCAAAAAGCTCGTCAAGCTCATCACCTTCTGCGCGCTGACGAACAGGATCGGCGTCAACATGTGCGAGGGCTACGCCAAAACCGAGCTGCTCTCCGGCGTCACGACCATCCGCACAGTCGGCGGCGTCGCCGATTACGACACAAAAATTCGCGACCTCGCCGCGGCGGGCAAAATTCTTGCCCCGCGCGTGCTGGCGTCGAACATGGCGGTCTCCGTCCCCGGCGGGCACATGGCGGGTTCGCTCGCCTACGAGGCGCACTCCGCCGAAGAGGCCGCGGCGCTCGTCGAAAAGATCGCCGCCGAAAAGCCCGACCTCATCAAGCTGATGATCACCGGTGGCGTGCTGGACGCCGAAGTCGTGGGCGAGCCGGGCGTGCTGCGCATGCAGCCCGAGCTTGTCAAGGCCGCGTGCAACAAGGCACATTCGCTCGGCATGATCGTCGCGGCGCACGTTGAGAGCCCTGATGGCGTGATGGTCGCGCTGCAAAACGGCGTCGACTCCATCGAGCACGGCGCGCAGCCAAGCGATGAAATGATCACGCTCTTCAAGCAGCGCAAGGCGTTCCAAATTTCGACCATTTCCCCCGCCCTGCCCTACGCGCTCTTCGACCGCAGCATTTCGCACGCGACGTATGAGCAGCAGGAAAACGGCAAGATCGTCTTCGACGGCATCGTCGCGCTCGCAAAGGCAAACCTCGCCGCGGGCGTGCCAGTCGGTCTCGGCACGGACGTCGGCTGCCCGTACATCACACATTACGACATGTGGCGCGAGCTGCACTATTTCGTCAAATACTGCGGCGTGACGCCCGCGTTCGCGCTCTACAGCGCGACGAAACTCAATGCCCGGCTCGCGGGCATCGGTGATCTGACCGGTAGCATTGAGGCGGACAAGCAGGCCGACCCGATCGTCTGCTCCGGCAACCCTCTTCAGAATTTGAGCGCGCTGCGTGAGCTCGACATGGTCGTCAAGGGCGGCTACCGCATCAACAAGCCGCAGATCAAAAAGATGGATGAGGTCGAGCGCGAGCTCGACAAGTTCCTGTAAGCGCTATGAAATACTTGGTACTATCCGACTCGCACGGCAATGTCGACAACATGGTGCGCGCGGTAGAGCTCGTAAAGCCGCAGGGCATCATCCACCTTGGCGACGGCTGGCGCGATGTTGAGGAGCTGCGTGAACTTTTCCCCAGCCTGCCGCTCGAGCAGGTCCCCGGCAACTGCGACTTCGGGCGCTTTGAAGCGCTTGAGCGCGTGCTGATTCTGGACGATCACCGCGTGCTCATCGCGCACGGGCACACGTTAGGGGTGAAGACCGGACTTCTCCGCGCGCAGTACCGCGCGCTCGAGATGAACGCCGACATTCTGCTCTTCGGCCACACGCACGTGCCGCTCGTGGACGCGGCGTCGCGGCCGATGATGATGAATCCCGGTTCGATTGGCGATCCCCGCCGCCCGACCTACGGCGTACTCGAATTCAGGGACGGACAAATTTACCCGTCGGTCTTTCGGCTGGACGCATAACAAAAAAAGAGATGTACCATGCGGTACATCTCTTTTCCTTTTCTCACTCGTTCCAATCTCGCACCTGCTCGCGCAGCCAGTCGCACCAGGCGTCCACCCCTTCGCCGGTCTTGGCGGAGAGGGGGAATATCTTGAGCTTTGGGTTGCGCATGTGCGCGTATTCGACGACCTTTTCCATGTCGAAGTCGAAATACGGCAGCACGTCGATCTTGTTGATGATGAGTGCGTCGCACACGGTGAAGATGAGCGGGTACTTGAGCGGCTTGTCGTGTCCCTCCGGCACGGAGAGGATCATCGCGTTTTTGACCGCGCCCGTGTCGAACTCCGCGGGGCAGACGAGGTTGCCGACGTTTTCGAGCACGACGAGGTCCAAGTCCTTCGTGCCGATCTCCTTGAGACCCTGCTCCGTCATGCTTGCATCGAGGTGGCACATGCCGCCCGTGTGGAGCTGGATGGTCTTGACGCCCGCGTCCGCGATGGTCTTTGCGTCCACGTCGGAGTCGATGTCCGCCTCCATCACGCCGATGCGCAGCTCATCCTTGAGCGCTTCAAGCGTGCGCAGCAGCGTCGTCGTCTTGCCGCTGCCCGGCGAGGACATCAGGTTCAGCAGAAACGTTCTGTCCTGCTTGAGCTGCACGCGCAGGCGCGCGGCCTCGCGGTCGTTGTCGGCGAAGACGCTCTCCTTCACCTCGATGATCTTATAGGGTTCTGTCATGTTGCCTCGATCTCCTTTAAGTTGATCTCGCTACCCTGCTTGAGCCACGTTTTTTCGCTGCCGCAGTGCGGGCAGGTGCGGCCAAACTGCACCGTGGGATAGTCGCGCCCGCAGCCCTCGCAGTACGTAACGGCGGGGATGGTCTCGATCTTGAGCGCGGCCTCCGGTAAAAGCTCGGTCTTCTTGACTGCCCAGTTCCAGCAGCTTTCGAGTTCGTGCGGGATCGCACCGGACACCTCGCCGAGCTCGAGCGTCACGGACGCGACGTTCGTCAGGCCGTTTTCCTCTCCGATCTTTTCCACGCTCTTGATGACGTGGAAGACAATGCCCAGCTCGTGCATTACTTGCTCTTTCTCGCCGCACGCTTGATCTTGAACTCACGCTTGATCATGTACGGCAGGATGGCCTTCATCTTGTCCTCACAGGCGTACATCTTGCTGCACTCCGGTCTCTCGCGGTGCAGGTGGATGGCGTCGAACGCGCACTTCGTCGTGCAGACGCCGCAGCCGATGCACTTGTTCGGGTCGACGATGCTCGCGCCGCAGCTAAGGCAGCGCGCGGTCTCCTTTTTGATCTGCTCTTCGGTGAACGCGACGCGCTCGTCGCTAAACGTCCTGCGCAGCACCTCGTTATAGCCGATGCGCTGGCGCGGCGTTGTGTCGTAATTGACGGGGATCAGAGCGTTCTCCTTGTCGAGCTCAATGAACTGGCGGCGGTTGCGGCCGACCGTCAACGTCGCGTGCTGGACAAAACGGTGCAGCGAGATCGCGCCCTCCTTGCCCGCGGCGATGGCGTCGATGGCAAATTTCTGACCCGTATAAGCGTCGCCGCCGACGAAGATATCCTTTTCCGCCGTCTGATACGTGACGGGGTCTGCCTTGACCGTGCCGTTGGGGTTGAACTCAACAGCGGTGTCGGTGAGCAGCTCACGCCAGTCGACCTTCTGGCCGATGCAGTAGAGAACCGTCGTGCACTCGGCCTGCTCGCTCACACTGTCATCAAACTCAGGTGCGAAGCGGCCCTCGCCGTTCTTGACGCGCGTGCACTTGCGGAACCTGATGCCCGCGCACTTGCCGTCCTCCACCACGATCTCGGTCTGGCCCCAGCCGGCGTGGACGGTGATGCCGTCGCGCTCGCACTCGCTGCGGTCTTCCTCGCCCATCGGCATATCGTCGTAAGCCTCTAAGCAGTAGAGGTCAACGCTCTCCGCGCCGCAGCGCACCGCCGTGCGCGCAACGTCCGCGCCGATGTTGCCGCCGCCGATGACGACGACCTTACCGGAAAGCGTCTTCTTTTCATGCAGGTTGACCTGCCGCATAAAGTCGATACCCGCCATGACGCCGTCCGCGTCGCCGCCGGGGATGTTCAGCTTGCCGCCGGACTGGAGGCCGACGGCCACGTAGAAGCTCTGATAGCCCTGCTCGCGCAGCTGCGCGATGGTCACGTCTTTTCCGACCTCCACGCCGCAGCGGAACTCGACACCGAGTTCACGCAAGATGTCGATCTCTGCCTCCACCACGTCTTTTTCAAGGCGGAAGCTCGGAATGCCGTTCATCAGCATGCCGCCGGGACGCGCTTCCCTTTCAAACACCGTCGGGCGGTAGCCCTTTTCAGCGAGGTAGTATGCGCACGACAGGCCCGCGGGGCCGCCGCCGATGACGGCGATCTTCTCGGAAAATTCGCCGTCGACCTTCGGAATGACCTTTTCGGGCACAAAGCGCGTTTCCGCGTTTAAGTCCTGCTGGGCAATGAAGCGCTTGACCTCGTCGATGGCGACGGCCTGATCGACCGTACCGCGCGTGCAGGCATCCTCGCAGCGGCGGTTGCAGATGCGGCCGCAGACCGCGGGGAACGGATTTTCGCGCTTGATGAGCTGCAAGGCTTCGCGGTACTTGCCCTGCGCGGCAAGCTTCAGATAGCCCTGCACCGCGATGTGCGCCGGGCAGGCCGTCTTGCACGGCGAGGTGCCGGTATCGTAGCAGTTGATGCGGTTCCTGTCGCGGTAGTCGATGCTCCACTTTTCCGGCCCCCACTTGACATCGTCGGGTAATTCCTGACGGGGATATTCGATGTAGCCGTCCTTCGTGCAGAGCTTCTGTCCCAACTTGACCGCGCCCGCGGGGCAGTTTTCGACGCAGCGGCCGCAGGCGACACAGCTCTCGCTCTCGACGCTCGCAACATACGCGCTGCGCGACAGGTTCGGCGTGTTGAACAGCTGCGATGTGCGCAGCGCGTTGCAGACATTGACGTTGCAGTTGCAGATGCCGAAAATTTTCTGCTCACCGTCGATATTCGTGATCTGGTGGACAAAGCCGTTGTCCTCGGCCTTTTTGAAAATTTCGAGCGCTTCGTCCTTCGTGATGTATTCGCCGCGCTGTGTTTCGACGATGTAGTCGGCCATGTCGCCCACACCGATGCACAGCTTTCGGCGTCGTCGCCGCAGCCCTCGCCGAGCTTGGCGCGGCTAGCGCGGCAGGAGCACATGCTCTTGGCGTACTTGCCCTCGTACTTGCTGAGCCAGTAGGAGATGTGCTCTAAGTCAACGGACTCGTTCTCTGTCTCGATGGCCTTTTCCACAGGGATAACGTGCATGCCGATGCCTGCGCCTCCCGGCGGCACCATGGGCGTGATCTTTTCGAGCGGAAGCATCGTCATGCGCTCAAAGAACGCCGCGACCTCGGGATGCTCGTCGATCTGGCTTTTGCGCATGTTCAGAAATTCCGCGCTGCCGGGGACGAACAGCGGCAGCACCCAGCGCTTTTCATGCTTGGGGTTTTTGCCGTCCAGGTTCTCCCAGTTGTACTCGATGATGCCTGTCCACGCCATCTCCGTCAGGAGCTTTTCGAGCGGCTCGCGCTCCATTTTGGTGAGCTTCATCAATTGCTCGGTCGTCTTGGGCTTGCGCACGCCCATTTTGAGCGCAACGTCGACCATCTCGTCGGTCATCACGCCGGCAAGGCCCCAGTACTCGGGGTCGTCTGCCGTGGCCTTGAGGCCGATGCGGTTCGTGATCATACTGCCGAGCTTGAGGACGTTTTCGCGCGGGGCGTCCGTGCGGGGTATTTTGAAATCCAGTTTACTCTTGTCGAGAGGGAAATTCGTGGGCTTGCTGCCGTTGATATCGCTCATGTTCCTGCTCTCCCTTTTCGCGGCGTACCGCGTGCTTGCCGCCGCGCAGCAAAAATATCGCGCGGCGATCATCACCTATCTTATCCAAGCTCTATTTTACAGGAAAATGTTGGATTTTTTCATTGACTGATTCCATAAACCGCAGTCATATCGCTCAATTCCCTGCATTTTTGCGCAGATCGGCAGAATTGTCCAAATTTACAGATCAAGGAACCGCCGCGCAAGCGCGGGCACATTGGTGTTTTTGAGGCACACGACGTTCAGCTCATGCACGCCCGTGAGCGGCGGGCAGGAAAAATGCCCGAACTGCGCATCATTCTTGACGACGGCCTCGTAGAGGAAGCTCACGCCGCAGCCCTCGCTCACCAGATGCCGGATGAGCTTGAAGCTGCTGATGCAGACATTCGCGCGAAACGCCTCGACCGTGTAGCCGCACTGCATGAGCTCTCGCTCTAAAATCTTTCGCGTACCGGAGCCAGGCTCGCGCAGGATGAGCCGCTCGGAAAAGAGCTCATCCATCGGCACCTCGCGGCCCGAAAACGGGTGATCTTTCGCGCAGATGCCAATGTAGGGCTCGTTGCGCAGCAGAAAGCTCTCGTACCGGCTCTTGTCGAAAATGCCCTCAAGCACGACGAAGTCAAGCTCACCTCCCTCGAGCTGGGCGAGCAGGTGTGCCGTATTGTCGACGGTAAAAAAGAGCTCGTTGTCCGGTTCTTTCAAAAAGCGGGTGATCTGCGGCAGCAGGATATAGTCGCCGATGGACTTCGTCGCGCCGATGCGAAGGCTCGTCTTCTCCTGCCGTTTGAGCGCGCGGCGCAGCTCCTCGTCCTGATAGCGCTGGCTGATGGCGTAGATCTCAAGCGTTTCGCCCTGCGGCGTTTTTCTGAGCTTTCGGCTGTCGTAGGTAAAAAGGCGCACGCCGTACAGCGCTTCGAGCGCCTGAATTTGTTTCGTCACGGCGGGCTGCGTCAAATGCAGCTGCTCCGCCGCCTTGCGGTAGTTCATCGTGGCGCACACGGTCAAAAAGGTCTCAAGCCGCTGGTCCATGTTCTCTCTCCTTTGTCGATAACAAACAGGAATCGACATATTCTTATTTATAATTTTATTATATCATAGGTCAGTGATATAATACACCCGCAACACGCATTGGAGGAGAGAAAAAGCACATGAAATTTATCGAATCCGTAAAGAAAATGCTGCCCGGCTGCGCCATCGCGCTCGTCATCGCCGTGGTGGCCAAGTTTTTAGAGCAGCTGGAGGAATCCGTGGGGCTGCACCTGATCGGCGCGTCGGTCATCGCGATGTTCATCGGCATGATCGTGAACCGCTTTTACGCGCCGAATGACAAGACGAAGCCCGGCATCAAATTCACCTCGAAGAAAATTCTGAAATTCGCCATCATCCTGCTCGGCGCCAGCCTGAACATCACGACCGTGCTGACGGTCGGTAAGTTCTCGCTCACCGTCATGCTCTTCACACTGGCGACGTGCTTCGGCCTCGGCTATGTGATCGGCAAGGCGCTGGGGCTTGATTGGAAGACGAGCAGCCTCATCAACGCGGGCACGGGCATCTGCGGCGGCAGCGCCATCGCCGCCATCGCGCCGGTCATCGAGGCAACGGACATGGACATCGCCTACGGCATGTCGGCAACGTTCCTCTTTGACACGATCATGGTCGTCGTGTTCCCGCTGCTCGGCCGCGCGATGAGCCTTTCCGACGCGGCGTTCGGCCTGTGGGCCGGCACGGCGGTCAACGACACCTCGAGCGTCGTCGCCACGGGCTACGCCTTCAGCGAGGCCGCAGGCGACTTTGCCACGATGGTCAAGCTGACGCGCACACTCGCCATCATCCCGACGGTGCTGGTCTTCGCCGCCATCAGCGTGCACCTCAAGAAAAAGGCCGCCGCGCAAAGCGGCGACCATGGCGTCAAGGTCAATATGAAGTCGGTGTTCCCGTGGTTCATCCTCGGTTTCCTTGCAATGTCCATTCTGTGCAGCGTCGGCGTCATTCCCGCGGGCCTCGCTACGACGCTCAAGAGTATCAGCAAGTTCCTGATGGTCGCGGCGCTCGCCGCCATCGGCCTCAATACGAACTTCGCGGCGCTGTGCAAGTCTGGCGCAAAGCCGATGCTTCACGGCTTCATCATTTCGCTGCTGGTCGTTCTTGTGGCGATTGCGGTCGAATATGTGCTCGGCATCGCGCCGAGCGGCACGCTCATTTAATCGTCCGCCGAAAGGATGAGAGCGCAGCGGTTCCGCACATCGAGCGCGTCGAAATAGCGCTGCTCGAAAGGGATCCAGCGGTCGAAAAACTGCTTTGCATGCGCGGGCGCATTCCGTTTGAGGATGCGCTCGCGCTGTTTTTCTGCCGAAATCGGCAGAAAAACGGATAGATCGTAGTACGGCGCAAGGTCGGGGTGCATGGAGTACGCGCCCTCGACAATGTTGAGTGTTCCCGCCTTAATCCGCTGCGGCGGGGCGATGGTAAACGTCGCGCAGTCGAAGCGGCGGTAGTCGACGGGTCTTCCCTCGCGCAGAGGGATCAGCACCTCTTCCAAAAAGCGCTCGCGGTCGACGTTGCCGCCGGGCTGCGTGAAGCGCGCCTCTGTGCGCTGCTCGGGCCGGAGGAAAAAGTCGTCCATGTGGAAGACAGGGCAGCCG
>ENA-ORNW01002569-ORNW01002569.1-human-gut-metagenome-genome-assembly--contig:-NODE-2569-length-11737-cov-2.431005_pt1 | contig 11737 bp, 8 predicted proteins | sample MGYA00242121_ERZ509034 | MGnify/ENA primary metagenome ERZ509034 (study PRJEB26280, sample SAMEA2338689) | human gut metagenome | biome: human gut; feature: human-associated habitat; material: faeces... | reverse complement strand
ACGGCTGCGTGAGATGTCATACCACCACGAACTGTCAGGATACCCTGTGCAGATTTCATACCTGTGATGTCTTCCGGAGATGTCTCAAGACGTACAAGAACAACTTTTTCTCCTCTTTCAGCCCATTCAACAGCGTCATCAGCTGTGAATACGATCTTACCGCAAGCAGCTCCAGGAGAAGCGCCAAGGCCTTTACCCATTGGTGTAGCAGCTTTCAGAGCAGCAGCATCAAACTGTGGGTGAAGAAGAGTATCAAGGTTACGTGGGTCGATCATAGCTACAGCTTCTTCTTCTGTTCTCATTCCCTCATCAACAAGGTCACAAGCGATTTTTAAAGCAGCCTGAGCTGTTCTCTTACCGTTACGTGTCTGAAGCATATACAGTTTACCATGCTCTACAGTAAACTCCATATCCTGCATATCTCTGTAGTGATTCTCAAGAGTATGGCAGATGCCTACGAACTGCTCGTAAACCTCCGGCATAACCTCCTTTAACTGGTCGATCTTCTGAGGTGTACGAACACCTGCAACTACGTCCTCGCCCTGAGCGTTCATTAAGAACTCGCCCATCAGGTGCTTCTCGCCGGTAGCTGGGTCACGGGTAAATGCAACGCCTGTACCAGAGGTCTCGCCCATGTTTCCGAATGCCATCATCTGTACGTTTACAGCAGTACCCCAGGAATAAGGGATATCATTATCGCGGCGGTATACGTTTGCTCTTGGGTTATCCCAGGAACGGAATACAGCCTTGATGGCCTCCATCAGCTGCTCCTTGGGATCGGTCGGGAAATCCTTTCCGATCTTTTCTTTATATTCAGCCTTGAACTGATTTGCCAGCTCGTGAAGATCCTCAGCGGTCAGCTCCACGTCCTGGGTTACTCCCTTCTCAGCCTTCATCTTATCGATCAACTCTTCAAAATACTTCTTTCCAACTTCCATAACAACGTCGGAAAACATCTGGATGAATCTTCTGTAGCAGTCCCATGCCCAGCGCGGATTACCGGACTTTGCAGCCAGAACCTCTACTACTTCCTCATTCAGACCCAGGTTTAAGATGGTATCCATCATACCCGGCATGGAAGCTCTTGCACCGGAACGAACGGAAACCAACAGAGGATTCTCCTTATCGCCGAACTTCTTGCCGGTGATCTCCTCCATCTTTCCAATATGCTCCATGATCTGGCCCATGATCTCGTCATTGATCTTTCTGCCATCTTCATAATACTGGGTGCAGGCCTCTGTTGTAATCGTAAATCCCTGTGGTACAGGTAATCCCAGATTTGTCATCTCCGCAAGGTTAGCGCCCTTACCACCTAACAGGTTTCTCATGGTCGCATTGCCTTCGCTGAATAAATAAACCCACTTTGTAGCCATAAGTTTCTTCCTCCTCATTCTGGCAGAGCCCCTCAGGACTCTGCCGCTCTTTAACCGGACATACCGGGAAATTTCCTGTGCCCGCCTATCAGACGGAATCAATGGTTCTCCTTATCCGTCCACCTCGTTTATTATATCACAAAGATTGGGGGAGTAAAGTCCTTTACCGACAAAATTTTGAAAAAATTTGGTTATTTTACAGCAAAATTTACTGTAAGCGTTTTCATTTTCTGTCATTTTCGTATATTCATTCATCATTCGTATATGCGAACTAATATTTTATAGTAACTATTAACAAAGAGATATGCCATTCCTTTCTGCATATGAAAAATCCCCCGCACAAGCGGAGGATTTTCCCTATACCTTAAACCGATACCCAACTCCCCAGATGGTCTCAATGTACTGAGGCTTGGCTGTATTAAATTCAATTTTTTCCCTGATTTTCTTAATATGCACTGTAACGGTGGCAATATCGCCGATGGATTCCATATCCCAGATTTTGCTGAACAGTTCTTCCTTTGTAAATACATGGTTGGGATTCTGGGCTAAAAAGGTTAAAAGATCAAATTCCTTGGTTGTAAAAGTTTTTTCCTCTCCTGCCACCCATACTCTGCGGGCTGTTTTGTCGATCTTTAAACCGCGGATTTCAATAATCTCATTGGCGGGCTGGCCGCTTCCGATCAGACGCTCATAGCGGGCCATGTGGGCTTTCACTCTGGCAACCATCTCGCTGGGACTGAACGGCTTTGTAATATAATCATCTGCTCCAAGGCCCAGACCGCGGATTTTGTCAATGTCCTCCTTTTTGGCAGAAACCATAATAATAGGGGTATTTTTAATCTCCCTTACCCTGCGGCAGATCTCAAATCCGTCCGTTCCCGGAAGCATCAGATCCAGGATCAGGAGATCGTAGTCTTCCTTTAAAGCACGGTCCAGACCATCGGTTCCGTTATTTTCGATCTCAACCTCAAAGCCGGACAGCTCCAGATAATCCTTTTCCAGCTCTGCGATGCTTTCTTCATCCTCTACAATCAGTATTTTGCTCATTCCTGCATAACCTCCTGATATTTTCTTAATACAAAATGGATCTCCGTTCCGATGCCTTCCTTGCTGGTGGCCCAGATGCGTCCTCCGTGATCCTCAATGATCTTGCGTACAATGGACAGTCCGATCCCGCTGCCGCCCTGAGAAGAGTTTCGTGAGGAATCTGTACGGTAAAAACGGTCAAATATGTTGGGAAGATCCTTTGCCGCAATGCCTTTTCCATTGTCCTCAATCTCAATCTGGATAAAGTCTCCCACATCCTTGATCCTGATATTGATGATTCCTTTTTTCTTGTCCAGATATTTGACGGAATTGCTGATAATGTTATTGATCACACGCTTCATCTGCTCTGCATCTGCAATGACCATCACATCCTCGTCTGCATAATTGAAATATCCCAGCTCAATGCCCCTTGCTTCCATATCCAGACCCACCTCTTCCAGACAGTCCTTAAAATACTGGGATACATTGATCTTTGCAAAGGTATAGGGGATCTTGTTTGTGTCAATCTTGGAGTAAAAGGTCAGCTCATCGATCAGCCGGTCCATATCATTGGCTTTATTATAAATCGTGCGGATATATCTGTCCAGCTTCTCAGGTGAGGAAGCAACCCCGTCCAGAATCCCTTCTACATACCCCTTAATGGCTGTAATGGGAGTCTTAAGATCATGGGAAATATTACTGATCAGCTCCTTGCTTTCCTTATCATACTGAAGCTTTTCCTCTGCATTTTCCTTTAAACGGATCCGCATTTCTTCAAAATCCTGGCAAAGCTGGCCGATCTCATCATCTGCATCTACATCCAGGGTAAATTCCAGATTACCGTCCCGTATCTGCTTGGTAGCCTCCTGAAGCTTGTTTAAGGGGCTTAAAATCGAACGGTATACCCAAACCGTAAGGGTAAAGCCTGCTACCACCAGAATCGCCACGCCCAAAAACAGCATTTCCCGAAACATGGACTTTACCTCAGGAAGCAGATCATCTACATTGGAAACAATAAACGCACTTCCCTCGGCACCGTCCGAAAACTGAAAGTCCATCTGCTTGATCAGATGCTGGCTCTCGCCGTCCAGATAGATTCCTCCCTCCATGCGGCCCTTCATCACGTCAAAATCCGGAAGCTGATCGCAGAGAGACGCATCCTGCGGTTCTCCGTTCGCCCCGTAATAAATGATCGTATCCTCACGGCGGACAATCAGATAGGCATACTGTTCATTTAATTTTGCATTCACTTTATCCAGATATGCCGGATCCTTGTAATTATCCGGGTTTTCATCCAACACCTTTCGGATATCTTTCTGCGACTGTCTGGTCAAACGGTTAAATACCTGAAGAGAATTACCGTTTAACAGTTCAATCTGCTCTGTAAGACCATATGCTTCTTTAAAGGACTTTTCCTGATAATCGCTGAGGGCGATCACAGAAAGGTAGATCATAAGCATCGGAAAAACGGTTATGATAATAAATGCTACCGCAAGCCGTGTCCTTATCTTCACCTTTTCATCCTCCTTCCACTGCCCCCGGCGCAGCACGCAGACAGGCAATTTACATATAGTTTAAGTATACCATACTTATGGCGGGGCGTTTATAAAATCATTCTAAACTTTTCTACGCGCCGCTTGGAAAAGGCACATGAAAAAAGCACCTGGAAATACCGCTTTTAACGGTTTCCCAGATGCTTTTTTCTTTCATTTTACATATTCCCTAGAAACGGAACTTATCCTCAAAGTAAGCCTTCAACTCAGCAATCGGTACGCGTACCTGCTCCATGGTGTCGCGGTCGCGGACAGTAACTGCCTGATCGTTCTCAGAATCAAAATCATATGTTACACAGAACGGAGTACCGATCTCATCCTGTCTTCTGTAGCGCTTTCCAATATTTCCTCTGTCATCAAACTCACAGTTATAGTATTTTGAAAGCTCTGCAAATACCTTCTCAGCGCCCTCGTTAAGCTTCTTGGAAAGAGGCAGAACGCCAATCTTTACAGGAGCCAGCGCCGGATGGAAATGAAGAACAGTTCTCACATCGCCCTCTCCGATCTCTTCCTCATCATAAGCAGCACATAAGAATGCCAGTGTAACACGGTCTGCACCCAGTGAAGGCTCGATTACATAAGGAATGTATTTCTCTTTGCTCTCGTCATCAAAGTATGCCATATCCTGTCCGGATACATTCTGATGCTGGGTCAGGTCATAATCGGTTCTGTCTGCAATACCCCACAGCTCACCCCAGCCAAAGGGGAATAAGAACTCAAGGTCTGTGGTAGCCTTGCTGTAGAAGCACAGTTCCTCCGGTGAATGATCTCTTGCACGCATCTCCTCCGGCTTGATGCCAAGGGTCTGAAGCCAGTCAATACAGAACTGCTTCCAGTATGCAAACCACTCCAGATCGGTGCCCGGCTTGCAGAAAAATTCAAGCTCCATCTGCTCAAACTCTCTGGTACGGAAGGTAAAGTTACCGGGTGTGATCTCGTTACGGAAGGACTTTCCGATCTGACCGATACCAAATGGAATCTTCTTACGGGATGTTCTCTGTACATTCTTGAAGTTTACAAAAATACCCTGTGCTGTCTCAGGTCTTAAATATACAGTATTCTTAGCATCCTCAGTTACGCCCTGGAAGGTCTTGAACATCAGGTTGAACTGACGGATATCTGTAAAATCGTGAGCGCCACAGCTTGGACAGCAGATGTGCTTATCCTCAATATACTGCTTCATCTCTTCCTGAGACCAGCCGTCTACAGAGCCTTCGATCTCGATACCGTGCTCATCATTATAATCCTCAATCAGCTTGTCTGCGCGGAAACGCTCCTTACACTGCTTACAGTCCATCAATGGATCAGAAAATCCGCCCAGATGGCCACTGGCTACCCATGTCTGGGAATTCATCAGAATCGCACAGTCCACTCCTACGTTGTATGGGCTTTCCTGAACAAACTTCTGCCACCAGGCTTTCTTTACATTGTTTTTAAGCTCAACACCCAGATTGCCGTAATCCCAGGTATTTGCAAGACCGCCGTAGATCTCAGAACCAGGGTATACAAAACCTCTGTTCTTGGCAAGAGCTACGATTTTTTCCATTGTCTTTTCCATGATCCATGTCCTCTCTTTTTATATACTTACTGTCAGCAAGCCCCTTTCAGGGCATCACTCCAATATAATGCAGCTTACTCCCTCAGACGCGGTTTCCACTGTATGAACATCCCGAAGGGTACAGCCCTCACTTATATAGCGGATCTTTTTTTCCGCGGAAATGACCCCCTGGCCCGAAACACGGACCGCAAGACCTGTTCCCTTTAAAATTTCCTGCTGATCTGCCGCTTTTCCCTCTGTATCCAGATAAGAAGTCTGTTCTTTCAAAGCCAGGGACGCAGGACTGCCTATATCAATCGAATCAAAGGGCATCCCCTCATCTCCTATGTCCTGTGAAAACTCCACCAGCCGGGAAGGGGTATCGTATTCCGTCACCAGAACTGCCCTTCCATCCTTCATACTCACTGTATCAAGAGCAACCGGAAGCTTTTCTGCCCCCTTCTCATTTTCAAAGGCTGGCTCTTCGCCCTGAGACTGGTTAAACTGGCTGATTCTCTCTCCGGCAAAGGCTTTTAACTCCTCTTCTTTGTAATCGCCTTCCCCGAAGCTTTCGACAGAAGCCCAGGAAACGCTTCCATCGCCGGCTACATAAAGGGTATTTTCCGTAAAGGCTTCCCGGCTCCCTTTGGATCTGGCACAGCCGACAAAAAAGACGGTGCAGGCTGCAAGAAGCAGGATTCCTCTTATGCTTTTCTTCATATTTCTTCCTTTCTTCCAGGCTTCTCCTGCATCCGCGGGAGCAATATACCGCTTATTATATCTTCTGATGCGTATAATTTCAAGCCTTATCGGCAAGTATTTGTTGTGGTCGCCAATGGCCATAGGTTGTTTCTATAGGTAAAACCAAAACATTTCCATCTGTTCTACCTGGTCATCAGTTCCAGAATTTCCAGAGAACGGAAGTTGTGGCGGATGAAGGTGGTTCTGGCGTTTTCTACCTGGTGCTCGAATTCGGCCTGGACTTCGGGTTTTAGTACGAAGGTATAGAGGCTTCCTACAGGGGAATAAATGACATATTGCCAGGCGTAGGTACAGGACTCGGATACCTTTCCCTGGGGATTTTCTGTGTATTCTCCGTTTATAACCATGGCTTTCAGCTCAAAGATCCGCCGGATCAGGCGGTTTGGAAGGGACGGATTTAAAAGGGCCTTTAATGTCTGGTAAACCAGTGTTAAAAGTTCGGTTCCGTCCATGTTTTCCTGAGCCAGATAGGAGGCCATTTCCAGAAAATAAGCTCCGTAACAGGCCCCCTCCATATCTGCAGAAAGCTCGTCAAAATAGCATACCGGCTGGGCGCTCTGAAGGGTATAGGCGCTGCGGCCCTCAAAGACGTTAAAAGTGCCGAACACAAAGGGTCTGGTAACTGCCATCAGGGCGCTTCCCGGCCTTCTTGCTCCGTGAGCAAAGGCTGTGATCTTCCCCCGTTCTCTGGTCAAAAGCACCACTCTCCGGTCTGCTTCCCCAAAGGATGCAGCCAAAAGCACCATGCCCGTGAGGCTAACTGCTTCTCTCACCCTGCTCGCTCCCCTTATACGTCTTTTTTGTCATAGCCGTAATTTTTCATATACAGCTCACTGTCTCTCCATTCCTTGCGTACCTTGACCCACAGCTGCAGATTGACCTGCATCTCCAGCATATTTTCAATTTCCCTGCGGGCATTGGTGCCGATGCGCTTTAACATGGAGCCGCCCTTTCCGATAATGATTCCCTTGTGGGACTCGCGTTCGCAGACAATGCTGGCTTCAATGTCCATGATGCCGTTTTTCCTTTCGCGCATCTTTTCGATAGTAACTGCTATCCCGTGGGGAATCTCATCATCCAGAAGGCGAAGCGCTTTTTCTCTGATAAGCTCTGCCGCAATCTGGCGCATGGGCTGATCCGTAACTGTGTCCTCATCATAAAACATGGGGCCGCAGGGCAGATATTTAAAAAGAAGCTCCAGCAAAAGATCGGTATTTTTTTCCTTCAGTGCGGAAAGAGGCACAATTTCTGCAAACTTGCACACATCCTTGTAGGCATCTATAAATGTTAAAATTTCTTCCTGCTTTTTTAAGGTATCAATTTTGTTGATCACCAGAATCACCGGTGTTTTCACATTGGAAAGCTGCTCTGCAATGTGGCGTTCCCCGGCCCCGATAAAGGTGGTGGGTTCCACCAGCCAGAGGATCACATCCACTTCCTTTAAGGTGTGCTCTGCCACATCTACCATATATTCGCCCAGCTTGTTTTTCGCCTTGTGGATTCCCGGAGTATCCAGGAAAATGATCTGGCCTCTTTCATCTGTATACACCGTCTGGATCCTGTTTCTGGTGGTCTGGGGCTTATCAGAGGTAATGGCGATCTTCTGGCCGATCAGATGATTCATCAGCGTGGATTTTCCTACGTTGGGACGGCCGATCAGTGTGACAAAGCCTGATTTCTTCTGTACATTTTCTTCCATCATTTCTGCTCCTGCTCATTTAGTGGTAAAGATGCTTTATTTCGTTAAAGAGTTCCTGTTCATTCACAATCTGCTGGTCATTTCCAATGGCACAGAGAGCGCCTGTGTTTAACACAGACTCTAACAGTCCGGCCAGTGCCCGGATATCCTCCTGGGTCACATTCAGAACCTGATCCCGCTCTCTCTGGATCATCTCGTCCGTAACGCCGGAAAGCCATGCTCCCAGGTTTCTGGCTCCTTTTGCCGCAGGATTTAAGGGAGCATCCAGCTCACTGAAGGCGCCGATAACGTATTTTGTCATATCTCTGTCGTCAATGGAAAAGGTTCTCAAATACTCCGGGATTCCCTCATAAACCCGGTTTGTCTCGCCCAGCTTGGGATCCCGGTAAGATACTAACATTGTTTCCCCATTTCGCCCAAAGCTGCTCATACAGCCGTAGGCTCCGCCTTTTACACGCAGGTTTACCCAGAGATATTCGTAATTTAAAATCACCTTTAATACCTTTAATGCGCCTGTATAAGCACTCTCTCCGAAGGTGCCGCAGCGGGCCACATAGTTGACCTGCGATGCAGTCCGAAAGCCTTCATTTTTAAGCTCTGGCTTAAATTCATAGGGGTAACGGATCCCATTCCCTTCCGGAAGAACCGCCTTAAAGGCAGCCAGCGCAGCTGGAAGCCTGCCATAGCCCTCTTCATCCGCCGTGTAGCTTACGGTCATATTGGAAGCAGTAAAGAGCGTTTTTGCAACTTCCATAAGCTTTTTCCCCAGTTTGAGACGATATCCCTCTTCCTTGCTGCAGCGCTCTGTAATTTTCTCCAAAAACTGATAAAAGCCAATACCGCCGGTGCGGTCATAGAAAGAAGACAGGGGCGAATAATAGGAAGCAGCTCTCATGGCAGCGGAGCTGTGAGAACTGTTCTCCAGACGCATTCTGGCTCTGGACATAGTCTCATCCAGAATCTCTCCCAGACGTTTTTCGTCTGTAAGCTTAGAGCGCAGGAGGATCTCTTCCAGCATCTCAAAAGCAAAATCCAGTTTTTCATAGAGCACCTTTACGCTGGCTGTAAAGGTACCGGTAAAGTTTCCAGGCTCTCCCATTTTCTGGCTGCCGCCTACGGAAAAATCCAGGCCGCCGCTGTTTAAATAAATCTCGCTGGTAAGATCGCTGTAGCTGTAATGCTCCGTATCCACATAGCCCAGCACGGACTTTAAAAGAGCTCCGTAGGGAATATCTTCATCCGGCAGGACAGAAAAGTCAAAGAGCACCTTCAGGTAGCCGATCCCAGAGGTAAATAACGGGCTGTGGATAACAGGAATCCCGCTCTCCTCCTTTACCTCATAGGAAAAGCCCTCTGCCTTTTTCTCAATATCGAATCTCTGGAGCATGGGAATCTTTTCCAGATCCTCCTGAGAGGACGGCTCCTCCTGATATGCCTTTAATTCCTTTGTCTTTCGGACAATCTCGCTCCTCTCTTCTTCTGAAAGGGAATCCCTGTAAGCCTTAAGCCGCTCTGCCAGAGCCTCATCCTCTATGGCGGTCTGATCTGTACAGGGGCTTACGATCACAAAAGCCTCATGGGGATTATCCAGAAGATATCCGCGGATCAGATTCTCAAAATATCCTTCGGATACTGCCTTCTTTAAAAAGTCAAAGGTCTCCTGATACTGGAGATGGAGCATGGGATCTCCGTCATAGAGCCAGCTGTCCATAGACCAGAGACCGTACATCAGTCCCTTGGGCGCAGAGCCGTAATCTGCTTCCCTGTAGCGGAATTCGTAGTAGTTTAAGCCTGCAAGAAGGCTCTTTCTGTCAATGCCCTGATCTGCCAGACGGCGCAGGGTTCCCTTAACCACAGCAAGAAATTCCCCCTTCTGCTCCCGCTCTGCATTTTTGGCGATTACGGAAAAGCAGGGCTGAAGGATCCCGTTGTCGTAGCCTCCCAGAATATCCTGACCAATATGGGCGTCAATAAGCGCCTGCTTTAAGGGTGCTCCCGGAGCATCGATCAGCGCATATTCCAAAATCTGGAAAGCCACATAAAGCTCCGGATCCAGATCCGTTCCCACAACCGTATTTACGGAAAGGTAGGTGGCGTTTGTATCGTCCTCTCCCTCTGTAATAGAATAATGAAATTCCTTTTCAATCGGCTCTGCAAAGGCCTTCTGCTCCGGGATAGAGGAATCCACCGGGCGCTCCTCATAGTGGCAAAGATATTCCCGATCCAGCCATTCCAGCTTTTCTGCCATATCCATATCTCCGTACAGATAAATATAGCTGTTGGACGGATGATAATAGGTTTTATGGAAATTCAGGAATTTTTCGTAGGTCAGCTGTGGGATAAAGGCCGGATCACCTCCCGAATCCTTTCCGTAGCAGTTGTCTGGAAACAGGGTCTTCTGTGTACAGCTGTCCAGCAGACTTTCCGGAGAGGAATAGGCTCCCTTCATCTCATTGTAAACCACGCCATTGTAAATCAGCGGGCTTTCTTCCGATTCCAGCTCATAATGCCAGCCCTCCTGGCGGAAAATCTTTTCCTCCTTATAGATATTCGGATGGAAAACCGCATCCATATACACATCCATCAAATTCTGAAAATCCTTATCATTACAGCTTGCCACAGGATATACCGTTTTGTCCGGATAGGTCATGGCGTTTAAAAAAGTATTAAGGGAACCCTTGACCAACTCTACAAAGGGATCCTTCAGCGGGAACTTTTCCGAACCGCAGAGAACACTGTGCTCCAGAATATGGGGCAGTCCCGTATCGTCATCCGGCGGTGTCCGAAAGCCGATGCAAAATACCTTGTTTTCATCATCATTGGACAGAAGAAACAGCTTTGCACCTGTCTTTTTATGACGCAGCACAATTCCTTCTGACCGGGTTTCTTTCAGAGTTTTCCACTCCTTTACCTCATAGGCATCCAGCGCCTTCACTTTTTCCAGTTGATTCATTTCTTCATGTCTCCTTTTTCCGTCAATGAAATCTCATTATTTACAGGTTGCCCATTAACCGGTCTTTTAATATGGCCAGACTGTCCCGGAAACAGAAATGGGCAAACAGAATTTTATCCGATTCCGCTGCTATGCCGCGAATATTTTTCATTCCCTGCTTTGCTGCAATCAGGCGGGCCCGCAGCAAATGGAAATTGCTGGTAAGAATTCCCACTTCCTGCTTTCCGTTTTCCGCCTTTTCTTTCAGCAAAAGCCTGCTGTATGCAATATTTTCCGTCGTACTTTGTGACTGCTCCTCCAGAATCATCCGTTCTGGAGAAACACCTTTTTCTGCCAGGTACTGCCTCATGGCAGAGGCCTCTGTACAAGGCTCGTCTGTCCCCTGTCCACCGGACAGAATCAGCATGGTAGACGGATTCTGCTTTGCATATTCCGCAGCCTTATCCAGACGCAGCTTCAAAGTCCTGCTTACTCCCTCCGGCTTTACCGAGGCTCCAAGGACAATGACATAATCCAGATCTGGCTCCGCAGCTGCAGGAATCCGCCCAAAGATCAGAATCAAAACCGTCAGAACCACCAGACCTCCCGACGCACACAGCGTCACCATGGATACGGGAATCCACATAGGCATCCGATCCGGATATTTCTGATAAATTCGGACAGCTGCTGCCGAAACTGCAAAAAAACCGCCGGCCAGCAGCCAGATTGCAGCTGAGACTGTCCCGATCCCTGTGTAAACCACAATGATCCCATAGTAAGCCAGACAGACTGCCGCCGCCACTGCAAGAGTCCATGTCAACATATCCATACCCCGTTATTCGTACAGAAATCCCG
>ENA-ORNW01002565-ORNW01002565.1-human-gut-metagenome-genome-assembly--contig:-NODE-2565-length-11754-cov-7.777331_pt1 | contig 11754 bp, 14 predicted proteins | sample MGYA00242121_ERZ509034 | MGnify/ENA primary metagenome ERZ509034 (study PRJEB26280, sample SAMEA2338689) | human gut metagenome | biome: human gut; feature: human-associated habitat; material: faeces... | reverse complement strand
CGGTAGCCCCAGTAATATAGCCCCTTTCCTGGGGAAAGGGGTTTGGGGATAGGGACAGAGAATTCGCACTATCTTATAAATAAACAGCCCTTCCCTACAAACCAAAAGACCGCACCTCATCACAGGTGCGGTCTTACTTATTCTAAACCTTACTGCATCGCAGGATTACCGCCAAGCAGACTGAACATATCAATCCCCGCAAGACTCAGCAAAAAACTGACAGCAATGAACAGAACAACAGCAACAACAGCCGCTATCCATACCGTTCTTTTCTGCTTTTTCGTCCAGGTGTGCTGAGGACGGGCTTCATCGCTCACGCTGAATGAGATTGTTTCATCGCTTTTTACTGTGTCATGTGCGATCATATCGTCATTTTCGTGGTTTTCGCCGTCTTCTGCGTTTGCCAATACTTTTTCTTCGCTCATATCCGTCCTTATTTTACTATATATTCCTTAGCCTTTTCAAGAATAAGCTGCTCCCTTTTAAGCACAAAGCTCATCTGATATTCCTTACACTGCTCGGACAGAGCCTTAAGGCGGCTTACAGCCTCGTCATAAGGCATCCATTCTATTTTATATCCAAGCCTTTCCTGCGAACGTTCAAGCATCGCAGTATCGCACTTGTCCGATACTTTCTTTGCCACATAGCAGTGTGAAACCATGCAGAATTTTCTCTTGAACTTATGCTCCTCTATCCATCCGAGATAGCCTAAAAGCTCGGCAGGGTAGCCGGTTTCTTCCGTTACTTCCCTTAAAAATGCCTTGTCGGGAGTTTCTGTTATCTCTATACTTCCGCCGGGCAGCTTGTAATATTCAGAGTCTTCTATCTTCATCATGGCAATGTTGCCCTCGCCGTCTGTCATGACTCCTCTTGTGTTATAACGTGCGTCGTCATCGATGTACTGAGGCTCACCGCCAAAGAAATCGCTTTCGGTTATCTTTGCAATAAGCATTAATATGTCGTCCCTTTCATAGTGCGGAGCTTTCCGCGGTTTTTTCATACATATAATATCACAAACGCACCTGCATTGCAATATAAAAAGGTAATTCACTTTTGTAGAAAACACCTATATATATGCCTTAATTATTGGTGATTATGCACAGTGGAACTTGAGGTGCATTAGTGATATAATAACTTTATCCGACTAAAAAAATATGAGGAAAGATAAAAAATGGAAAATACAGCAACCGTCAGCGGCACAGAAGTTAAAAAATACAGACGTGCAGGCTTTATGGATGAAGTAAGAGGCTTCTGCATACTCTGTATGGTAGTGTACCACGTCTGCTTCGACCTTAACTACACCTATAATATTCACATCCCGATAATGTTCGACGGCTGGTTTGACATTGTCCGTGACATTTTTGCGGGAGCATTCATGTTCATATCCGGTATGAGCAGCCGTTATTCGCATAATAACGCAAAGCGTGGCATCCAGTGCTTTTTTATTGGTATGATAATAACCTTCATTTTCGCATTCTTCGCACCCTCCGCCCCAATACTTTTCGGAATACTGCACTTTATGGGCGTATCTATGATGATATATGCGATAGGGGACAAGTATTTCCTTAAGATTCCCGCACCGGTCGGAATAGCCGTGTGCGCCGTGCTTTTCTTATTAACAAGAGGAATTATGTACGGCTATCTCGGACCTGCACAAGGTGTCGGAATAAAGCTGCCCGAATTTATCTACAATGCAGGACTTCTTTTTCCGCTCGGCTTCAGATCACCGAGCTTTCAGTCAATGGATTATTTTCCGCTCCTGCCGTGGTTTTTCGTGTTTCTGGCAGGCGCTTACACGGGAAAATATGCTATCGAGGATAAAATGCCGGCATTCTTCTATAAAACCCATTGCAAACCGCTTGCGCTTGCAGGCAGATATACCCTGTGGATATATGTTCTGCATCAGCCTGTAGCAATGGTCTTTTTCCTGCTGATTTTCGGAAAAATATAAAATTTCAAAAAAGTCTTGACAAACCGTTTTCGGTTTGCTATAATAATATAGCTTGACAAGTATACAACTTTGTCAACATCCCTTGCTCGTACAGGAGTACGGGCTTAATATCCACAAGGAGGTGCTTTATAATGGCAAAGCTCAGCGAAAAGTATGAGGCAGTTGTTGTATTTTCACTCAAGAACGGTGAGGATGCAGTAAAGGCTCTCGTTGCTAAGTTCTCTGATCTGATCAAGGAACACGGCACATTAGTTGACGTTGATGAATGGGGCGCTCGTAAGCTCGCTTACGAGATTAACTACGAAACCGACGGTTATTATGTAGTTTACAGCTTCGACAGCAAGCCTGATTTCCCTATGGAATTTGAGCGTATCATCAACATCACTGACGGCGTTCTCCGTTCGCTCGTAACGGTACGCAAGTAATCAAGGTTTGAAAACAGACAGGAGGAACGATAACGTATGTACAACAAGGTAATTATGATGGGCAGGATTGTCAATGACCTTGAGCTGAGATCGACACCTGCGGGTGCTTCCGTGCTTTCTTTCAGAATTGCGGTAGATCGCAGATTTCAGACAAAGGGTGAAGACAGAAAATCCGATTTCTTCAATGTTGTCGCATGGCGTAACGAGGCAGAATTCATTTCAAGATATTTTGCAAAAGGACGCATGATACTTATCGAGGGTGAGCTTCAGAACAGATCTTACCAGGATAAGAACGGCAATACAGCTTACATTACCGAGATCATCGTTGACCGTTCCACGTTCACAGGCGAAAAGGCAAACAACACACAGGGTACATCCTCTGCTTATCAGAGCTACCCCGGTAATGCCGCTAAAAACGCCGCTCCCGAACATCCTGCACAGACTTCGAACACAGCGCCCACAGTGTCGCAGGGTAACAATTCGGATTTCACCGTAGAATCCGGTGACGATGACGATTACCCGTTCTGATCAAAATAAGGAGGATAAAACAATGTCTGAAAGAGAAAAGAACGAAAAGTCAACAGTTCGTCCTATGAAGCGTACAAGAAAAAAAGTTTGCGCATTCTGTGCCGACAGAGCTGAATTCATTGACTATAAGGATGTAGCCAAGCTCAGAAAGTGCATGACAGAGCGTTACAAGATTCTGCCCCGCAGAGTAACAGGCTGCTGCGCATATCATCAGAGAGAGCTTACAACAGCTATCAAGAAGGCAAGACAGGTAGCTCTTATTCCTTACGTTTCTGACTAAGTTATAAACAGCTTTATAAAAAATCGATGCTTAAACCGCATCGATTTTTTTATTTTTATCTATTGATTATTTCCTTAAAATGCTGTATAATAATACAGTATGATTGTGAGGTGTGTGTTTTGGCACAGAAAAAAGGAAAAAATAAATTCGGAATAACACCGTCTATGATATTTCTGAATCTTTTACTGGTTCTTATCATCTGCACAGTGTGTTTCTTTACCTATAATATTATAAACGGCGAGGATAATACTTCATCCGAACCGCCGTTCACAGCGGTGACATCCGCACCGCCCGAAACTTCCGCTCCCGCTACTACAGCAGGCAGTACGGAAAAGCCCGACAGTAACTCATCCGTTGCCACATCGGATAATGAGCCGACACTTGACTTTGATAAGGACTATTTCTCCTCATCGCTGTTCATAGGCGACAGTATCTCCACAGGCCTTAGCCTTTACGGTTTCCTTGATCAGCAAAACGTATTCGCTCAGCAGGGTCTTGCACCCTCTACGGCGCTTGACGCTGACATTGACGGAGTGACGCTTTCGGATAAGATTGCTTCATTCAAGCCCAAAAAGATATTCGTAATGCTCGGCACAAACAGCGTCGGCTACGCCGATAACGAAACGCTTGCTGGCAATATGAAGGAGCTTGTGGAAAAGATTTCTTCTCTTACAAAGGCTAAGATATACGTTGTATCCATCCCGCCCGTAACACCGGAAGCGGAGAAGTCGGACGAGAATGCACTTACCCTTAAGGACATCACCGATTATAATACCAAGCTCAAAAATGCAATTTCAGGCACTTCGGCAACATTCATCGACCTTAACAGCATCCTTTCAGACAAGGACGGATATTTCAATGCCGATTATGCCGAAATGGACGGAATTCACTTTATGGGAAAAACCTACGAGGTAATGCTCAGCTACCTGCAGAAGCATTCTTCGTAAATATCAAAGGGGCAATATATTAGAATGAAACATATAGCTGATTGTAAAACAATAGCAATATCGTTAATCTGTATATTTTCAATAGTTCTTTGCAGCTGTTCGGACGTAACAGTGTCGCAGGATAGTTCGTTGTCAAAAAATGACACAACAACCCCTGTAAAAACATCATTAACCGACACCAAATCATCAACTGTAGCGACAACCGTTAAAATCGTAACTACATCGGCTACTACAGCCGTTACAACGACCGAAACGACACCGCCTGAAACTACAGCTGTAGCAACAGAGCCAAAGCCTGCTCCGACCGATACGCCAAAGACCTCTGAAACCGCTCCACAAGCCAAACCGACAGCGTCAACAGACTTCGATACCTCATTTTTTGACGATGCGCTGTTCATCGGCGACAGCATTACCACCGGTCTTTACCTTTACGGTTATCTTGACGAGTCCCTTGTCTACGCAAAGCTCGGGCTTGCCCCCTCAACCGCATTGGAAAGCGAAATAGACGGTGTAACCATAAACAGTAAAATAAAAGCAAATAATCCCAAAAAGATATATATTATGCTCGGCACCAACAGCGTAGGCTATTCAGACGGCAATTACCTTGCAAATTGTATGGGCGAACTAGTACAACATATTTCACAAATCACAAAAGCAAAGGTATACGTTCTGTCTATCCCGCCAATAACATATTATGCCGAAGCAGACTATGACAACGCACTTACAACATCTGCGATAAACGAGTATAATGCCGCATTAAAAAGCGTAATCAAAGGCACAAAGGCGAAATTTCTCGACTTTCATTCTGTGCTGACCGCTCCCGACGGATATTATTACGAGGAATATCACGAGATGGACGGAATTCACTTTATGGGTTCAACGTATCAGGTTATGCTAAGTTTCCTTGAGAAACATTCTTAATATAAAATGTGCATAAAAGAAAGGAATTATGAACAATGAAAAGCAGTATCACAAAGAGAATAATGGCAGGAATTGTCTGCGCTATGGTCGCAGTTTCAATATGCGGATGCTCCGAAAAACCCGCTCAGTCATCGGCTTCGGAAAGCTCCGTCACATCCGATGCAGGCTCGGTTTCAGAGGCTTCTGACAGCAGTACGGCGACCGGTACCGCCGCCGAAATCACAGCTAAGATACTGGAAGATGTCAAGTTCCCCGGTATGGCTGAAATAGGCGCAGACCGCATGGCAGGCTACTATGACGTTGCAGCCGACAAGATAGACAGCTACAGTGCCTATATCTGCGGCTCGGGCGCTTATCCCGATGAGATAGCGGTTTTCAAGATGAAATCTGCCGATGATGTAAATGCTGTAAAGTCTGTTCTCGAAAAGCGTGTAGAGAGCCAAAGTGCCACATTCAAGGACTATACGCCCGATGAAATGTACAAGATAGACGGCAACAACGTAGTTACAAGCGGTAACTATGTAGCGCTTATCATCTGTGCCGACAACGCAAAGGCAATCGAAGATTTCAAGGCAATGGCTAAGTAAATCAGTAAAATGAAAGGAGAACCGTATGGCTATAGAGTGTCTTGTTATAACGTTTATACTTGGGGCTATAGTGTTCTCATTCGCCAGAGCCGACAGAATCCGCTGGGTCATAGCGACCGTTCCGCTTGGGATACTGCCGCTTGCAAACTGCGTGTCCTGCTTTGTCTGTACTGCGTTTTTGGGGTGCGAACTGCCTAAGAATATCGCTGCGGTGATACTTCTTCTTGCAGTGATGGCATCGTGCGTGTGGATAGGCATAGCGTCGGGTTTTCTGCGTACAAACCGTATGCGGATACCTTATATTAGCGCGGGCATCGGCTTCAATGTGGTTCTTGGGCTTATTCTACTGAATTTCTATATCGGATTGTTATAATCCGGCTATGAAACGGAGATTCACAGCTATAAACAAATACCGCACCGCCGTAAATTTCTACGGCGGTATTTTTATCTTTACGTTATATCCGCATCCGTCAATCGTCAATAGACAAATTGTATAAAAATGAACCCGGATTTTTAGTTACTTATTCCTAAAAGACATATTGACAAATCGGAGATAACACTATATAATATTAATTGTATTTCGCTCACCACTACATATTGTGGTTTTACGATTAAAGCTTAAACGAGAGGGAGAAATTAATGCTGACTAAAATTCAAAAGAGAGACGGACGTACAGTACCGTTCAACATTGAAAAGATAGCCGATGCTATATATAAGGCGGCGAGAGCTGTCGGTGGCAACGATTATCAGGAAGCCGGTGAAATGGCTGAAAAGGTTTGCGATTATCTTGAGGCAAACGTAAATAAGACAGGGGAGCTTCCCACCGTAGAAGAGGTTCAGGACGCTGTAGAAAAGGTGCTTGTTGAAAGCGGCCACGCAAAGACCGCCAAGGCATATATCCTTTACAGAGCCGACAGAACAAGGGTAAGAGAAATGAACACCAGCCTTATGAAGATCTATGAGGATCTTACATTCAAGGCTGCAAGAGATTGCGATATTAAGCGTGAAAACGCCAACATTGACGGAGATACCGCAATGGGCACAATGCTCAAATACGGCTCTGAGGGTGCAAAGCAGTTCAACGAGATGTATGTTCTTGCTCCCGAGCATTCAAAGGCGCACAGGGACGGCGATATTCATATCCACGACCTTGACTTTTTAACGCTTACCACGACCTGCTGTCAGATTGACCTTATCAAGCTGTTCAAGAACGGCTTCTCGACAGGTCACGGCTTCCTCAGAGAGCCTAACGAAATCAGCAGCTATTCTGCGCTTGCCTGCATTGCTATCCAGTCAAACCAGAACGATCAGCACGGCGGACAGTCTATCCCCAACTTTGACTATTCTATGGCTGACGGCGTAAGAAAGACATATAAGCACCGCTATGCTCAGAATATCGTAAGAGGACTTGAGCTTATAGGCGGCATTGATGACCTTGCAACAGCGGAAGCCGATGTAAAGGCATATACAAAGAAGCTCGAAGAAGAAAAGCAGCTTTGTCCTGTTCTCGCTAACGATAACGGCTATCAGGACGCAGAGCGTGAATGCCTCAGAGAAATATGCCCCGATGTCAGCGATGAAATAATCGAAAAGATACAGAAATTTGCACTGAAGCAGGCTGAAGTAGAAACCGACAGAGCCACATATCAGGCTATGGAGGCACTTGTACACAACCTCAACACAATGAACAGCCGTGCAGGCGCACAGATACCGTTCTCATCAATAAACTACGGTACAGACACCTCTCCCGAAGGCAGAATGGTAATAAAGAATGTTCTGCTTGCTACAGAGGCAGGTCTTGGCAACGGCGAAACACCCATCTTCCCGATACATATCTTCAAGGTAAAGGACGGTCTTAACTATAACGAGGGCGATCCTAACTACGATCTGTTCAAGCTGGCTTGCAGAGTATCGGCAAAAAGACTGTTCCCGAACTTCTCGTTTATCGATGCTCCCTACAACCTTCAGTATTACAAGCCCGGCGACTATAATACGGAAATCGCATATATGGGATGCCGTACCCGTGTAATAGGCAATGTTTACGATCCCACAAGAGAAATAGTAACAGGACGAGGAAACCTTTCGTTCACATCTATAAATCTGCCCAGACTTGGTATACTTGCAGGCGGAGATATTGTAAAGTTCTTTGAGATGCTCGAGGACAGAATGAATCTTGTCGTAGATCAGCTTCTCTACAGATTCAAGATACAGTCGCAAAAGAAAGTAAAGAACTATCCGTTCCTTATGGGACAGGGAATATGGATTGACTCCGAAAAGCTCAATCCCAACGATACTATCGGAGAGGTATTGAAGCACGGTACGCTTTCTGTAGGCTTTATAGGTCTTGCTGAATGCCTCAAGGCGCTTATCGGCGTTCATCACGGCGAAAGCAAGGAGGCTCAGGAGCTTGGTCTGCGTATTATAGGCAGAATGAGAGCAAGAATGGACGAAGAAAGCAAGAAGACCGGTCTTAACTTCTCGCTCCTCGCAACACCCGCAGAAGGTCTTTCGGGAAGATTTGTAAAGATCGACCGCAAGAAGTTCGGCAAAATCGAGGGCGTAACCGACAGAGAATACTACACAAACTCATTCCATATACCTGTTTACTTCCCCATCAACGCATTCAGAAAAATCAAGCTGGAAGCGCCTTATCACGCACTCACAAACGCAGGTCATATCAGCTATGTAGAGCTTGACGGCGACCCGCTTCAGAACCTTGAGGCATTTGAGCAGATTATCAGATGCATGAAGGAATCGGGTATCGGCTACGGCTCGATAAACCACCCCGTAGACAGAGATCCCTGCTGCGGATACACGGGTATAATCGGTGACGTATGCCCCAAGTGCGGAAGAAGCGATCACGGCGACAACACAAGATTTGAGCGTATCCGACGTATAACAGGCTATCTTGTAGGCACTGTTGACCGATTCAACAACGGCAAGAGAGCCGAAGAAAGAGATAGAGTAAAGCACAGCGTTTCTGACGATGACGCAGAAATCTGACGATTTATAAAGACTGCAAAAGAATCCGGCACATCCTGCCGGATTTTTTGCGTTCAGGGCTTGAAATCGGCGGCGGTTTAGTATATACTATCCATAAGCCGAGCCGTAAGGACTGTGTGAAAGCAAAAACAGAAAAGAGGTATTTCTATGGGCGAATATGGCAAAAGAGCCGAGCAACTGTTTATGGAAGGGTATAACTGCTCACAGGCGGTATTGCTCAGCTATTCGGATATAACGGGGCTTGACGATAAGACGGCGGCTATGCTTGCATCGGGCTTCGGCGGCGGTATGGGACGTATGCGTGAGGTATGCGGCGCTGTAAGCGGAATGTTCATCGTACTGGGTATAGCGGCAGGCTACAGCGATCCTTCGGACGCACAGGGCAAGAAATCCACCTATGCCGCAATACAGGAGCTTGCTTCACGCTTCAGAAAAGAAAACGGCAGTATAATCTGCAAGGAGCTTCTCGGACTGTCAAAGCCCGAAGGCACATATATACCCGAAGAAAGAACGAATGAGTATTATAAAAAACGGCCTTGTCCGAAAATCGTCTGTATGGCGGCTGATATACTTGAAGAATATCTTGATGAACACGGTTATCTGACCGGGAAAGGAATCTGACATGATCGCACTTATTACGGGCGCAAGCTCTGGAATCGGAAAAGAAATGGCAAAAAACCTTGCTACAAGAGGTGTAAATCTAATACTTGTCGCAAGAAGAACAGAGCGTCTGCTGGCACTCAAGGAAGAAATCGTATACAACTGTCCCGAAATAAAGGTCAAGACAATTACAGCCGACCTTTCAAAAGAGGAACAGTGCTTCGAGCTTTACGACAGGGTAAAGGAATATAAAATTGATTTTCTCTTTAACAATGCGGGATTCGGTCTGTACGGTCCGTTCCTTGAAACGGGTCTTAAAGACGAACTTTCGATGATAAACGTCAATATAAAGGCCGTTCATATTCTGACAAAGCTGTTCCTGCGTGATTTTGCCGCAAGAAACAGCGGATATATCCTTAACACTGCGTCTGTGGCAGGCTTTATGGCAGGACCTCTGCTTGCGACATACTATGCGACAAAAAACTATGTCGTACAGCTTACCAAAGCGATTTACGAGGAACTGAGAAGCACAGGCAGCAGGGTAGTGATAAGCGCACTTTGCCCCGGACCTGTAGATACCGAATTCAATAGCGTTGCAGGCGTAAAGAGCTTCGGAATACCGAGCGAGAACGAGGCTTATGTTGCGGACTATGCTATCGAGCGTCTTTTATGCGGAGATCTGCTGATAATCCCCGGCGTTACCACCAAGGCGGCTGCGGCAGGCTCAAGATTTGCTCCGACAAAATTCCTTCTCAGAACGGTAAGAACGTTACAGGAGCAGAAGAACAAATAAAGATATAATGTGAGGAACTATGGCGTATACTACAGATTTAAACGCTGAGCTTGTTTCAAAGCAGGCGAGCAAAAACACAAAAATGCTTTTTGAATATCTTAAAAGCATTTACGGCAAAAAACATCTGGCAGGTCAGCAGTATCTGCAAAGTGAAGAAGTCGAGGATCTTGTGTACTATCATCTGACGGGAAAGCTCCCTGCCGTAAGAGGATATGACTTTATGGGGGTAAGCTCCTGCAAGAAAACGGACGACCAGGTTGACAGGGCGATAAAATGGGCTACTCAGTGCGGAGGCATTGTCACAATGTGCTGGCACTGGTACGCTCCGAACGATATGAACGATTATTCAAAAGGCTCATCGTTCTACTACAAGACGACAAGCTACGATCACAAGACCTGCTTCGATTTATGCAAGGGTGTAACCGAAGGCACTGCGGAATATGAATTTATTATCCGTGAGATAGATATGGTATCAGCCGAGCTTAAGCGTATGGCACAGCTTGATATACCTGTGCTGTGGCGGCCTCTGCACGAGGCAAACGGCAACTGGTTCTGGTGGGGAAACCACGACGAACAGCACCGTGAAGCGTATAAAAAGCTGTGGTATATGATTTTTGACCGTATGGAAAATTATCACAAGCTGACCAATCTTATATGGGTATGGAACGGTCAGGACAAGTGTATGGAGGTAAGCCCGGACACGTTTGACATCTGCGGAGATGATATTTATTCGGTAAAGGAATACGATCATTCTTCTCAGAAGCAGAGATTTGAATATATGACCGAGCTTGCACACGGCAAGATGATAACCTTGTCCGAATGCGGATATATCCCCGATCCCGATGAGATGAAAAAGGACAATGCCATGTGGCTGTGGTGGCTCCCGTGGTGGGGAGAGTTTGTCTACAAGAGGGAAGGGTACAAGCCTGTTTTTGACAAAGACGGCTATACTGTGATAAACGAAAAATATATGACAGAGGACTTTATGAAGCGTGTTATGGCTCATCCAGACGTTATAATGCGTGAGGATCTGCCATGGTACGACAAGGATAAGCACAAGCTCCCAGATGCGCTTTCGGCAAATCTTGAGAGGATAAAAAGCAAATGAGGAAAGCACTCGCTGTATTAATAGCCGTAATCATTGCCGCAATGCTCTGCGGCTGTGCCGATGATATTTCGTCCTCGGTACAGCAGGCGGACAGCTCCTCCCGTTCATCTACAAAATGGACGGTAACTAAGGTGGCTGATGATGATATTTCCTGCGAAGGTCTTGTACTCACAGCGCTTAACAACGGTGATTTTCCCGAAATGGTAAAAGCAACGGACAGCACACTGCTTGATACGATAATGGATTTCAGCAAATACGGTATCACAGATTACTGCGTATATCAGCAGGCAATAAGCGTTGAGCTGTCGGAGATAATTGCTGTGCGCGCAGATGACACAGACGGCGTGAAAGCCGCACTGCAAAGCAGAAAAGACAGCCTTATAAAGCAGTTCGGAACATATCCCGAACAGGAAAAAGTCGTAAGCAGGACGGTGGTATTCCAAAAGGGCAATCTGTGCTTTCTTATAGCGTCGGAAGAGCCTGAGAAGGCAGAGAAAGCGATATCGGACAAAATCAGCGCAAACTCTGTTGATTCGGGGGATTAAAAAAAGACGGCTATTTTTTTGAAAATGGGGTTTGGGGCGTAGCCCCAAGCGGGGTGAGGGCGGCAG
>ENA-ORNW01002548-ORNW01002548.1-human-gut-metagenome-genome-assembly--contig:-NODE-2548-length-11819-cov-4.666100_pt1 | contig 11819 bp, 9 predicted proteins | sample MGYA00242121_ERZ509034 | MGnify/ENA primary metagenome ERZ509034 (study PRJEB26280, sample SAMEA2338689) | human gut metagenome | biome: human gut; feature: human-associated habitat; material: faeces... | reverse complement strand
CCCTGGCATCATGGAAGCGGCCAACAGGGGAGCGGCGAGTGTCAACGGCAAGTCAGTTGGCCTGGGCATTGAATTGCCGCACGAGCATGGGCTCAACAAATATGTGAACCTCGGCATGGACTTCCGTTACTTCTTTGTGCGCAAGACCATGTTCGTCAAATACAGCTCGGGCGCCATCGTGTTTCCCGGAGGTTTTGGCACGCTCGACGAGATGTTCGAGGTGCTCACACTGGTGCAGACGCACAAGGTCAAGCGCATGCCGCTCGTGCTGGTGGGCAGCGAGTACTGGCAGGGCTTGTTCGACTGGCTCAACGGCCCGGTGATGAGCACCGGTATGATTAGCCCGCTCGATCCGGATCTGGTACACATTACCGACGACCTCAACGAAGCCGTCGACATCGCGCTCAGCGGGTTGATGTAGAGCAATCGTGCCCACCGCGACATGAATATGTATGGCAATCTGATGCTATCTAACGTCAGTTTGCCGTTTATATTGGGTATACTGATGCAAAAGACGAGAGCGAGGAGGTCGCAAATGTCTACAGCAACAGTTAAGCCTACGACGGTTCGCATCGAAGAGGGGCTCAAGGAGCAGGCGACTGAGTTCTTGGATTCGGTCGGCCTCAGCCTCAATTCCTATCTCAATCTTGCCGTTCGGCAGCTGGTAAATCAGCGAAAGATTCCTTTTGAGATTGTAGGAAGGGCGGAGGTGCCCAACGAGGCGACGAGGCGTGCCATGGTGATCGCCGAGGCTCATGAGTTGGGGGTTTTGCCGGACGATAGCCCGTCATTCAACAACGCTGATGAGCTTATATCATTCCTCGATGAGGACTAGCGATGTTTGAGATTAAAGTCGAGGCTCAGTTTAAGGCGGATTATAAACGGACGATGCGCATCCATCCGCAGCTAAAAACCGAGTTTAAGGCGGCGGTCGCAGAGCTTGCAGCTCACGGCTCGCTTCCCGCGGAATATGGCGCCCATGAGCTTTCAAACCCGGGCGGAAACTACAACGGCCACATCGATTTCCATCTATCCGATGGCTTGGTCGATGTGGTCGTTCTTTATCTTCCCCATAAGACTAACCCAGTGATTAGGCTGGTAAGAATGGGCGCTCATCAGGAGTTGTTTCAGGGTCCGCTGGGCTGATCGCTGATTTCTAAGTTGCGGTGGAATGGGGATTGATTTGCGGTCGATTGGCCAAAAACAGTCCCTATTTCACCGCAACTGATAGGCGCGCCCCGTTCGCTGCTGCGGCCCCCGGTTCTCCTCATTGCTGGATTTCGCTCAAAAACTCAGCGGCGACTTCGTTGCTTTTGAAACGGATGCTGCGGTCTTCTTTCTTGGGGAATGCCAGCAGCGGGATAGTCCCGTACCAGACAGTTTCCTCGTCAATCACGGCCGCGCAAAGCCGCCCTTTGGCCTTGACGGAATAGTCGACGTTCATCTCGGCAAAAATCGCTTTCGCGTCATCGCGCGGAGTTGAGGCAACATAAATCTCAAGGGTAATCCCACGGGCGGCTGCGCCTGCGAGTGTGGCGGTGAGTTTCGCGAGGCATGCGGCGGATGCGTAGGATGCGGCTATAAAGGCGCTCTTTGTGGCACTGGTGATGTCTTTAATTAATGCCTCAATAGCGTTTGCCGGCTCTATGAGAATGTTGTAATCGGGTTGCTCGCTGTCCTCTATTGAATATATTTCGTACCCCAGTTTGGCGTACGTCTTGAGTCTCTTCTGGTACATGCGGGCGAGCATGGGTATCGACAGGTCAATGTAGTCGAATATCTCAACCTGTTGCTTGCCCTCGTGGCTTCTATGCAGTCTGCCCACCTGCTGCGTTACGCTGCCGTCCCAAGATATCGGCGTGGCAATGAAAAGGGTGTCAAGGTAGGACAGATCGAAGCCCTCGCTCAGAAGGCTTTCGGTGGCGACGATGATTCGATGTTCATGCTCAAAGCCGGGAAGACTGTTCAGTATCGCTTTTCTTTCTTTGGCGCCGATTTCTCCGGTTAAGAGTATGGGCTCGTGTCTGCGATCATTAAGCAACCTGAACAGTTCCTCAGCATGCTTTTTCCTTTTGGATAGTATGAGCGGATGTCGACCGTTTGACGCTGCTTCGAGGGCGTCATCGACAATCAATTCGTTTCTTGCCGCATGTGCACACAGCATATCGAGAATCTGATTGAAGCTTGCATCCGGCTCGTAGGCGGATAGCCGAATGCCGGTAAATCTCGGTCGAACGATGCGCTGGATGCCCTGCTGAATTGCCTGCGTTTTTGGATCGATGACATAGCGAAGCGGGCCGCAGAGCATCGAGAGCGCCCGCGTGAGTCCGTCGGAGCGCTCGGGTGTCGCGGAGAGGCCATATATATATTTGGCTGGAGCGGACTTGAGGACGAGCTCGAGCTGTGGCGCGGCAGCATGGTGGCATTCGTCGCAGATAATGAGGCCGTAATTACGAACAAGGTTCTTAACTATCGGCTCCCCGGTTTGGGAGTCTTTGCCAGATAGCGACTGAAAGGAAGCGACGTCGATAAGGCCGCTGACGGCGGTTTTGCCCCCTCCGATTTGTCCAATAAGGGGAGGTTGCTTTTTGCTGATTCGTCCTTTTGGCGTTCGGACCGGCTCTCTGGTGTCCGTAATGTCGAGAAATCGTTCGAGCTGCGATTTCCATTGGGCTATGAGCGCGGTCTTTGGAACAATGACGAGCGCCGGAAGACCAACGGCGGCAATAAGATAAGCTCCGATGACGGTTTTACCGAAGCCCGTTGGCGCAGACATGATTCCGTCTTCGTATTCAAGCATCTGGTCGGCGGCAATTTGCTGTTCGGGATGAAGGGTCCCTTTGAATGCCATCTCAATTGGATTGCCTGTGCTACGTTCGTCTGAATAATGGGCAGTAACGTGGGCTTCTTGAATCAGCTGCTCAAGTTGGGCTTTGCAGCCTCTGGGAATCGCGACGCGGCCATCTCTAAGTTCGCTGAGGTCTATGAGTCGCGGTTTGCCGAATACTGATTGATGCATAGATTGCGCACGGAAGAACTCCGGGTTGGCAAATGTCGCAAGCCTGCGGATTTCCATTTGAGCTGCCGGGCTCAGAGACTTTTCGGGGATGTAGAGCATATCGGCTTGTGTGACGAGCAGGTTCGAGGGGAAGTCTCGTGGCGTGAGCGGGAGCCGCTTTCGTGGCTTTTGGACATTGCGCCTGGTTTTGTTTGTCGCTGCAGCTGTTGCTATTCCAAGCGGTTTGTTTTTGGTGTCCTCGATCAGACGATCCACCGTCGCACGCGAGATTAGTTGGATTTGCGAAAGGTAAAGCCATTGGTCGGGAAAGGGCTCGAATCGTTCGTCAACAAATACGCTGTTTCCTTCCCGCTGCGCTTTTCCCTGAAAGGGCAGCGCAATGAGATTTCCAAAGCCGCCTTCAGGAATGGTGGACTGCGCGGGTATCATTCGGTCAAAGGCTTCGAAGGTGATTGTCTTGTTGAGTGCCGCTGCTTCGGCGATAAGGCAGCTACCGAAATCTCGTGCTGTCTTTGCGTTTATAGGTTCTAGGAAGAAAAACCAGATATGCGCGCCGTTGCCTGACCTTGATCGCTCGACCGCAGCGTTAATTCCATGGTTTTTTACGACAAGCCTGATAGCGTTTGTCGCTTCTTTCCAATCGGCTTTGTCAAAATCAATGACAAGGACATTTGTGTTGCAGTCTTTGTCGAGAACATATTGACCTATGACGTCCCGGAGCCTGTCGTCGCTGCCTTTGAAATGGGCGATAATGGCGGCATCGTTCAGCTCAAGGAATGTGCGGCTGCGACATTCAGCGCATTTAATTCTGTGATGGTTTGCTTTGGGGCAAATGCCTGGCTTCCACTCATTTGCGCAGGCGGGTGTATAGCCGATGCCCCCGTCTTTTCTGCGATACCCGTGAGCGTGCACATCTTTGCGGCCGGTAAAAAGATTGCGAAAGAGCTCGAGTTTGTCGCGCGCTGGGCTCGCGCTGGTAACGATGCCCTCGGTCTGTGCACGTTCGCCGAAAGATTTGCCGGCTTTGTCCCATTCTTCGAGTGTTGCGTAACGGATGTCTGGACCGTTGCTACAGATTACGATCTGCTTACGCGGATCTGAAGCGTGGACAACCGTTTTATTGAGTTTGAATAAGGCGTTCCCGAAAAGGGCGTATTGATGCACGGCGTTGCTCATTTGAATGCCATTCTTGTCAGCGTTCATTGGGATGAGGGTACGTCATTTCAGCTTTATGAGATATGCGACTTCGATTTTGGTTCGGTAATAGTGGGGTACCGATCCGTGAGTGGCAATTAGCCGGTGCCAAAACGTGCGGCGGCTGTTGTTAAAGGTGTTTTGGCGGCTATGGGGCGTGTTGGCGGCGTGGGGAGGGGTCCTCGAATGACTCCGTGGTCAAATAACGTCAAATATGAGTACTGTTGTTAATGTAGTCTCATAACATTTGGTAAGAATAGAATACCAATTCCACATTATTCTATATATCTAACCCACTAAACACGGAATTTTGAGCCTTGGCAAGACGTGGAATTGATCGAAATGATCAATTCCGGCGAGATTTTGCTGCTACTAATTTGGTGGCGGTACTCATATTTGCCATTTTTTGTCCAGTGGGTACCGCGAGGGGCCTGTTCGACTGGCTCAACGGCCCGGTGATGGATGCCGGCATGATCAGCCCACTCGATCCAGACCTTGTCCACATCACCGACGACCTCAACGAAGCCGTCGACATCGCCCTGAGCGGGCTGATGTAGGGTAGGTAAAATGGGACGGGGCTAAAAGACTGGTCTGAAACGTTTGATACCAGTCTTTTTAGCCCCGTCCCAAATGAACTGCTTCTAAGTTGCGGTGGAATAGGGATTGATTTGCGGCTGATAAGCCAAAAACAGTCCCTATTCCACCGCAAGTGGTATGGGTAGCCCTAATTGGCAGGTTAGTAGCGGGGGCAGTAGCTGATGGCGATGGCGTCGACGCCTACGTGGGTGGCGATGGTGCAGCCGATGGGGCCGGTGCCGGCGTCTACGTAATCCTGGCCCGCGAGTGCCTCGTTGACAAGCTCCTGCTCCTCGGCGGCGCCGGTCGTGAGCACACGCACGCTTGAGCCCGGGTGCTCGTCCAAAAACGCGAGGCAATCTGCCATGGTGTTGGCGACGATGCGCTTGGCGCCGCGACCCTTCTTGAGGGCCTTGATCTCGCCCGACTGCCACTCCGGCGAAACGGCCAGGCGAATGTTGAGCATCTGCGTGAGCTGGCCGGCGAGCTTGGGCGCGCGGCCGTTCTTAACGAGGTTCTCGAGCGTGCGGGGAATCAGCAACAGGTGTGCGTCGGGCAGCGTCGCGCGGATCTGCGCCTCGGTCTCGTCCAAGTTGCGGCCGTCTTCGCGCATGGCCAGCGCGTACTCCACCAGCAGGCCCTCGGCGCCGGAGCCGGTGCGCGAGTCGATGCAGCGCACGTCCAGCTCGTGCGTTTCGGCCGTCAAACTGGCGTTGGCATAGCAGGCGGACCACTCGCTGCACAGCGAGATAAAGATGGCGCTATCGTGGCCGTCGGCGCGCACGCGGTCAAAGAGTGCCTTGAACTCGCCGGCGCTCGGCTGCGAGGTGTGCGGCAACTCCTCGGAGCCAGCCATGCGGGCGACGTATTCCTCGGCGGTAATCTGCACCTGGTCGAGCAGGTCCTCGCCCTCGATAATCACATGTAGCGGAATCACGTAAATGCCGAGCTCTTGGGCGCGGGCGGGGGAGATGTCCGACGTGGAGTCGGTTATGATGGCAAAAGACATAATTGCACCTTTCGTTGGGGCGCGGCAGCGCCGCCTTCTGAGAGCAAAGTGCGACAAGTATAGTGGAGTTGCTCTACATTGCTAGGTTCAATTGTTGAATAGTCAACAGTTTGAAGTGTCGGTGTGGAAATCATCAACTGGGGAAGAGGAGTGCCGATGGCGGCATTACAGCTATGCGAGCGGCCGGTCGTGCTGTTTGATTTCGATGGCACGGTGGCAGATACGGGTCGGGCGGTGATGACCTCGACGCGCAAGACGCTTGCCGCGCGCGGGTTTTCGGAGGCGCAGATGGGTGACCTGCGTCGCATGATCGGGCCTCCGCTGTGGAAGAGCTTCCATGACTTTTATGGCTTTTCCCGCGAGGAGTCGCTCGTGGTGGCCGACGAGTACCGTGCCTTTTTTGATGAGCTGGGACCGGAAGAGTATCCCGTGTTCGATGGAATGCCCGAGCTGCTCGATGGCCTTGTCGCGCAGGGGCATCGCTTGGCCGTGGCGACGTCACGCATGGAGGCAAAGTGCATTGACATGGTGGGCGAGCTGGGGCTATCGCAGTTTGAGGCGGTGGTTGGCATGAATCCACCGCAGGGGCGCGAGACCAAGGCCGATTCGGTCCGCGATGCCCTGGCAGAGCTCGGTGCGACGGCGGGCGATGCCGTGATGATCGGCGATCGCTTTAACGACGTCGAGGGCGCGCACGCGATGAGCGTGCCGTGCATTGGTATCTATTCGGGCGCGGCGGCGCCGGGCGAGCACGAGGCGGCGGGTGCCGATGCAGTGGTGCACTCGGTGGCCGAGCTTGCTAAACTTTTCGCTATCTAATAGACGTAATGTGAGGGGCGGGCGTACCCGTCACTCATTGGTGAGGAGGTCGTCCATGAATCAGGTGGAGCAGAGCGTTATCGAGTATGTCGACGAGGTCTGGGAAGATGTCGTCGCCGATATCGAACAACTGGTGAGCTATCCGTCCGTGGCCGTTGCTGCCAATGCAGAGCCCGGTGCGCCGTTTGGCCGCCCGGTTCGTGATGCGCTCGATTGCGCGCTCGGCATTGCGCAAAAGCTCGGCTACCAGACGAGCGACGACGAGGGCTATGTGGGCATTGCCGATATCCCGGGTCGCGGCGACAAGCAGCTCGCGACCATCTGCCACGTGGACGTGGTGCCCGCCGGCCCCGGCTGGAACACCGACCCGTTTGCGATGGAGCGTCGCGAGGGCTGGCTGCTCGGCCGTGGCGTGATTGATGACCCACTCCTGAACGGGTGATTGTCGCTCTACGCCGGTGCCTACCTGCTCAAGCACGGCATTGTGCCGCGCTATACCTTCCGCGCGCTGCTGGGCTGCGATGAGGAAGTGGGCATGTCCGACGTTCACCATTATCTGGAAAATCACGCAGACCCCGACTTTTTGTTTACGCCCGATGCCGAGTTCCCGGTCTGCAATGCCGAGAAGGGCCAGTTTGGGGCGACGTTCGTGAGCCCCAAGATCGACGGCGGGCGCATCGTGTCGTGGAGCGGCTCCGAGGCGAGCAATGCCATTCCGTCGCAGTCCATCTGCGAGCTCGCGATTGCCGCCGATGAGCTGCCGGCGCCGGTCGAGAACGCCGATCGTCTGGAGATCACGGCACTTGATAATGGCCATGCGCAGATTTTCGCCCACGGTATCGGTGGCCATGCTTCGATGCCCGAGGGAACGATCAATGCCGTCGGCCTGATCGTGTCGTATCTGCGCGAGGCCGAGGACGCGTTTGGTGCACGCGACGAGCGCCTGCTGACGCCTGCCGAGCATGAGTTCGTCAAGTTCCTGGCCTTTGTGCATGCGGATGCCTATGGCCGCGGCCTGGGTATCGATGCGACGAGTCCGGCGTTTGGCCCGCTTACCTGCAACGCTGGCGTCATCCGCGTGGCGGATGGCCATATTGAGCAGGTCATCGACGTGCGCTTCCCCGACAGCACGAGTGCCGATACCATCCGCGAGCAGCTCGACCCGCTCGTGGGCCGTTTTGGCGTGACGTGTCAGCTGGGTCGCGCTAAGGTGCCGTTCTCGGTGTCTGCCGACGATCCGGCCGTGAAGGCGCTTATTGATACCTATAACGAGTTTACGGGCAAGCATGCTGAGCCCTTTGCTATGGGCGGCGGCACGTACGCGCGCAACTTTGCCCGCGCCGTCTCGTTTGGCCCCGAGGAGACCGGCCTGGAGCTGCCCGAGTGGGGCGGCCAGATGCACGGTCCCAACGAGTGCGCCAACGAGGACCAGCTCAAGCAGGCGCTCAAGATTTATATCGTGGCCATCCTGCGCCTCAACGAACTTGAGCTGTAGGGCTTCCCCAGGCACCCGACCTTGCCCCTCAAACCGTCGCTTGCGTACCAAAGTACGCGGCGCTCCTCTTTCGGGGCAATCTCGGGCACCTGGAAAACCCCTATATCCTGCTTGGATACAAACTTGCATTACGAGCCCGGTGCTTTTGCCCGGGCTTTTTTGCGTCATTTGGGGACGTTCCTTTTGTGCCGGCAGATAAGGAACGTCCCCAAATGCCGGCAGGTTGGGACACTCCTTTTTGGCAATCCGCAAAGACTGTCCCCAACGACTGGTCGTTTAAGAACGTCCCCAATGACTACCTTTCTCTGGTGTAAAAGGCGTGCCACGCTAAATGCCGGGTTTGTTATTCGTTTGTAAAGGCCGTGCTGCGCTTGCGGTAAGGGCCTATCAAATGACCGTAAGAAACCGCAGATAACGCGGTCGTCGCCGGATCGAGGCCGTATCTTTCCAAACAGCAAAGCGGGCAGGGTGCTCGCGAGTCGCATGTACGAAAGGAAGATCATGCTCGATCAGGCTTATTCTCGTCGTCAGTTCCTCGGCCTCGCTGGTGGTCTTGCCAGCATCGTCGGTCTCGGTCTCGTTGGTTGCGGCGGCGCAGGTGCTTCCAACGCCGCCGACAAGGGCAGCGCCGCTGCTACTGCCGAGTCCGTCTCCGGCGAGGTGACCTACGACGGTGCCTCCTCGTTCCAGGCTCTCGTCGAGGCTGCTGCCGAGAAGTTCATGGATGCCAACCCGGACGTCTCCGTTTCCGGCTCGGGCAACGGTTCGGGCAAGGGTCTGACCGCTGTCGCCGCAGGCACCGTCACCATCGGTAGCTCCGACGTCTTCGCCGAGACCAAGCTCGAGGCCGACCAGGTCAAGAACCTCGTCGACCACGAGGTTGCCGTCGTGGGCATGGGTCCCGTCGTCTCCAAGAACGTGACGGTCGACGACCTGTCCCTCGAGCAGCTCAAGGGCATCTTCTCTGGCCAGATCACCAACTGGAAGGAGGTCGGCGGCGACGACGCCACCATCGTCGTCCTCAACCGCAAGGCCGGCTCCGGCACCCGCGCCACCTTCGAGGCCGCCGTCTTTGGCGACGAGGCCGTCGACTTTAAGGGCGACGCCGAGCTCGACAAGTCCGGCGACGTCCAGACTCAGATGGGCAGCACCGATAACGCCATCTCCTACCTCGACTTCTCGCACTTCGATGACTCCAAGTTCAACGCCATCAAGGTCGAGGGCGTCGAGCCCAAGAGCAAGAATGTCACTGATGACTCCTTCAAGATCTGGGCTACCGAGCACATGTACTGCTCCAAGGACGCCGACGAGGCCACCAAGGCCTTCCTGGAGTTCATGCTCCGACGACGTCCAGGGCAAGCTCGTCGAGGAGCAGGGCTTCATCCCCGTCTCTGCCATGAAGGTCGTCAAGGACGCCAGCGGCAAGGTCTCTGCTAAATAAGTAATCGCCCCGGAAAGGTTTGCAATGGCAAAACAGCTGCCAAAGCGCGACCTTGAGAACGTGGGCCTGGGCGTCACGGGCGCGTGCGTAGCGCTCGTGACGCTTGTCGTTGCCGCGCTCATCTTTATGGTCGCCCAAAAGGGCCTCTCGGCTTTTGTCAAAGACGGCGTCTCGGTCGTCGAGTTTTTCACCGGCACCAAGTGGGACCTGGCCAACACGGCCAAAAACGGCCTGCCCTACACCGGCGCCCTGCCCCTGATCGTCACCTCGTTTGCGGTCATGGTGCTCTCCACGCTTATCGCGCTGCCCATCGCCATCGGCTCTGCCATCTTTGCGGTCGAGATTAGCCCTAAGTTTGGCTCTAAGATCTTTCAGCCGCTCATTGAGCTTTTGACCGGCATCCCCTCGGTCGTCTTTGGCCTGATCGGTTTTCACGTGGTCGTCGGTCTTATGAAGAGCGTTTTCCACGTGAGCACGGGCCTGGGCATCTTGCCCGGCGCCATCGTGCTGGCGGTCATGATTCTGCCGACGATGACCACGCTTTCGGTCGATGGCCTGCGCGCCGTGCCCGACGGCTACCGCCAGGGCTCGCTCGCGCTGGGCTACACCCGCTGGCAGACCATCTGGCACGTGGTGCTCAAGTCCGCCATGCCGTCGCTCATGACCGCGGTTATCTTGGGCATGACCCGCGCCTTTGGCGAGACGCTCGCCGTGCGCATGGTCATCGGCGGCATCGAGGCCATGCCGACGTCGCTGCTGTCGCCGGCTTCGACCATCACCACCACGCTCACCACGTCCATGGCAGTCTATGCCGAGGGCTCGGCCCAAGACGATGTTCTGTGGGCGCTCGGCCTGCTGCTGATGGGCATGAGTCTCATCTTCATCCTGATCATCCACCTTATCGGCCGCAAGGGGGCGAAGGCTCGTGGCTAGCACGCGTATCCACATCGACGAGGCGAGGCTCGGGCGTGTCCAAAAGCAGTACCGCTTCGCCACGGGCGTGTTGACGGCGATCGTCGCCATCGTCATGCTCATCGTCGTCTCCATGGTGGCCTATATCCTGTTCGAGGGCATCTCGACGCTGTTCCAGCCGGGCTTTCTCACGGAGCCGTCGCGCGCCAACGGAACGCAGGGCGGCGTGCTCTACCAGCTGTTCGACTCGTTCTACCTGCTGCTGATCACCCTGATCATCTCGGTGCCCATCAGCCTGGGCGGAGCGGTCTTTTTGGTTGAGTACGCGCCGGACGGACCCATCCGCGACATCGCCTCCACCGCCATCGAGACGTTGTCCTCGCTGCCTTCCATCGTCGTCGGCATGTTCGGTTTTCTGGTGTTCTCGGTGCAGCTGGGCTGGAAGTACTCCATCATCTCCGGCGCCGTCGCGCTCACCATGTTCAACATCCCCATCCTGGTGCGCGTGATCCAGCAGGCGCTCGAGGACGTGCCGCAGGCCCAGCGCGATGCGTGCCTGGCCATGGGCCTCACTCGCTGGGAGGCCACGCTGCACATCCTGATCCCCGAGGCCATGCCTGCCATCGTGACGGGCATCGTGCTTTCGGCCGGTCGCGTGTTTGGCGAGGCCGCAGCACTGCTTTTTACCTCGGGTATGAGCTCGCCGGTTCGCCTGAACTTCTTGAGCTTTAACCTGTCGAGCCCCACCTGCGCTTGGAACGTGTTCCGTCCCGGCGAGTCGCTCGCCGTGCACATCTACAAGATCTATGGCGAGGGCAGCCCCGAGGCCCAGCAGATTGTTTGGGGCACCGCGGCGCTGCTGATGATTTGCGTGCTGCTGTTTAACGTAGTCGCCCGTATCGTGGGCAAGCAACTGGCAAGAAGGATGACGGCCGAATGAGCGAGATGAATGCAACGCCCGCAACCGAAGCGGCATCGTCCGAGACCCAGGACTTCCTGTCGAGCGTGGGGGAGAGCGAGAAGCGCGTGCGCGTGAGCGGCAAGGCCGTGAGCGACGAGGTCGTGCTCTCCACCAAGGACGTCAACGTGTACTATGGCGACCACCATGCACTGCACAATACGTCGCTCGACTTCCACAAGGGCGAGATCACGGCGCTCATTGGGCCTTCGGGCTGCGGTAAGTCGACCTTCTTGCGTAGCCTCAACCTCATGAATCGCGAGATTCGCGGCTGCCGCGTGGAGGGCGAGATCAACTATCGCGGGCGCAACGTGAACACCAAGACCGAAAACACCTACGAGCTGCGCCGTTCCATTGGCATGGTGTTCCAGCAGCCCAACCCGTTCCGCAAGTCCA
>ENA-ORNW01002543-ORNW01002543.1-human-gut-metagenome-genome-assembly--contig:-NODE-2543-length-11841-cov-7.369082_pt1 | contig 11841 bp, 10 predicted proteins | sample MGYA00242121_ERZ509034 | MGnify/ENA primary metagenome ERZ509034 (study PRJEB26280, sample SAMEA2338689) | human gut metagenome | biome: human gut; feature: human-associated habitat; material: faeces... | reverse complement strand
TTCAGGTTATAACAAAGCCCCAGCTTGTGAAAGTCGGGGCTTTGGGCATAAAAAAAGAAGGTGAGAATTTTGACACACCTTCTTTCCAAACGCAACGAATAAATTATTAATTACTTACACTCTTATTATTTCTTACAGTCGCAAGAAGAGTAAGCCACTAACATCCAAACCAATTTTTCCTGTTCCTTCAGGTAATCGCTCATCAATGCTACTGTCGCCTCGTCTCCGGATTCGGAAGCCAAAGAAAGTAATTTACGTTCTTCGGCAATAAACTGGCCGTAAGTGTCCAGAACGTTTTCCAACGCTTCGTCTGCACAAGATACGCCCGACACCTCCTTTACTTTGGCAACTTTCAGATATTCACTGAATTTGTTAACCGGAACACCACCTAACATCAGGATACGCTCAGCCAGTTCATCAACCTTTTCAGCGGCATCGTTATACATATCTTCGAACTTGCTGTGGAGAACAAAGAAACCGTGTCCCTTAATGTTCCAATGGAAACCGCGAAGGTTTGTATAGAATACCTGATAATCGGCTAATAACTGTTGTAATGCTTCAACTACTTTACCTGCAGCAACTGCATCCAAATGGATATAATCTAATGTCTTCATAATACTTTACTTTTTAATTGTTATACTTTTCGTTTTTCTTGTACTGCAAAGATACATCAGATATAAGTACCTGTCAAACAGATAATTTTTATACACAAATAGATATACTCTATCACACTTCCGGCAGAACGGATTACCAGTCCGATACCGAAGACACAGCATTCGTCGGAATGATACTTTTACACAAATATTCCATACCTGCCTGCTCTTGCTTTCAAAACATATATGCTTTGAACACGAAACATATATGTTTTGAAATCGAATCATATATGTTTCGCATTGCATTTCATGATTTTTTCCTACCTTCGTAAAAATTATCAATACAGAGTCCGTAACAACAAACAAAGAATATTATGAATATACAACAACTCGAATACATCCTGGCTGTAGACACATACCGCCATTTTGCCAAAGCTGCAGAACATTGCCGCGTAACTCAACCGACATTAAGCATGATGATCCAGAAACTGGAAGATGAACTGGGCGTGAAACTTTTCGACCGCAATATCCAGCCGGTCTGCCCTACTCCTGCCGGCCGTAAGGTGATCGATCAGGCACGTGTAGTCCTCTACCAAACTTCTCTGATTAAAGATATCGTAAACGAAGAAGAGCAATCTTTGAAAGGAACGTTCCGCCTCGCCGTGTTACCGACGATTGCTCCTTATCTGCTTCCCCGCTTTTTCCAGCAAGTATCGGAAAAGCATCCTGATCTGGATATCCGCATTCTGGAAATGCAAACGGCTCCTACAACGAAAGCCCTCCTTAACGGCGAAATAGATGCTGCCATCATCGCGAACCAACCAACGGAGGTGCAGCTACAGGGAGACATCCTATACTACGAACAGTTTTATGCTTACGTAGCCCGTAACGAAAGCGTGTTCAAGAAAGAGATGGTCCGCTCCGCCGATATCAGCGACGAACGTCTTTGGTTGCTGGATGAAGGACATTGTTTCCGCGATCAGCTGATGCGTTTTTGCCAAATGGAAAAGGTCAAACTCCGTCAGGCAGCCTACCGTCTGGGAAGTCTGGAGACTTTTATGCGTATGGTTGAAAGCGGCAACGGCGTCACTTTTATTCCGGAACTGGCTACCTATCAGTTAAGCGAACAGCAAAAAGAACTGGTACGCCCGTTTGCCATCCCCAAACCGGCACGTGAAATCGTCTGGGTAACCCGCAAAGATTTTATCCGGCATTCGGTCGCCGGTATTCTGATCGAAAGCATCCGAAAATCTGTTCCAAAAGAAATGCGTACGCTGCAAGCGGGGTTGCGAGTGGTCTGAAACGGAATTGTCTTTCATAGGACAGCAAAATTTGGAAAGCCGGCAATTTAAACACATGATCGATTCATGTCTATCTGGCTAAAAAACACCCCTGACGAAATAAATATTTCGGATGCGATGAAAAAAAATATCACTTTATGCTTGTAGTTTCCCAAAAAGCGTTACTTTTGCTGCGTATTTAAAAACAAAGAGACAAAATGAATCGATTTAGCTTTACATATTACTTTTATTACTTTTACTTTAGCAGAGTGAAGGCAGGAGTTTGTATGTAAAGCATTGATGAATGAATGTATATATCAATAACAAAATATGAAGTCCTGCCGGTTTCGGTGGGACTTTTTTGTTATTGAAAATTGAGAATTGAAAAATAATAGATAAAGAGAAGATGAAAAAGAAAGTAGCAATCCAGGGAATAGCCGGTTCGTATCACGATATAGCCGCCCGTAATTATTTCGAAGGTGAAGAGATTGAAATTATCGGTTGCAACACATTCAGAGATGTTATTTCGACCATCAAGAAAGATCCTTCCATTCTGGGAATGATGGCGATCGAAAATACGATTGCAGGCAGCTTGTTGCAGAACCATGAGTTGATCCGCGAAAGCGGTTTGCAAGTTATCGGCGAATACAAACTGCGCATATCCCACTCGTTGGTTGCACTTCCAGGGACCAATATCCACGATGTCAAAGAAGTCAACTCTCACCCGATCGCCCTAATGCAATGTACCGATTTCCTCGATACGCTACCTAACGCAAAAGTGGTCGAGAAGGAAGATACCGCCATGAGCGCCCGGTGGATTTCGGAAAACCAACTGAAGGGACACGCCGCCATCTGTGGGAAACTGGCCGCCCAGATCTACAACATGGAAGTCCTTGCCGAAGGGATCGAGACAAACAAACGAAACTTCACCCGCTTTTTGGCAATAGCCGACCGATGGACGGCAGACGAGATGCTCAAAGGTGAAGACAAAAACAAAGCGTCGGTCGTTTTCGCTCTCCCCCACACAGCCGGCAGCCTCTCCAAAGTTCTCTCCGTCCTTTCCTTCTACGACATGAATCTTTCTAAAATACAATCCTTGCCAATCATCGGCCGCGAATGGGAATATCTGTTCTATATCAATCTGACATTTACGGACTACCTGCGTTACAAACAGGCATTGGATGCTATCAGACCATTGACAAAAGACTTAAAAATATTAGGTGAATATGCAGAAGGAAAACAAAGTGTATAACATTACCCCCGCTAATCGCGTAGGTAGCGTACAGGAATACTACTTTTCCAGGAAACTGAAAGAAGTAGCCGAAATGAACGCCGCTGGTAAAAATGTGATCAACCTCGGCATTGGCAGTCCCGATCTTCCCCCTTCGGAACAGACAATCGAGACATTGTGTGAACATGCTCGTAAGCCGAACGAACATGGTTATCAGCCGTATGTAGGTATTCCTGAACTGCGTAAAGGATTCGCCGATTGGTATAAGAAATGGTATGACGTGGATCTTGATCCGAAAACAGAGATCCAACCGCTGATCGGTTCCAAAGAGGGAATCCTGCACATATCGCTGGCATTCTTGAATCCGGGCGATGGCGTGCTGGTTCCCAACCCCGGCTATCCGACCTATAGTTCGGTTAGCAAACTGGTTGAAGCCAATCTGATCCCTTACAAACTGAAAGAAGAATTAGGCTGGCAACCGGACTTCGAAGAACTGGAAAAAATGGATCTCTCGAACGTCAAACTGATGTGGACCAACTACCCCAATATGCCGACAGGAGCTAATGCCAGCATGGAACTGTACGAAAAACTGGTCGCTTTCGGAAAGAAGCACGGAATCATCATTTGCAACGACAACCCGTATAGTTTCATTCTGAACGAACATCCGTTAAGCATCCTGGCCGTACCGGGAGCCAAAGACATCTGTATAGAAATGAACTCCATGAGTAAAGCGCACAATATGCCAGGCTGGCGTATGGCAATGCTCGCTTCCAATGCCCAATTCGTACAGTGGGTCCTGAAAATAAAAAGCAATATCGATTCCGGACAGTTCAAGCCGATGCAATATGCGGCCGTCGAAGCATTGAGCGCACCGAAGGAATGGTATGACAATATGAACCGTGTATACCGCAGTCGCCGCGATCTCGCCGGACAGATCATGCACACGTTGGGATGCGAATACGACGAAAAGCAGGTAGGTATGTTCCTTTGGGGGAAAATCCCAGCCGGAGCAGAAGGCAGCGAAGCAATAGCCGACAGAGTCCTGTACGAAGCCAACGTATTTCTAACGCCGGGATTTATCTTTGGCAACCTGGGCGAACGTTACATCCGTATCTCGCTCTGCTGTAAAAACGAGACATTGGAAGAAGCTTTGAAGAGAATAAAAAAGATTTATGATTTATAGTTTATGATTTATGTATCACCATCCAATCATATTCTCAAATCATAAATCATAAACTATAAATCATAAATTACAAATCATCATACAGTCATGGAAATGGAATTAGAATCAATCATGTTACCCGGTATAGACCCGCAACGTCCTATTGTAATCGCCGGTCCGTGTAGCGCTGAGACAGAAGAGCAAGTAATGGAAACGGCCAGAGGAATCGCAGACAAAGGCATCAAGTTGTTCCGCGCAGGAATCTGGAAACCTCGTACCAAACCGGGTGGATTCGAAGGAATTGGTGCAGAAGGCTTGCAATGGTTGAAACGGGTAAAAAAGGAAACAGGTATGTATGTGGCTACCGAAGTGGCAACGAAAGACCATGTTTTCGAAGCATTGAAAGCAGGGATCGACGTGTTGTGGATCGGAGCCCGTACAACGGTTAATCCGTTCGCCGTACAGGAGATCGCCGATGCACTGAAAGGAGTAGATGTTCCTGTCTTGATCAAGAACCCGGTCAATCCGGATTTGGAACTGTGGATCGGAGCTTTCCAGCGTCTCTATGGTGCCGGTATCCGTCGTCTGGGAGCCATCCATCGCGGTTTCAGCTCTTATGATAAGAAGATGTACCGCAACCTCCCGCTCTGGCATATCCCCATCGAACTTCGTCGCCGCATGCCGAACCTGCCTATTTTCTGTGATCCGAGCCATATCGGAGGCAAACGCGAACTGATCGCTCCTCTCTGCCAGCAGGCTATGGACTTGAGTTTCGATGGTTTGATCATCGAATCGCATTGCAACCCCGATTGCGCTTGGAGCGACGCTTCACAGCAGATCACACCTGATGTATTGGATTACGTTCTGAATTTATTGGTTATCCGCGACTCCAACCAGACAACGGAAAACTTGGCTGAACTCCGCCGCCAGATCGACGGTATCGACGAACAACTACTGGAACTGCTGGCTAAACGTATGCGTATCTCCCGCGAGATCGGCGTGTACAAAAAAGAGCACAATATGCCAATCCTGCAATCACCGCGCTACAGCGAAATTCTGGAAAAGCGTTCCAATATGGGTGAACAGATGGATTTGAGTACGGACTTTGTAAAAGAAATCTTGAAAGAAATCCATGAAGAATCCGTCCGCCAGCAGATGATCATCATGAATGAACAATAATAATAATGTGCCAATGAGCTAATATGCCAATTTGCCAATGGGACATTCTCTTTAATTGGTACATTGGCACATTATTATGGACACATTAATACATTAAACAATTACTGATAATGAAAATATTGATATTGGGTGCAGGGAAGATGGGATCTTTCTTCACCGATTTACTTAGTTTTGAACATGAAGTAGCCGTACTTGAGAGCGATCCGAAACGGATGCGTTTCATATACAACGCCCTTCGCCTACAGAAGCCGGAAGAAGTTGCCGAATTCAAACCCGAATTAGTCATCAATTGCGTGACACTAAGCTATACGATCGAAGCATTCAAGAGTGTCATGCCTTACCTGCAGCCATACTGTATCATCTCGGATATCGCATCGGTCAAGACACACCTGAAAGAATTTTACGAAACATGTGGCTTCCCGTATGTTTCTACCCACCCGATGTTTGGTCCGACATTCGCCAATTTGGGACAACTGGAGAAAGAAAATACGATCATTATCTCCGAAGGGGATCATCTGGGAAAAATATTCTTCAAAGATATCTATTCCAGCCTGCGCCTACATATCTGCGAATATACTTTCGAAGAACATGACAAAGTCGTGGCTTATTCGCTCGGTATTCCGTTTGCATCCACAATGGTATTCGCTGCCACGATGAAACACCAGGATGCTCCGGGTACAACTTTCAAACGTCACATGAAGATAGCCAGAGGCCTGCTTTCCGAAGACGACTATCTATTGACGGAAATCCTTTTCAACCCGCGCACACCTCATCAGATCGCACGCATCCAAGAGGAACTGGATATCTTGCAGGAAATTATCAAAAACAAAGATTCGGAAAGAATGAAAGAATACCTGACCAAGATCAGGAAGAATATCGAATAATACAGTTCAATACACCGCTTTCCAAGATACAATCTGGTAACAACAAATCGTTCCACAGCTGTGAGTCGTCCAGCTCACACTTGTGGAACAACTTATTTAATGACTTCATACCATAAAACAAACGATCATGAACAACATCATCCACTTTATGGCAAGACTATCATTGCTATATTCCCTGTTATGGAGCATTTCCATTCACGCTTATGCACACAGCCGAGATACCGACCCAAACTCCACATATCCGACACCGGACCGTCTTTTCCACATTGCACGTAGCTTGAACCGCAACCTCGTCTGTTATGATGCCAACCAAACCAATGGCAAACTAGACACCAAAGAACCCATAAAAGTTTACTGGCTGAACCGAGAAATGGAACCGGGAAAAACTAACGGACTAAGTTTCATACAAAAAAAGATGGCCTACGGTTACAAAGTGGTTTCAATAGCAGAACATACTTGCACGATTACCCTAACGGCTTATCCGGAAAAGAAACTGACGATCTGTAGGGAGGGAGATCACTTCGTCTGCCATGTCAAGATAGACAACCGGCAGGCTATCCTACAATCTTTGTATGTCAAGGCCAGCCCCAACAATCCGCTAAATGTGGAATACGTGGAACTACAAGGCATAACAACCGATACTGGCGTCCCTGTTACGGAAAAGGTCAGCAAATAAAAAAGAAATACGGTTGCTATCAACTACACAGGTCTTTGAACTTTTTTGCAACTATTTTGCAACTAAAAAATGTAAAAACCGCTTGAAAAGCGTATTTTTGTCCTTGTATTTCAAAAAAGAGTGTTTTACGGATGAAGGTATGTATAGCTGAAAAGCCCAGTGTAGCACGCGAAATTGCAGAAGTTCTCGGGGCAACCAAAAAGATGAACGGGTATATTGAAGGAAACGGGTATCAGGTAACCTGGACTTTCGGACATCTGTGCACTCTCAAAGAGCCCAATGATTATTCAGAGAACTGGAAACGATGGAGTCTAGCTTCCCTCCCAATGATCCCGCCTCGATTCGGGATCAAGCTGATCAGCAATCCGACATACGAACAGCAATTCAAAACAATCGAAGAACTGATGCAGAATGCCGAAATGGTTATCAACTGCGGAGATGCCGGCCAGGAAGGAGAACTGATCCAGCGTTGGGTGATGCAAAAGGCTGGCTGTAAATGCCCGGTCTACCGCCTATGGATATCTTCGTTGACAGAAGAAGCGATCCGCGAAGGTTTTCAACATTTGAAAGAACAGTCCGACTTCACCAAGTTATACGAAGCCGGTCTTTCCCGCGCCATCGGTGACTGGCTGTTAGGAATGAACGCAACGCGCCTTTATACGCTCCGCTACGGACAAAATCGGCAAGTGCTTTCCATCGGACGAGTACAGACACCTACCCTTGCACTCATCGTAAACCGACAAGCCGAAATAGACAACTTTAAGCCGGAACCTTATTGGGAACTGAAAACAGTTTACCGAAACACTACTTTCTCGGTTACCAAAGGCAAATTCACGAAGAAAGAGGAAGGGGAAGCTTTCCTGGAAATAGTCCAGCAAAAAGAATTCACCGTCACCGACATATCAGAAAAGAAAGGGAAGGAATATGCTCCCCGCCTTTTCGACCTGACTTCGTTGCAGGTGGAATGTAATAAGAAATTTGCTTTCACGGCTGACGATACATTGAAGCTGATCCAGTCGCTATACGAAAAGAAAGTGACAACCTACCCGCGTGTCGACACCACTTTCCTAAGTGACGATATCTATCCTAAAGTTCCCAACACACTTAACGGCCTGGTTGACTATATCGACCTGACAGCCTCGCTGCTGAAGGCGAAAATACGGAAAGACAAACGTGTATTCGACAATTCGAAGGTGACGGATCACCATGCCATCATCCCGACCGGTGTACCAGCACGCAACCTAACGGACAACGAACGGAAGGTGTACGACCTGGTGGTCCGCCGTTTCATCGCAGCTTTTTACCCAGACTGCGAAATCTCGACTACTACGGTATTGGGTAAAGTCGACAAAGTAGATTTCAAGGTAACAGGCAAACAGATATTGAAACCGGGATGGCGCGTTGTGTTCGGAGCAGAGCAGAAAGACTCGGACGCCGAACCGTCAGATGAAGAAGGCGTACTGCCGGATTTCATAAAAGGAGAAAGTGGCCCCCACAAACCGACATTAGGCGAAAAATGGACACAGCCGCCCAAACCCTACACCGAAGCGACATTGCTCCGCGCCATGGAAACAGCCGGTAAACTTGTGGACAATGACGAATTGAGAGACGCATTGAAGGAAAACGGTATAGGCCGTCCTTCCACCCGCGCCGCCATCATCGAGACTTTATTCAAACGCAATTATATCCGCAAGGAACGCAAGAACCTGTTTCCTACAGCTACCGGTGTGGAACTCATCGACACGATACAGGAAGAGCTGCTGAAAAGCGCCGAACTGACCGGTCTTTGGGAAAAGAAACTACGACAAATCGAACGGGGCACCTACGAAGCCCGTACTTTTTTGGAAGAGCTTAAGCTGATGGTCCATCAAGTAGTGATCAACGTCCTCTCCGACCAGACCGGACGCACCATCACAATCGAGCAGGCTGCTCCAGAGAAGCCCCAAACCGAAAAGGAGCCGAAAGGGGAAAAAACGCGCAAACCGCGTGCCAAGAAGGAAAAGACTGCCGGTCAACCAGAATCAACAACCGTTCCCGTAAAGCCGGTATGCCCGATCTGTAAGAAAGGTAGCATCCTGCGTGGAAAAACGGCTTACGGCTGTTCCGAATATAAAGATGGTTGTACTTTCCGCATGGATTACGCCACCTATGGCGAAGGATTGTCGGATGAGGAATTAGTGAAGGTGATCAGTGGAATCAGAAAGGATTAAACCGACAAATTGGTTTACACTTTCTTTACGACAAATCAAATATGAAAACATAATTAATAAAGAACTACAAAGTATTTTAAAACAAAATGGGATTTAATAATTAATCTAAAATCAATGAAAGAAGAATGGTTCCCTTTGGTTAATGAAAAGGGAGAGACAATAGGAAAAGCTACCCGTAAGGAGTGCCATAACGGATCGAAAATGTTACATCCGGTAGTGCACCTACATATTTTCAATAAAGCAGGTGACCTCTACCTACAAAAGCGTTCGATAAACAAAGATATCCAACCCGGTAAATGGGATACAGCAGTAGGGGGACATATTGACTACGGAGAGACGGTCGAAGATGCCCTTCACCGGGAAGTACGGGAAGAATTAGGGATAACAGATTTTATCCCGCAATTCATCACCCGTTATGTATTCGAATCGGCTATAGAAAAAGAGTTAGTCAACACCTACCGTACCATTTACGACGGTCCGATCATCCCTGACCCTTCCGAACTGGACGGTGGACGTTTCTGGTCTCCTTCCGAAATCCTCGAAAATATGGGAAAAGGAATTTTCACACCCAACTTCGAAAGGGAATATAAACGGTTATTCATGTAAACTACAAAAACACTAAAACAATGGCAAAAGAATTAGAACTCAAGTACGGCTGTAACCCCAACCAGAAGCCATCGCGCATTTTCATGCAGCAAGGGGAGTTGCCCATAGAAGTCTTGAACGGACGTCCCGGATATATCAACTTCCTGGATGCTTTCAACAGCTGGCAATTAGTAAAAGAACTGAAAGAAGCAACTGGACTGCCCGCCGCCGCTTCCTTCAAGCACGTAAGTCCGGCAGGGGCCGCCGTGGGTATCGAGATGAACGATACGTTGAAGAAAATCTATTTTGTGGACGATCTTCCGCTCACTCCGCTTGCAACCGCCTATGCTCGCGCCCGCGGTGCCGACCGTATGTCGTCCTACGGCGACTTCATCGCACTCAGCGACATATGCGACGAAGCGACTGCACGCCTCATCAACCGCGAAGTTTCCGATGGCGTCATTGCTCCCGACTATACGTTGGAAGCGCTTGAAATCTTGAAAAATAAACGGAAAGGCACTTATAATATCATCAAAATCGATCCAGACTACTGCCCCGCTCCTATCGAACACAAAGATGTTTTCGGCATCACATTCGAACAGGGACGTAACGAGATCAAATTAGACGAAAACCTGCTGACCAACATCCCGACCCTGAACAAAAATTTCCCAGACGAAGCGAAACGCGACCTGATCATCGCCCTTATCACACTGAAATATACGCAGAGCAACTCAGTCTGCTACGTTAAGGACGGACAGGCCATCGGTATCGGTGCCGGCCAGCAAAGCCGTATCCACTGTACCCGTCTGGCGGGCAACAAGGCAGATATCTGGTACTTACGCCAGCATCCGAAAGTAATGAATCTGCCTTGGATCGAGAAAATCCGTCGTGCAGACCGAGACAACACGATCGACGTCTACATCAGCGACGACCACGAAGATGTTTTGGCCGACGGTATCTGGCAACGGTTTTTCACTGAAAAACCGGAAATCCTGACACGCGAAGAAAAACGTGCCTGGCTGGACACACTTAAAGGCGTTTCATTGGGCTCCGACGCCTTTTTCCCCTTCGGTGACAATATCGAACGGGCACACAAAAGCGGCGTAGATTATATCGCACAGGCAGGCGGTTCCGTCCGTGACGATCATGTGATCGACACGTGTGACAAATACGGCATCGCAATGGCATTCACAGGTGTACGGTTGTTTCACCATTAACAAGGGAATTCTTGTTTTTAAAACATTAGTGTTTTTCACATTTGGTTCTTCGTCAATTAAGAGGTAACACTTGACAACCAAAGTTCAACAAATAAAGAAGTTTGAATGAAATCAATAGAGAATGATATACTTCTACATGCAATTGAATAAACCAATGAATAGCAAAATACAATAAATGGAAACCTCTAAATTGACGAAGAACCAAAGATTTTATGGAATAACACGTATTCTGCCCTACGCTTGAACCTCAAGAGGGCATTTAAGCAGCTTCCGGTAAAAAACTACTCGTCCTTATAAAATTACTCCTCCAACATCCCTTCCAAATAACGGTCGGGAGCTAACCCTATGCTCTGGAGGAATCCCGCCAGAGCGCTATATGTTAAACTATTCTCCGACAAGTTCATCAAGGCAATCCGGCGGAGACATCCGAACGGGATCGCATAATCCACATAAGGGACCAAGTTAGCCCCTATAAAATCATATCCCGCTTCTACCGGATCACAAAATTGTACAAGCCGCCATTCCTGTTCAGAGGCCCAACAAGGTTCCCGCACTTCCAGGCAAGCATTGCAAAGCATCGAGAAGAAACGTGAATCCCGCTTGAACCCGGTATGCTCTTCATCATAAAAGAATTTGTCATATTCCCGCCTCATCTGCGAAACAAACGCGTTCAGATTCTCCTCCTCATTATATTTGCAACGGAGCAAGTATTTTTCCTCCGACAAACTATACTCACCTAGTGCCCCGTAATCGAAAGTCAGCCGCAAACAGGAAGTATCCTTTTCCTTCACACCGGAAGGGATTTCCAAATTCTGGTAAAGGGA
>ENA-ORNW01002541-ORNW01002541.1-human-gut-metagenome-genome-assembly--contig:-NODE-2541-length-11845-cov-4.415606_pt1 | contig 11845 bp, 10 predicted proteins | sample MGYA00242121_ERZ509034 | MGnify/ENA primary metagenome ERZ509034 (study PRJEB26280, sample SAMEA2338689) | human gut metagenome | biome: human gut; feature: human-associated habitat; material: faeces... | reverse complement strand
GGCGCAGGGTCAGACCCACCTTGACTCCCTCGATACTGATGGGCAGACTGGTCAGTTCCTCCAGATCTGCGGGGTCTACCCCGCTCTGCCGGATCTCGTCCCTCGTCAGGTAGATCAGGGCGCAGCGGCCGTCCAGATAGTACTCCAGATGGTTGCGGGCGATGCGCTCGGCCTCCATGCGGGCACGGGGCTTGGTGTCGAAGAGCAGGGTGTTCAGCTCCTCCACATGACAGCCGGCCTCAATAAGCTTTGCTGCCACCGTGTGGGTGTTGGCAGTGGTGGAGGAGAACTTGAAGCAGCCGGTGTCGGTGGCAACGCCGGTGTACAGGCAGTCGGCAATGTGGGGGGTGATAGTCACCCCCATCTCCACGATGACCTGATACAGCAGTTCCGCTGCCGCAGCGGCACCGGCATCCAGAAGGGTAAAATCGGCATAGCCGTTGTTGCCTGCGTGGTGGTCGATGCACAGGTCTACATGGCGTGCGTACTGCGGCACACCGTTATTTTCGCCAAACAGCTGCAAACCGGCCACGTCCACCGCGATCACGGTGCGGGGCTCGAACTCGCCCTTGAACAGCCGTGGGTTCGTAAAGGCGTAGCGGGACGGAATGTCATCGGAGCAGAGCACCGCCGTTGTTTTTTCCAGCGCTTTGAGCGCATAGTACAGGGCGCTGCCGCAGCCGATGGTGTCACCGTCCGGGTTTTTGTGGCACAGAATCAAAATGTTGTCCGCAGCCAGCAGGCGCTGCGCCATCTGCTGCACATCCAGTTGTTCTGTCATCCAATGATCCATCCTTTCCGCAAAGGCAGTCAGTCCTCGGTCTGTTCGGTATCAGCAGGCTGTGCTTCCTCCTCGCCGTTCACGTTCAGGCTGCGCAGCAGCTCGTTGATGTGGGCGGCGTAGGCGGCACCGTCATCCTCCACAAAGATGAAGCGGGGTGCCTTGCGGATGTGCATTTTTTTGCTGACCTCGGTGCGCACATGGCCTGCGGCACGGTTCAGCGCTTCGATTGCGGGCTTGGGGCCGTCTGCGCGGCCCATCACGCTTACATACACTTTTGCCACATCCAGATCCGGCGTCACGTCCAGACGGGTGACGGTCAGCAGACCGCCCTCCAGCCGCGGGTCCTTCAGCCGGCCGATGATGGCAATGACCTCGCGCTTCATATCCTGCGCAAGACGGCCCATATTTTTCTGAGACATAGTTTTCTCCAAATTCTGTCCGGCAGCCTCCCAACGCCTTGCCCCGGCCGGGGCAAGGCGGCATTTGTCTGCCAAAACGACGGATGAGGGCGCACGCTCCACACCTGCGAAAGATACGCCCTCATCAGTCTCACTTCGTTCGACAGCTTCCCCCGGACGGGGGAAGCCTTTTCTGCCGGGAAGCTGTTATATATTCGGTTTTTGCTTAGTCGCGGTACTCTTCCATCTTGAAGGCCTCGTATACGTCGCCTTCCTTGACGTCCGCAAACTTCTCCAGAGTCACGCCGCACTCGTAGCCCTCGGCCACTTCCTTAGCGTCGTCCTTGAAGCGCTTCAGGGATGCGATCTCGTCCTCGGCGATGACAATGCCGTCACGTACCACGCGCACCTTGCTGTCGCGGGTGATCTTGCCGCTGGTCACGCGGCAGCCTGCAACGGTGCCCACGTTGGAGATCTTGTACACCTGACGTACCTGCAGTTCGCCCAGAGAGACCTCGCGGAACTTGGGTGCCAGCATACCCTTCATAGCGTCGGTGACATCGTTGATGGCGTCGTAAATGACGCGGTACATACGCATTTCCACCTTGGTGGCAGCAGCTTCTTCCTTGGCCACGTTGTCCGGGCGGACGTTGAAGCCGATGATGATGGCGTTGGAGGCATCGGCCAGATCCACGTCGGACTTGCTGATGGCGCCGACACCGGCGTGGATGACGCGCACGCGCACCTCATCGTTGGAGATCTTCTCCAGACTCTGCTTCACAGCCTCGGCAGAGCCCTGCACATCGGCCTTGACCACGATGGCCAGCTCCTTCATGTCGTTCTGTGCCATCTGGCTGAACAGGTTATCCAGCGTGACCTTCTGGAAGGAGGAGAACTGCTTCTCCTTGGCGGCAGCGATGCGCTGCTCGGCCAGTTCACGGGCCAGACGCTCGTCCTCAACAGCCTCGAACAGGTCGCCTGCTTCCGGCACTGCGGTCAGGCCGGTGATCTCCACAGGGGTGGAGGGGCCGGCATCGGTCAGCAGCTGACCCTTGTCGCTGCGCATGGTACGCACGCGGCCCACAGCGGTACCGGCAATGATGACGTCGCCGGAGTGCAGGGTGCCGTTCTGCACCAGAATGGTGGCAATGGGACCCTGACCCTTGTCCAGACGGGCCTCAACGACCGCACCCTTGGCGCGGCGGTTGGGGTTTGCCTTCAGCTCCATGACCTCAGCTTCCAGAGCAATGCGCTCCAGCAGGTCGTTGATGCCCATGCCGGTCAGGGCAGACACCGGGATGCAGGCCACATCGCCGCCCCAGTCCTCGGTGATGATGCCGTACTTGGTCAGGCCTTCCATCACGCGCTCGGGGTTTGCGGTGGGCTTATCCATCTTGTTCATTGCCACGATGAGCTTGACATTTGCAGCCTTGGCGTGGTTGATGGACTCGATGGTCTGGGGCATGATGCCGTCGTCGGCAGCAACCACCAGAACGGCGATATCGGTCATGTTGGCACCGCGGGCACGCATGGAGGTAAAAGCCTCGTGACCCGGGGTATCCAGGAAGGTGATGAGGCTGTCGTTGACCTTGACCTGATATGCACCGATGGCCTGCGTGATGCCGCCGGCCTCGCCTGCGGTGACGTTGGTCTTGCGGATGGCATCCAGAATACTGGTCTTGCCGTGGTCAACGTGACCCATGACACAGACCACCGGGGGACGCTCCACCAGATCCTCCTGTGCATCCTCTTCCTGCGTGAACAGGCGCTCCTCGATAGTGACGTGCACCTCGTGCTCGACCTTTGCGTGGAACTCCTCTGCCAGCAGAGCTGCGGTGTCGAAATCGATCACGTCGTTGATGGCGTGCATCTCGCCCATCTGCATGAACTTGGCAATGACCTTACCGGCCTGCTGCTTCAGGCGGGCAGCCAACTCGCCCACGGTGATCTCGTCAGGGATCATCACCTTCAGCTGGGCGTTGCGTGCCTTCTCCAGCTGGATGCGCTGCAGACGCTCGAACTCAGTCTCGCGCTTGCCCTTCTGGAACTGCTGGCGCTGGCGCTGGCCGCGCTGGGTGAACTTCTGCTTGTTGCCCTGCGGGGTGGGCTTGCGGCGGTTCTCGGTGTTCTTGGTGGAGGCCAGATCATCGTAACGGGCGTCGAAACGGTCCACGTTCATATCCACAGTGCGGGTATCCACGGTGACCTGATTGTCCTCGCGGCGGACAGAAACTGCCTGTGCGGGGGCTGCGGTAGCCTTTGCGCCGGTCTCACGTGCCAGTTCGCTGAAGGAAACGGTCTTTTCCTCGCGCTTCTTATGCTGCTCGGGCTTCTTGTCGCCGTGCTTGCCGTTATTGTTATTATTATTGTTTACCTTGGGCTGCTCGGCCTTTGCGGCGGGCTGCTGGGGCTTTTTGTCAGCCTTGGGAGCCTCGGGCTTCTTTTCAGCCTTCTTCTCGGCCTTCTTCTCAGCCTTGGGCTCCTCCTTGGGAGCCTTGGCGCTGTTCAAAAACTCGTCCAGATTTGCCACGCTGCCTGCCTTGCTGAACTTTTCCAGCAGGTAGTTCAGCTCGTTCTCCTCCAGATTGGAGCTGTTCTTCTTGCCGGTGCTGCCCATAGCGGCCAGTTCGTCCAGCACCTTCTTTGCAGAAAGGTTCAGATCCTTTGCAAAGTCACTCACTTTATATTTTACGATCATTCGCTCATATCCTCCTCATTTTTGATTGCTCCGCAGTCCGACAGGCGGTCGAAGCAGAGCTTTGCGAGGTTGCGGTCGGTCACCGCGTAAACAGCCACGGGCTTGTGGCTGATATCGGCTAGCTTATCCTGTGTCAGCGGCATGGTGAACACGTCCACCAAGTCCCCCACGGCGTAGTTCAAACGCTGCAAAGTCTTAGGGCTGATGTCCGATGCGGTCATCACCAGCCATGCCTTGCTTTTGACACAGGCTTCCTCCACGGCATCAAAGCCCATGGTCAGCGCACCGGCCTTGCGGCACAGGCTCACGGCCTGGTACAGTGCCTCCTCCGGGGGCAGCTTGGGTTTTGCGGGGGCGTTATTCTTTTTTGCCATCGGCTGCTGCCTCCTTTGCGGCTGCGGCCAGCTGTACAGCCAGCGCGTCGTATACCTCGGCGGGAACCGGCTGCTCAAAGCAGCGTTCCAGCGCCTTTTTCTTTTTTGCCTTAGTCAGGCAGTCCGGGTCCGGGCAGAGATATGCGCCACGCCCCGGCTTTTTGCCTACCAGATCGATGCTGATCTCCCCGCTGGGTGCGCGCACCACGCGCACCAGCTCCTTTTTGGGGCGGCTGGTCATGCAGCCGATGCACTGGCGGGCAGGGATCTTTTTTTGTGCCATCCGGTTTCCCTCCTTCGGCAGATGGTGCCGGGCTTATTCAGCGTCTGCTGCGTCCTTCTTGGGCTCCTCGTCCTCGCCGTAGTAGCCGCTCTCGGGACGGATATCAATGTTGTAGCCGGTCAGGCGTGCGCACAGGCGGGCGTTCTGACCCTTGTTGCCAATGGCAAGGCTCAGCTGCTGGTCAGGCACGGTGACGCGGCAGGAGCGGGTCTCGCCGGGCAGCAGCTCCACCTTGACCACCTTGGCGGGGCTCAGGGCTGCGGAGATGAACTCCGAGATATCCTCGCTCCACTTGACGATATCGATCTTCTCGCCGCCCAGCTTTTCCACAACAGCGGCCACGCGGGCGCCGTGCTCGCCAATGCAGGCGGAAACAGGGTTCACGTTGGGGTCCTTAGACCAGACAGCCATCTTGGTGCGGGCACCGGCCTCGCGGCTGATGGCCTTTACCTCCACAGTGCCGTCAAAGATCTCGGGCACTTCCAGCTCAAACAGGCGCTTGACAAGGCCGGGATGGGTGCGGCTGATCATCACGCGGGGGCCACGCTCGGTGCTGACCACGTCCACGATGTAGACCTGCAGGGTCTCGCCCTCGGTGTACACCTCGCCGGGCACCTGCTCGTTGCGGGGCAGAACAGCCTCGCCGCCCTTGCCCAGATCCAGCGCAACGATGCCCTTCTCGGTATCCACGCGGGTAACGGTGGCCTGCACGATGTCATGTGCGCGGGACTGGATCTCGCTGAGCTGCTGGTTGCGCTCGGCCTCGCGGATGCCCTGACGGATGACGTGCTTTGCGGTCTGGGCGGCAATACGGCCAAAATCGCGGGTCTTGAGCGGGGTGATGATGCGGTCGCCCACCTCGTAGCTGCTGCGGATCTTGCGTGCCTCGGTCACACCGATCTCGGCGTGCTCGTCGTACCAGTCCTCGTCTGCCACGATATCCTGGATCAGCGCCACATCAAAGCGGCCGGTGTCGGGGTCGATGTCCACACGGATGTGATCCTCCTCGACCTCATAGTTCTTCTTGACGGCAATGATGATAGCCGCCTTGATCTTTTCGATCAGGTACTCTGCGGTGATGCCGCGCTCATGCTCCAGCATGGAGAGCGCTTCAAAAAAGTCCTTATTCGCTGCTGTCATTTTTCGGGTTCCTCCTATATATTTTGTTCTCTTTTCTCCATCAGAGACGGTACTTTTCAGTTGAACAGATCCTCGTCGTCGCACAGCTGCACACCGGAGGCTGCGTTCACCTCAAAGGTCACGGGGCCGTTTTCGGTCTCCAGCGTCACGGTGCTGCCCTCGCGGCCGGTCAGGATGCCGGACAGTTCCCGCACGCCGTCAGCGTTGGGGCGGATCAGCTTTGCCCGCACCTTCTGACCCTTCAGCGCCTCGTAGTGCTCCGGGCGGGTCAGCTTGCGGCCAAGGCCGGGGCTGCCCACCTCCAGATAATAGCTCTGGTCGATGGGGTCTGCTTCATCCAGAATGGGGTCCAGTGCGTGGGACACCTCTGCACAGGTGTCGGTATCCATGGTGCCGTCCCGGTCGATGAGGATGCGAAGATACCAGTCCGGCCCTTCCTTCTCAAAAACCACATCCCACAGGCGCAGACCCATGCCTTCCACCGTGGGACGGACAAGCGCTTCCACTCTCTGCGCGGTGTTGCCGCCAGACTGCTTCGCCATAAAAAACCTCCAAACAAACAAGAAACGCGGACCTTGCGGCCCACGTTTCAGGTTAAACTATATCGTACTACTAGAATATAGCATACTCTTGCGATTTATGCAAGCATTTTCGCAATTTTTTTGCAGTTGCGCGCCCTTTGGGGCTTTTTTTACAGCACCCAGACGCCGTTTTCAAACAGCTGCACGGTGCGGCCATCGCGGCATTTGCCGGTGATGCGGCTGTCCTCTGCACCCACCATCACATCCTCGTGCAGGGAGGAGTGGTTCATGCCGCGGGCTGCCAGTTCCTCCTTGGAAAGGCCGGTGCCGCCCACGGTGGTGCCGGGGTAGCTGTCGCCAAAGGCGATGTGGCAGGCAGCGTTCTCGTCAAACAGGGTGTTGTAGAACAGCTTGCCGCTGCGGTTGATGGGGCTGGAGGCGGGCACCAGTGCCACCTCACCAATGTGGCGTGCGCCCTCATCGGTGTCCAGCAGCTGGCCCAGCAGGTCTGCGCCCTCGTCTGCGCCGTGCTCCACCACCTTGCCATCCTTGAAGGTGACGTGGAAATTCTTGATGAGCTGACCGTTAAAGACGTAGGGCTTTGTGCCGTAAACGATGCCGTCCACCTTATCCTTATGGGGCGCGGTGAACACCTCCTCGGTGGGGATGTTGGGCAGGAAGGGCACGCCCTTCTCGTTTTTGCTGCCGGCGCTCTCCCACACCGCCTGCTCGGCCAGACCCACGGTCAGGTCGGTGCCGTTGGCGCTTTCAAAATGCACGCTTTCCAAATCCAGGGCGTTCATCTTTGCGCCCAGCTCGTTCAGGCGGTCCAGATGCTTCTGCCACTCCCCTACCGGGTCACCGCCGGTCACACGGCAGGTATCAAAGATCAGCTTCCACTGTGCTTCAATGGCGGCGGCAGTGTCCAGCTCCGGGAACATCTTCTTTGCCCACGGCTCTGCGGGCAGGGCGGCAATGGACCACTGCACCCGGTCGTTCATGGTGTACTCCCGCCACGGCTGCATAAAGCTGCGGTTCGCGCTGTTCACACGGCTGATCTTAGCGCCGTCCAGCCCGGCAAACAGTTCCGGGTCGTCCGCGATAAGGTGCAGCACGCACACACCGCCCTCGCTCTCGGCGTAGTCCAGATAGCGGCGCAGCTGCCAGCCCTTGTGGTCGGTCAGTGCCTCCTCGCTGCCCAGCTCCATGCGGATGCGGGTAACGGCGTCATCCTGCCAGTTCACCTGCACGTCCCGCGCACCGGCCTCGTAGGCGCTGCGCACGCACAGCCGTGCCAGCGGGGCACCCTCCAGCGGGCAGTTGATAATCAGGGTCTGTCCCGGCTGCGGGTTCACGCCCACCCGGACGATAAAATCTGCATACTTCTGCAGCAATTCGTTAAAGTTTTCCACGTTAGAACCTCCTGTGGTGCATAGCCACCGTTGTTTTTTCTCAGTATACCGCGTTCCGGCGTTTCTGTCCACTATGGGCAGAGCTGCTGCTCACCCTTCTGATTTAAAAAAGGCGCGGGTCAGCTGCACCACCGTACCGGAAAGCAGCAGCAATGCAATGAGGTTGGGGATGCTCATCAGGCCGTTGAAGGTGTCGGCGATGCTCCACAGCAGACCAAGATCCATGGTAGCGCCCAGAATGGCTACCAGAGCATACACCACAAAGAAGGGGCGCGCCACCTTGTTGCTCTTGCACAGGAACACCAGAAAGCGGGAGCCGTACAGACCCCAGCCGATGATGGTGGAAAAGGCAAAGCAGCACAGCGCCACGGCAGTAAAGATAGACGCCCAGCCGCCGTAGGTGGTGGTAAAGCCGGAGATGGTCAGCTCAGCACCGGCCGCTGCGCCGTAGCTGACCGGGGTGCCGCTGCACAGGATGACCAGCGCGGTCAGGGTGCAGATGACGATGGTATCGGCAAACACCTCAAAAATACCGAACATGCCCTGCTTGACCGGCTTTTTGGTGTCGGCGCAGGCATGGGCGATAGAACCGGTGCCAAGACCGGCCTCGTTGGAAAAGATGCCGCGGGAAACGCCCTTTTGCATACTGACAAACAGACTGCCGATGGTGCCGCCGGTAAAGGCAGCGGGGTTGAACGCACCCGCCACGATGGATTCCAGCACATAGGGCAGGCGGGAGAAGTTGAGCACCACCACGCCCACCGACAGCACAATGTAGAACAGTGCCATAAAGGGCACCAGCTTCTCGCTCACGCTGCCAATGCGCTTGATACCACCCAGCAGCACCAGCGCCACCAGCACCGCCACAAGGATGCCCACGATGAGGTTGAGGGTTGGCAGAAAGCTGCCGCCCACCAGCCCGTATTCCAGCAGGGCGGTATCCACCGCTGCCACGATGGTATTCACCTGCGTTGCGTTGCCGGTACCGAACACGGTCAGCACGCCGAACAGCGCGTACAGCACGGCCAGAAACTGCCAGCGGCGGCCAAGGCCGTTTTTAATATAGTACATCGGGCCGCCCACCCACTCGCCGGTATCGCTGCGCTCCCGGAAATGCACGGCCAGCGTCACCTCGGCAAACTTGGTGCACATCCCCAGCAGCGCAGAGCACCACATCCAGAACACGGCACCCGGGCCGCCGATGGCAATAGCACCCGCCACACCGGCAATGTTGCCGGTGCCCACCGTGCCCGCCAGCGCGGTGCACACCGCCTGAAAAGGGGTCATGGCACCATCCGAAGCGTCCCGCTTGCGGAACATCCGGCCCACGGTGGTGCGGATGGCGTAGGGGAATTTGCGGATCTGCAAAAAGCCCGTGCGGACACTGAGCAGCAGCCCCACGCCAATGATGCACACCATGGCGGGGATGCCCCAGATAAAGCTGTTCACCGCCTGATTGACGGCGGCAATGGTCTCGATCATATACTTCCACATCCTCTGTAATATCTTGCGCACTGACAGTTTTTGTCAAAACACGAAAATTATTTTACCGTACTTTTCCCGTAGTGTCAATGAAAAATAGGGACGTTATGAAACGCCCCTATCAGAAATTCTTATTTTTTATGTGTGACCGCCCGGCGGTAGACGATACCGGAGACCACTGCCGCCAGCACCTCGGTAAGCCAGAAGGCGTGCCATGCGCCGTCTGCGCCCAGCCAGTTACACAGCAGTGCAGCCAGCGGCATGATGAAAACGACGTACCTGCACAGGGCGATGACCAGCGATTCTGCGCCCTTGCCCAGCCCCTCCAGTGCACCGGAGGCGGTGGTGGAGACTGCCGAGATGACAAAGCCGATGCTGATGATGCGCAGCGCGGTCTGCCCGGCGGCGATGGTTTCGGGGTTCTGGGTGAACAGCCCCATCAGCTGCCCGGAGGCAAACTGACAGATCACCGTGCCCGCCGCCATGATGGCAGCGCTCATGAGCAGGGTCAGCTGGAACAGCTTTTTCACCCGGGCGTGCTCCCGCGCACCGTAGTTATAGCCGATAAGGGGACGCATGCCCTGCACGAAGCCGTTGGCAGGCAGGTACAAAAAGGTCTGCAATTTATAATAGATGCCCAGCACCACCACATAGCTCTGAGAAAAGGCCGCCAGCAATCCGTTAAGGAAGGTGACCAGCAGCGAGGGCAGCGCCAGATTCAGGATGGCCGGAACGCCGATGGCGTACAGTCTGCCGTCCAACGCCGCGTCCGGGCGTAGACAGCTGCGGCGCAGCCGCACCGGCAGCTCGGTACGCAGGTAGACCACAAGGTAGACCACCACGCTGAGCACCTGACCGATGCCGGTAGCCAGTGCCGCGCCTGCAATGCCCATGGCAGGCACCGGCCCAAGCCCGAAGATGAGCACCGGGTCCAGCAAAATATTGCACACGCAGCCGGTGATGAGCGCGACCATGGACACCTTCATGCGGCCCACCGCCTGAAAAATCTTTTCAAAGGCAAGCGAGACCATGTTCACGACCAAAAACAGGAACACGATGGTGGAGTAGGTGATACCGGCAGCGATCAGCCCCTCGTCCTGCGTAAAGCGGCGCAGAAAGCCGGGCATGATGGCAATGCTGACCACCATCATCACCACGCCGTGCACAAGGCTGAGCACAAAGCCGTGGGTGGCGGCTATCTCGGCCTTTTCGCGGTCGCCCGCGCCCAGATACAGCGCGATCATGGCGTTGATGCCGATGCCAAAGCCGATGGCAATGGCGTTGGAAAAGTTCTGGATGGGAAACACCAGACTTAACGCGGTCATGGCGTCCTCGCTGATGCGCGCCACAAACAGGCTGTCCACGATATTGTAGAGGCTGTTCACCAGCATGGAGACCACGTTGGGCAGTGCCATCGAGAGCAGCAGCGGCAGCACCGGCTTCTCCTTCATAAAAGTTTCGTTCATAAAAATTTCACCTGCTATCTGTAAAAAGTAAAAATGTGGAAGGCGCAGCACCGGCCTGTAGCCGGTTTCCGGCGCACAAAAAAGCCACACAATGGCCCTTGTGAGGTCATTGTGTGGCGAAAAGTAGCAATGTTGCTGTAAAAATCCACACGGTTTTTATGATCGCGGCAGCTGTCCGCGATATGCAGCCTGCGCATTTGCGGGCTGCAACTCCAGCAGAATACCACATTCTCAGCGGCGTGTCAAGGGGTTTTGGTACAAAAGTATGACTTTTGTAATCACTTGACCATTTTTACAGCAGGCGCTACAATAAGGCAAACCGGCTCTGAGGGAGGGCATTGTATATGAAATGGATGATCGCATCAGACCTGCACGGCTCCTATTATTATGCGCAGCAGCTGCAGCAGGCCTTTGAACGGGAGCAGGCCGACCGCCTGCTCTTTCTGGGAGACCTGCTCTACCACGGCCCCCGCAACGACCTGCCCCGGGATTACGCCCCCAAAAAGGTGATTCCGCTGCTGAACAGCCTTGCGCCCAGGCTGCTGTGTGTGCGCGGCAACTGCGACGCCGAGGTGGACCAGATGGTGCTCAATTTCCCGGTACTGGCAGACTACGCCGTGCTGCCGGTGGGGCAGCGGCTGGTCTACGTTACCCACGGCCATGTGTTCAACCTGAACCATCTGCCGCCCCTTGCCCCGGGGGATATTTTGCTCCACGGTCACACCCATGTGCCCGCATGGACAAACTTCGGGCAGGGGAGCCTTTACCTGAACCCCGGCTCTGTAAGCCTGCCCAAGGAAAACACCGCCCACAGCTACATGACCCTGGAGGGAAGCACCGCCTGTTGGAAGACCATGGAGGGCGCGTGCTACCACCAGCTGCAGTTGTGATAATGTTGTGATATTCCGGTTTTTGCCGGCAAAAGCTGGAAAAAGCTCTTGACGAACCGCCCGAAATGCTGTAAACTAAGTACAACCTTTAAAAATAGAGGGAGCTGTAAGCTTTGTACTGAACGCAGGCGGTGCAAAGTGTAGCAGTAAACCCCATAAGGCATCATAAAAAGACACCGGAGGCTTTGCATCAGCTTCCGGTGTTTTTTTGTGCGCCGCCGGGCTATCTTTTGCAGCGCGGTCATGCTACAATAGAAAGAAAACGTGAATTGCAGGAGGAATTATGGATTTTTACGGAACCATCGGCCCTGCCTGTGCCGATGTAAAGCTTTTGCAGCAGATGGTGGACGCAGAGGTGATGGTGAACGGATTTATGCGGGAGAAGGGAAGCCTGGAG
>ENA-ORNW01002538-ORNW01002538.1-human-gut-metagenome-genome-assembly--contig:-NODE-2538-length-11865-cov-2.110161_pt1 | contig 11865 bp, 14 predicted proteins | sample MGYA00242121_ERZ509034 | MGnify/ENA primary metagenome ERZ509034 (study PRJEB26280, sample SAMEA2338689) | human gut metagenome | biome: human gut; feature: human-associated habitat; material: faeces... | reverse complement strand
GAAGCACCACAGCTATCTGTGGGGAGCGCTTCCGGAAGCGCATGAACTGATTGTGAAAGTGCTCAAGGCCCACGGAAAGCGCCATCCCGAGCTGTACGACGTGTACAAGCTGTTTGGCCAGTTGTCGCATGAGATGGAACCGCACCTGATCCGCGAAGAGACGGAACTTTTCCCGGCCATCGCCAACAGTGAGGCGAAGGAACATTGCCAAGCGCTGGTGCATATTCTGGAAGAGGAGCACGAAGCCGCGGGGACTCTGCTCAAAAAGCTCCGCCATGCCACAAACGACTACAGCGTCCCCTGCGACGGGTGCGACACCTTCCGTGAACTGTACAAGAAACTTGCTGAAATCGAGGAAGATACCTTGCAGCACTACCATCTTGAAAACAATATCCTTTTCAAGAAGATCCTTGCGTAGCCGCTGTAATCGTGGGAATTGTATTCCTACGGCGGGCAGCCCTCCCATCCCGTACTTTACCATGATTCAGAGGGGAATATCCCCAGTTGCGGGATGGCGCCGAACGAAAATCAGGCAGGGAACTGAGGGGAGGATGCCCTTTGCTGAAATTTCTTCCGAAAGGGCGTTTTTTCGCTTGCCAGCCCTGAATGTTTTGGGTATATCTTCCTTCCATGCCGAAGTGGTGGAATTGGTAGACACGCTAGGTTCAGGGTCTAGTGGGGGTTCCCCCGTGGGAGTTCAAATCTCCCCTTCGGCACCAAGTAAGAATCCAATCAAGTCCCGTAAGGTGCAAAACGCCTTGCGGGACTTCGCTTTTTTGGCAATGGTATGTCCAGCGAGGTGTCGTGAAAAACGGGGAGAACCAACAAAAATGATGGTATTTGCAGCGGTATGAGCCGACATGGAGGAAACAAGACCCGAAAAATACCGTCACCCTGCAACCCGTTGCCAACAAAGTATTTTAGTCATGCCTGACTGACACCATGCTCAGGAATTTGAAGTCCGACGGTACTCCGGCAAAACTGGCCGACTCTGAAGACTTGTATCTCTACCTCTCCGCTTTCGGCGGAAAATTATGGCGCATGGATTACCGCTATGCCGGAAAAAGAAAAACGCTCAGTTTTGGCGCATATCCCGCCGTATCTCTGAAAGACACGCGCCGCAAGCGCGACAGGGCCAAGGAACTGCTTACCAACGACATTGACCCCGGCGCTCAGAAAAAGGCAGCCAAAGAGGAAGCCGAAGTGGCGGCGCGTGAACAGGCGTTGTCGCCTAGGAATGGTTCGCCACCAGGCAGGATTCCTACGCGGCAGCCAATATTAAGAAAAAACAGTGGCTCATTTCCCTGCTCAATGAACGGATTGGCGATAAGCCCATCAGCAAACTGGTTCCGGTCGATATTCTGAACGCAATCAGGCCGGTTGAGGCCGCAGGATATTCGGTCACAGCGCACAAGCTGGCCGAAACCGCCGGACAGATCTGCCGCTTTGCCCGCACTTGCGGCTATATCGTTTTCAATCCGGCTGACGGCCTCAAGGAAGTCCTCAAGCCAATCCAGACAAAGCACTACGCCACCATCACCGATCCCACCGCTGTTGGTCACCTCCTGCGTTGCATAGACGAATATCAGGGCGGAGCCGTTGTCGGTTATGCGCTCAAGATATTGCCCTATCTGGCCTTGCGGAGCGCTGAACTTCGCGGCGGCAGGTGGTCAGAGATTGATCTGGACAAGGCGCTCTGGGTTGTGTCAGCCGCCAGGAGGGAAAATGCCAAAGACGGCGGCGGGATGAAGATGCGCATTGCCCATGCCGTGCCCTTGCCCACTCAGGCGGTCAGACTTTTCCGGGAACTGTACCTGCTTACCGGCACCGGCGAACAGTGCTTTCCCGGACGTCATTCAGCTTCACAGTGCATTTCCGACATGGCGCTGTTGAACGGTATCCGCCGAATGGGCTTCAGCAAGGAAGAAATGACCATTCACGGTTTCCGCGCCATGTTCTCCACCATCCTGAATGAAAAGAAATTGGAATGGGGCTTTGACGGCGACATCATTGAGGCCCAGCTTGCCCACAAGGAACAAAATACCGTTCGTGATGCGTACAACCATGCGTCATATCTGGATAAACGCCGAGAATTACTTCAGAGATGGGCTGATTATCTGGACGAATTGCGCGAAGGTGTCGTGAACTAAACGACTATAGATATAGTGTTGTTTAGCCCCCGGACCTGGGCCGGGGGCTTGAAGTCAAATAAAATATATTTTTGAGGCTCTATAATGGTGGATAATTATATAAGTGAAATGAATGGTTATATATTAAGAATGGCTGAAATTGATGATATTGAAAAATATTATATCAATTATACTCCATTGGATAAAGAATTAATACGCCTCACAGGATGTAAAGATAAATTTACAAAAAATGAAATATGTAGTTTTGTTAAAATCTATATAGAATCTAATGATAAATATTTATTTTTTATAATATCCCAAGATAATAGTATTATAGGTGAAACTGTAATAAATGAAATTGATTTCTATCATAAACATGCAAATTTTAGGATTGCAATTTTTAAAGATAATTATCGTAATCAGGGGTTAGGGACATGGGCTATTAAACAGACATGTGCTTTCGCATTCAACAATTTGATGCTTCATCGTTTATCGCTTGAGGTTTTTTCATTTAATTTAAGAGCCAAAGCTGCATATATAAAGTGTGGATTCAAGCAGGAAGGGGTTTTACGAGAAGCGATAAAATCTGAAAACGTCTACAATGATATTATTTTAATGTCGATCTTATCACATGAATGGTTCAATTCATATTAAGTTTACTTTTGATATACCCCATAATTTATGTATGGTTATATAATTAATTCCTCATGCTATTGATGGTCTAAACGGTACCGATTGTTATCCTGCTGTTCTCTTTGAGTGGTAGGGAATTTGGGCACTTCACTGCTTGAAGCCAAGAACTATTCAATTTGTCTCAAAAAATTGGCTACCATAAAATTTTTCTGAAAATTTCCCCTTTTTCATACATCCATATCAAACTGTATTGGACTGTATCGAACTGCATCACGCGGTATCGTACTGTATCAACATTGTGGATTAATTGAATAAATGTGCTATAGCACTCCGTAATCACCAACTACATACGGAGTTATCGCTATGGCGACTGATATTCCTTCCACTGGTTTTCTTCGGCTTCCGCAAGTTCTGGAACTCTTTCCCATCAGCAAGAGCGCATGGTGGAAAGGCTGCTCAACCGGATGCTATCCCAGGCCTGTAAAAATCGGTCCGCGCCCGACAGCCTGGCGCGCCTAGGATATCAGAGCTTTTATTGAACGTGTTGGAAAGCAAAGAGAAGGTCATGAATGATTTTCTCCATACTTTCCGTGACGTGCTTGGCCGGCATGGTCTTGTCCCTGAAACAATCCTCGCGGATGGCACTCTTCACCGTTGCCCCACAGAAGGCAAGCTCCGCAAACGGAATGGCGCGTACATTGCCCATCTGGACAAACCGGCCACTCTCTGGTGGTACAACTGGGAAACTGATGACCAGAGCATGTTCTGTGCCGAAGAAAAGCAGACGCTTTCAAGAGTGGAAATGTCCGCATGGCGGGAACTTCAACAATCCATACAGCGGCAATGCGAAGCGGAATGCACCAAACGCCGTACAGAAGCAGCCCAACAGGCCAGATAGGAGTGGAGTTCGGCACGAGTGTGCGATCCCAACCATCCTTATCTGCGCTGCAAGGGTATTTACAGCTTTGGAAGGCATGCGGCAGGCACGGGACGGCGCACTGCTTATTCCTGTATGGATACCGCAAACAATTTGCAAAGCCTGCAACACATCTATCCTGATGGAACAAAGCGTTTTCTCGTGGGCGGCAAGGTATCTGGAGGACAATTCATCATTCAGGGACAGCCGGAAAAGCTCGTTGCTGTTTACGAGGGCTTTGCCACTGGTGCAAGCATCCATCTTGCCGCAGGCTGGGTGGTCTATGTAGCTTTCTCCGTAAACAATTTTGCAACAGTTGCCAAGACCACAAAAGAACGGTTTCCGGACAAGACAATCATCATTTGCGGCGACAATGACGAAGCCGGGAGCAAGAAAAGCGAGGAAGCAGCTCAGGCCGAAAACGCACAACTTGTGTTTCCCAACTTCACCAATGACAACGGCACTGACTTCAATGCTCTTCACCAGATTGAAGACATTGAAGCCGTTCGCAAAAGGCTCGTAAACAGAGTATTGGAGGCTAGCCTATTGTCCTGATCGTCAAAGACATCTACTGACAAGAAGAGCTTTTCAACGTTGGTTGCGCTTTCAAAGAAAACTCCCTGGCCGTCAAGGGTCAGTTGGTAGGAGTACATTCCTTGTGTCCAACCTGTATTGAAGTGCCAGAGAAGGATAGGGGCCGCGCTTGCTGATTGTACCGCGCTACCTGCGGAATTATGGTTGGAGGCTGCGCTGGATTGTCGGGAATCCGAACTCCTACAACCTGCCCAACATGGCTGATGCGCTGATATACGGTATCACATTCTTCCGTGCCCAATTTTTGCTGTTCGGCAACTCCGGCATGAAGACCGTTATCGAACATGGAAACGGGAACCTTCATGTCGATGCCTAGGTTGTTGGCCTGATACCAACGAATATAGGCATCAGTGAACGTGCGCCCGAAGATTACTGATCCCGGTAAAGCAAACGGAAAATCTTCCGAACAGAACACCTTCCTCCCACATGACCCTGTTTAGGTCTTGGGCTACGGCAGAACCGCACGATAAAAATACAACAACCGAAACAATTATGCAGCGGAAAAGACGCTTCATACCATTCTCCCTTACATCATGATTGTAGCTGCCGTGGCTTGAATGACAGTCCGTATCTCGGATCGCTCCATTCCTTGTTGTCGGTACGCACTCTGTCCCCGAACCGTTCACCGAAGTTATTACGGGGAGCTTTTCGAGGGGAGTGCATGGAGCCGTCAAGGTTGTATGTTCCCATGATTTCATAGTTATTCTTGAACTCAACTCCTGACAGTCCGGATGTTATTGTGTTGATGATGCTCTCGGCGCTGTCGGATAGGGAATTTCCGGCGCTGATGCGTAAGGTGTAGCAATTTGACGTTTCATCGATGCAGACAGAGAGAATGTACCTGTCACCGTCGCGCCTGTGTGATTTAACGACAACCTCATTTCTGAACAAAGGCGTGAAACCGCAAATTGCATTGTTGTTCAGCAGAAATGTTCCCTCCGGTGGGTAAGTGGCTTTTTACGTTTTTTGGATGAACAACAGCGTAGCGTTATATTCTGGCGCATTCTTAGGTATGAGATATTCCATGATGCCGCCGCTGGCCAGATGTTCAATACGATACCCTTCCGACATTTTCTCCGCGCTTTCCAACTCTCCGGTAAAATAGGAATCAAACCAGCATGAAAACGGTTCCGCCGCCTTCACAGGCACGCAGAATAACAATAACACGCATAGTGCCAGGATACTTTTCGCAATAGTCTTCATGGGATGTTCTTCCTCAAAAAATCAATATGACGGTGGTAAGGACATAGCTTCTTTCCATAATCGTTGCCATTCCTACGCATATACTTGAGCAAGCTCGGACATATTCCAGAGCATCAAGACATTTTCCGCATTTCGTGAGACAGTCGCCGCGCTGTAGTTGAAGCTGACCGTCTGCACATGCTTGTTGTCGATAACCATGAATTTGTGGTGCATGATGGCGTAATTGCCGTTTTTCCTCACAGGTATATTATGATTGGCAAGAAAGAGTCCCGTTGAGTCCCTTCTGCTGTTGTTTTTCGCGTCTCCCACCACGAGCACAGCCACTCCGTACTTGTACGCAGTCTGTAAGGCCCCGCTATTGGCTTGCTAGTAAAGGAGTATCCGGCTCTACCTGTATCTCGGTTTATGCGGAATCTATGCCTTTCAAAATGAGATGAAGAGCTTTTCCGTGTGGGGAAAAGCTACTTCTGGGTGAGAATCCGTTTTGGCATTCGCGTTTGACACTATGATGAAACACAGTCCCAAAAGCGGTAGCGCTATCCGGTAGAGAGTTCTCCTATAGCTACGCACGGTTGTCATCCTCCCGCATGCAGGATGACAGCTTACATAAATAAGACTTTTAAATCGATAAATTTAATAGTTTGTTCGGGCCCAATCCAATTCATGAGATTATACAGGGGTGCAGAAACCCATGAGAGGATTCGATGGCCGAAAACAAATTTGCTTTGATTGTTGGTGAAAATATATCCGATAGGCGACGGAGGCTTGGCCTCAGTCAGAAGAAACTGGCGGAGCGGTTGGAGATAAGCCAAGATGCAATGGCAAGAATGGAGAAAGGCCGAATCGCGCCGAAGATGGGGCGACTACAAGATATCGCTGATACTCTGCAATGTAGCCCTACCTGTTTCGCACTCACGATGAAGCTACAGAAGAGCGGGTGGTCACTATAGCCGACATATTAAAAACGCTTTCTGTGGACGGCAAGAAGCGCTTGTGGAACTGGTCGCTAATACGGTGAGAGTGATGCAGGCAAACGTCAACTCCAAGTGAAACAAATGATAGATTTATGGCAACTTAACGCCGACCTTGAAGCATTTAAAAATCCTGTACCAGAGCAGAGCTTGAGAGATATCGTTCTGTCATTAGTGTATTTGGCATTTTGAATGATCTTGAGGATAATAATACTAACATCAAATTTATTACAATTTGGAATCTTTTCAAGAGACAATATTTTAGAGCTCTGTTTCATTTTTTGCTTATTCAAGATTGAACCATATTGAACTAACATAGATAAAAAGTTTATTTCTGAACTATTTTTGTACTGCAGTATTAATAAATTTCAGAAATTGTCACCCCTGTCCTATGATCAAGAAGTATATACTCTTTATCGGGGTGCTGCAGAATGCGAAGATGAGAAAAATGTGTATTGGCAATCTTGGACTGACAGCTATAATTCAGCTCTTGGGTTTGCCTTAAAGTACAACACTTATTTAAATATAAAGATGTAAAGGTATACAGGATTAATGTAAGAAAAGGGAATATTCTTTTCTATACCGATGCAAATCATGAGCATGAATTTTTCATTTCAACCGATGATGAATTCGGTAAAAAATCTATTTCACCTGAAATTTATATTGAACTGAATGATGACCCATTGACCGACCGACTCGAAAAGAACCAATTTTTTCATTTTGATTTTATCCCACTGGTATTATAGAAATCAGCAAGAATGTATATTGAGAACAAGGACTACCATGGGCTTTAAAATTTTTTCCTGAGCGGCAATTTGAATTTTTAAGTATTAATGAATATTATTACTGTTAATATAACTATTCTTCAAAAGAATAGTGTATATAAAGAATACATTGTTGCAGTATTTTGGGGATTTAATTCAAAAAAGGAAGAATGAACTACACATGGATATATCCAAATTTATTTTATATTGATAGGAATCGTCTTAAAGGATTGGCTCCACCCCAAGATAATAAAGTTATCTACACGCTATACCGTGGAGCGGTAATAAAAGCTTCGTATTCATCAACCAAAGAGGATGATGACCATAACATTGATTCACCTTCATGGACTGACAGTTATGAGATTGCTTATAACTATGCCCTAATACACATTAAACAGTAGCCGAGGAATCTCTGTTGTATATTCTGTACAAATTGCAGCTTGTTATATACTCTATTTTCTTAAAGGCGAAACGGATCGTGAGTTTCTTGTAGACTTAGCTTCGGGACCATGCGGACAGCTTTATAAGACTTTGGACATTAACTATGACTTTTGAGTTTTTGGCACTAAATCATAATAAAATGTTACAGGATTCTTCCAATCTTGCTCTACCTGAATGGCAGAGTAAGATTGGAAGAGTCCCAATAGGTAAACTGGCGCTGATCTAATTATTTTCTCCCATCTGCACCTCAAAAGCCTGTCTTATCAGACTCATAATGTAAGGCAGCTCTTCGGGATTGGAGAAGAAAACCTCCACGTCCCCATTACCCCAGCGGCCGACATTTGTGATATCCCGGCACATTTCTCGGGGATCGATGAGGTCGTGATACTTCATATTTAATGAAAGACGGAGGCGCTTGGCCTGTGGGACCACATCCACAAAATTGGTTTCGGCCTTGAACGCGATGTATCGCTTCAATATTTCTTCGGAAACAACTGAATCCAGTGCAAGGACTTCTCGACGCAGCATTTCAAAAAGGTCTCTGGCCTCAGAATTTTGTAGATAGGGGTAATCTTCGAGAGAGTAGCCAGTGGCTGTCTGCAAAAGTTGCGGCTGATAGCGCTCCAGGGTATCAGGTTCAAGTTTGGGATACGCCCATACTTTTGAAGCCAAATCAGAAAGTTTCGTTGCTCGCCTTTTTATCGCATCTTCATTCCAAACGGCTTCCGCTCCCAGTCCTGCATTCAGGCGCAGAGGGCTTTCCCTGAAGCCTCCAGCCATATCCCTTTTTTCTTCAAACGGCCTGTCACTGTATTCGGAATTATAGCCGGTCAGCGTTAAATTGCCCAATGTATGCAGCCATTGTTCCTGGATGCGTTGCCAGTCTTCCCCCAAAGCTTCACGCCATTTTGCAGAAAGGTCCTTGTTCTGAGGCATGATGTGTTCAATGGTGTATTCTTCCACCGGCACCCGCTCTTTTCGGTCGTAATTTTCCATGCGCCGGGGCCAGTAACTGCGTAAGCGATTGGTATACAGATTTCGCACTTGGAGTTCGCGCTTAAACTCCTCATCATCAGGAAAACGCCGATACGAGGTAAGTAGCGCGAAGGTTGCTTTGACGCTTTCCAAATATCGCTCTTTGTTCACGCTCCGAGAAAAAGTAGTAAAAGTCTTGTTCAATGAGTTCGTTGGTATTGCGCAGGCTGCCCGTCGGAAAACATAGCTTTCAATAAGACGGGTTGCCGCAAGCAGATCCTCTTTGCCCCACAAACCGGTTGCGTAGTCATGATACCACTCCAAAAGGAGAGGATAAGCGACATCCGCCTTGAGTTCCCGCAGGTCAATAAAGGCTTGGCGCAAGGCCTTATCTGGCTCTCCTCCCAAAACCATATTGCAGTAATAGCCCGCGTAGGCGTATAAATCGGCAACGAGGAACTCAATGCCTCTTTCAGCCATAGACGCTTGCTGGGCATATTTCTTAAAAGCAGTATACACTTGGTCAAAACGGGGAATATCACCTGTTTTTGTGGTCAGGTAATGCCGCATAAATCCATCAAAATGTTCCTGATAGGCAGCTTGGCCAAAAGAGAGTTCCATGGGGCGCCAATATCTTTCATATAAGTCGCTTTGTTGCTCTGTCCCCAATCCCATGAGTAAATAATTCCGGATGAGATCCGCCTGGCTGAGCGCGAGGCCGGTGGAATTCATGCTTTCAAAGATCAGCTGGGGGTTATCATGATCGCGGTTGAGGGCAATATCTACAACAAGGAGCTTTGTCATGCCTTTGCATACGACGGTAAGATCGGTGCAACTTGCCAGTAGCTCTTTAAAAAGCTTAGAATTTTCCGTAATGGCTAACGACGGCTCCTGGGGGGCCGGCGCTCCAAGAATATGGAGCAGGCTGTTTTTATCGGTTTGTGACAATAACAGTTTATAATGCCTGTCTCCTTTTTCCAGGTGATTCAGCAGGTAATAATAGAGAATTTTTTCTTTGCTGAAGCCTTCTACAGGCTCTTCATCGCCCAGTGTATCCGCCAGAGCTGCCAGCAACAAGGTTACCGTGGTGAGCCGTTGTTGGCCGTCAATAACCAATAGAGGTGACTTGAGGGATACATTGGAGAGCCCTTCCTCTACGTAGACAATGGAACCAATGAAGTGCCCAGTGATATCCTCACTACTACCAGCTCGGAGAATGTCATTCCATAGCTGGCGGCATTGCTGCTCAGTCCAGGAATAATTTCGCTGGTATATGGGAATAACGAACTGTGGGGCATTGTTAATGAAATCCAAAACGCGTGTTTCTTTTGCCTTCATGGAGCACACTCTCCCGGAAATTTTCTGTTAGCAGATTGCAGATACACTCCCAAAAGGAACCACTGCCTAGAGCTCTTAATAATACTGTTTCACATACCCATAAGCTTTATCGAACAGCTCTTGATCTTTGATTTGATACTTAACGTAGATAACTTTACGCAGTGCTTTCTGCATTTCGCGTTCACCCACCGTTCCCTGCCAGCCAGGGAACCTAACTAGGCGCACGATTTTATCAATCTCAGTCACAATACGTTCAACAATGGTGGGGATATCGCCGTTTTTGACTTCAGAAAAAAGCTCGGCCAGGGCCGCCTTGGCTTTGTCCTGTTCATCAGCAGGATCAACTTCTTTTTCGGCCATCACCATTTCTCTGGCCAAATCAAGCAGTACTTTCAGGAAATCAATACTGTGTAGGCGTCCTTTCAGTTGTTCAAGCCGTTCACTGAGAGCGATAAAAACAAGATTGTGCTGGTGTTTACGTAGGCGAGCCACAAGCTTGATTTCAATTTCCTTGGACTTTTTATTGGGATCTCGATCCTTTGTTAACACTTCCAGAACATTAGTATCTATCACCAGAGTTTCAAGATCGTCAATAACCGTTTCGAGATGGACGTTCTGATGCACCAGCTCAATAGTTTTTGCTCCCAGGGCATGCCAAAGCAGCTTGCCGTTCCCACTGGGGGCTTAACTGATTCATAGACTTTGGTGAGCCAACTATAGTCATTGGTGTGGGGAACAATAACTGAGTCAGGTGACAGAGCTTCCCAGAGACGAGAGAGCACGGAATACTGAGCCGCAAACGCATCACGCTTTTCATTGTCAGGCAGGCACTGCTGAGCAACGATGAGCCCTTCATGGCCTCCCACAGAGAGGTCTACTCCGGGGAAAATGCTAGGCACTTCGCGACATATTCGGGCAGGACTTTTTTTAATCTCTTCCAGATTTGTGATAACTTTTTGATACTCTGGTCGTCAAAGTCGAGCGCCGTACCAACCTCATCAAATACACCGAGGTAATCAACGATAAGGCCATGCGTTTTTTCGGCATAGACGCGGTTGGTTCTGCAAATAGCCTGAAGGAGGTTGTGATCCTCCTTCAGGCTTGTCCAGATACATGACTTACAAGATGGGCGCATCAAAATCGGTGAGGAGCTTTGAGGTCACAATAAGAAATTTCAGCGGATCAAGGGGATCGCGGAAACGGTCCAGCAACTTTTCTTCAGCATCCTTGGACAGCTTCCATTTGGCGTAATCGTCGGATTTACCACCATGCGTATGCATGACAATGGCGCTGGCTTCAGGACCAACGAGCTCATCCAGAATATTCTTATAAAGAACGCAGCATTCCCGATCAAAAGTGGCTACCTGCGCCTTGAAACCGTTAGGTTCCACTTTGTTTTGGAAATGCTGCACAATGTTTTCGCAAATGGCGCGCACACGAGCAGGCGCCTTGATAAGTACAGACCTCCTGGCAGTCCATTTTGCCAGATCATCTCGGTCTTCCCCCTCCAGCGTATCCGTGAGATTGGTATAGGTCTCGTCAATAGCAGCGCGGTCAATACGCAGTCGGACGTCCACAGCTTCAAAATGGAGAGGAAGCGTTGCCCGGTCCCGTATTGGATCTTGGAAAGAGTACCGGTTCATGTAGCCTTGCTCGTCCTCTTTCGCACCGAATGCCAAGAAAGCATTTCTATCTCGCTTATTGATAGGCGTACCAGTGAGGCCAAACAGGAAGACGTTGGGCAAAGTATGGCACATCTGGCGGTCAAGGTTGCCTTCTTGGGTGCGATGAGCTTCATCCACCATAACGATAATATTTGAAAGGTCATTGATGCAGCTATCTGTCTCAGCAAACTTATAAATTGTAGTAATAATGATTTTGCGAGTATCTGCCTCCAGCAG
>ENA-ORNW01002530-ORNW01002530.1-human-gut-metagenome-genome-assembly--contig:-NODE-2530-length-11898-cov-4.498353_pt1 | contig 11898 bp, 17 predicted proteins | sample MGYA00242121_ERZ509034 | MGnify/ENA primary metagenome ERZ509034 (study PRJEB26280, sample SAMEA2338689) | human gut metagenome | biome: human gut; feature: human-associated habitat; material: faeces... | reverse complement strand
GTTCCTGGTAAACCTCTTGTACTGACTTCATGGCATCAGCTTCCGCCTGTTTACGGGTATATCGGAGAGTGAATAACCAGGTCAGTCCACCCGTGCAAAGAGCCGTAATAATCGCTGTAATTATCGTTTCCGTCATATTGATAGAGTTGAAAATTTTACATTATGGTCCAGACGGTACATACATGCGTCAAATAGCCCGCCACGATCCCGGCCAGGTCTGCCAGAATATCCTTCCAGTCCCATTTATTACCGGGTGACATTTTATCCCCGTATTCCTTACCCAATGAAGCACCCAGGGCAAAGGGAACACCATAATTACCCAACAGGGCACATATAGCGTAATTAATCCCGAAATGCTTCCATTTGTCCGTTCCTATTTTCATAATTTGAATGATTGGTTACTGCAAAGGTGGGAAGAACGGACACGGACAAAAAGGACATAAAAAAGAGTGCCGGGAACCACCCCGGCACAAACAAACCCTAACCTGGGACTTAAACCCAACGGCTGCCTTTTCAGCCGGTATGCTAAATTATTAATATTAAGGATTAGACAGCTTTTCGATGTCTTTTTTCATCATACGTAAAGTTCTGATTCTTTCTACTATTTTTTCAGCGGAAAGAGGTTCGCCCCCTTCATCGGTCAAATCGTCGATAGTTTCCTCTATTACTCGTATGTAACAAGCGGAAACCGGCTCCGTCTTAACTTGCCACTGCTTCAATATTCCGGCACTTTCATCTGTTATATGTGCGCCGTTTACTTCTATATCTTTCATAACAAATCTTTCATTAAACGTTTTTAATCGGTGTAGTCTCTAAGGTAGTGAAATCAATTATTCCGGCCTGCCGGTATATCCCGAGGGCGACTTTCCTAAACCGTTCGTAATTACGTCTGTCAATGGGCGATAACTGCCACCTCTTCATGTCTTTCATCAAATCCGGTATATTATTAGCACTATTATACATACAGTTGTTTTTACCGTACTCGTGATGAAGTGATACAGACTGAAAATTACCAGAGAAAACAACCAACCGTAAACGTTCAAGTTCGAGGAAAGCAAACTCATTGTTAACCTTCTCCACTTTATATGCTCTTAATTCAATGGAAGGCGTACCGTATTCACGTTTAACGAAAAATAGGATATCAGGATTATTTGAATTCATCTGGCACCTCCTTTTAAGTCTTCTAATTTAATATGTGAAATACTTGTTATACTTTCCAGTACCCCGTCGCATACACTTTTAACCCTTAATCCGCGGGAACCGTCTTTCTTGGGTAAATTCAGGTGATAATACGGGCGATTCCTCCAGAATGTAATCCGGAAAATCCAGCCACGAACTTTAAAAGTAGCATTGCTTATTTTATAATCAATCTGTATCAGATCACCCGGTTTAAATTTACTTTCTTGTAGAAACATTTCCTGTATTTCTTCCTTTTCCTTCTTTATTTCCTCAATCCTTTTATCATTGTTTTGTAATTGAGTAAGTAACACTTGCTGATATTCAGTATATATCATTCGGCACCTCCTTTCTTTTCTATCTGGGGACGCTCTGAAAACCTATATATTCTTTTAACCCGGTAAATGAAAAAATAGGCTACAGGCTTGTCACAGCCGTTATTATGTGTTTTAGTGTCCTGATCTATATGAATAAACCCGCTACCGGAAGATATTTTCAGCGGCATTGTTTTAGGGTATTTCTCGTTCAACTCCTTTACCTTTGCTTCCAGTTCAGTTTTAAAAGCATCAAAGGAAATTTCGTCAGGGCAAAGCGTATTACCAAACTGGTTTGCAAACTCTGCCATTTCAGCACATTTTCGATTCTGTGGTTTATATTCGTTAAGCTCTATAAAATAAGATATCATTTTCGGCCTCCTTTCCTCGCTTTCTTGGCACGATACACACATATAACTGCACCAATGACAGCCGGTGGATAGATAAAAGTAAGACAGAAACAAGCGATAGCAGATAAGTAATAAGCCCCAGAAGTTGAACAAACAGTACATTCATGTTTCGGTTCCTGAAAATAACGATGTTGGATCGTGTTTACGTCCGTGCTACCAGTACGGAACGAAGGCACGTAGCTTGTGCCGGATTGAAGTTCTTTTTTCATAACGGTGTAATTTTGACTATTTTACATGGGAAAGGCGGTTACCATTTCCCCTAATTCGTCAAAATTACACCGCAAACCGTCCGAAGATCGGGTTATAAGTTAGGGAAAGGCAACCGCCTTATATATCCAAAATAGATAAATACCGAGCATAAAAAAAGCCCGTTGTTTATTCGAGCCAATAACCGAGACTCACCGGACCGCACCAGCGGTGTAATTTTGACAGGGGCAAATGTCGGTATTAAAATCTGAACAAAAAAAAAAAAACGTTAATAAAAGTTTATCAGAAAAGAAAAATTCTCGACTATATGATTCGTTACTTCGTAACAAAAATCCCCTCAACTCGAGGAGATTTATAATGTAGTTAATTGAGAGAAAGATTAATATGATTCTTTTTTAGTCTGACATCTTGAAATCTATTTTAGCCAATATGTAAGGAATACCGTCTTCACTATCTATTTTTACATACACGGAAATATCATAACCGGAAGAACGTTCAATCAAAAGCTTTACAGTTTCACATGACTTACTTGGGACATATCCTATATGAATTTTATCTTCTGTTAATACTTTAATTGCATTACTGTCATAAATATTATCAGGTTCAAATTCAAGAAATAAAGAATCATTCATTTTTATCTGTTGGGCCCTTTTTATTTCATCCTCTGTTCTATAATAAATACCTTTGATTGTAAATGAATATCCAACTTTTAGATATTCATCTAATTGTTTTTCTTTATATGCTTTTAAATCTTTAACTATTTTCTTTTCCTCATAAGCTCTATTACGTCTTTCACGTTCTTGAGCGTTCCTAACATCCTTACCTGCACATTTGACAATAATATAAAAAACAAACACTCCTAACAGTATATAAATTATATTTCCAGTACCTACGATTTCACAATAAGCCTTATACGGTTCTTGTGCAATGGCTGCCATTGTTAGTATGACCAATACAATAACTAAAAAAAATCTTTTCATATCAGTAACTTAAAATTAGTGTGCACCTTAGTTTGTACCACTCGTAAGTTCTGACGGTATTAGTAAACCTTGACAGCTGTAAAAATACTCAAAATATATATTTATACAAAAGCCCTACCAAAATAATCTGATAGGGCTTTATTATGCGAACACTCAACCGATTAATTTTCAGCAATAAAGGCATATCCGTTTTTAGGCCTGCTTGCTTCTTTCAAATTACAGCCGAAATGCAAATAATCATTATCAGGCAAGCCGCATAGCGAAATAACACCGTTATCACCTTCTAACCTAGCTATGAAATTCCAAACATCAGGAAAGAAATCTTTTCAACATTCTATAATTGTACATAACAATTTTTTTCTGTTTCTTTCCGTAAAAAACACGTCACCGACTTTAATGTCTTTTACCGTTTTCATATTTCTATTATTCATATTAAGATTGTGTCTTTTATTGCTTTTCATATCTTTGCAAAAACTTTAAAGAAACCGACCATGAGCCAGGTACAAGAAGATATCGAACAGTTGCAAAGGAAAGTAACACTTATATGTATTTGCCTTTTAAAAATCAAGTTTAATAATAACCACGCTAATATACTTTTTAGTTGGTCTGCTGATAGGACTTTTAGTATAAATTCCCCGGCATGGCTCACAATACCGGGGAAGAAATACCTATTGATAACCCTTTTAAATGGAAAGTGAGCCTATTTTTTTACTGATATCCTGCAATGCACGATTAAAAGTATCTATTTCCTCTTTTGTAAACTGGCAAGGTTTTCCATGTACTACATTACCGTTAATACGCTGGTGAAGCCATGAAGCCGACTTTCCAAAATATACTTCCGCAAACTTGGATACAGAAATAAAAGGTAATACCTCCTCCAAGTGTTTACGTACCTCAATACGATGCGACAGGTTCTTGCAGTCCTCAACTGTCTGATGAATTTTAGAAAAATCTTCATCAACAGCTTCGGTTATCAACTTCTTATCCTTTTCCGTCAATGAATCAAAAAAAGCCTGCATTTCCACATCGGCCTTTTCTCTTGCTTCTCCCTTAGAGTTTATCCACTGCTCCTTCAATCTGATAAATTCCTTTTTCACTTCCATAATTTTTCATTTTTAAGAGCGCAAAATAATGAAGAAGAAAGAGACCTGCCGATCGCGATTCCGGCAGGTCCTTTTTTTCTACTGTTTGCTTAACCTCTTGATTTCTTCTTTCAAAGATTCAATTTCAGCATCCAGTATCGCTTTCCTATAGCCGATTATAACCAAACGGTTATAGTTACGAAGATAGTAGTTGAGATTTTCAATCAACTCATCTATCCGCGCTTTTAGCGCTTCTTCATCAGTCATTCAAAGAGCTCTTTTTTGATGACGGAACAAAGATAATAATTCTTTTATCAATATCCAAAATATACGATAACAATTTCTTTATCAACAGAAAAAATCAGATAAATGCCTCAAAAAATGAAAGGCAACCGCCCAAAAATACACGGTAATTCACCAAAAAAACGGGCAAAAAACGAGTAAAAACACATAAAAAACATGCTTTTTCGCGTAAAATTTTGGTCTAAATACAGATAAACGACTGAAAAACAGTCAAAAGATGAAGAAATTTTCAAAAACTAAAAAAATGACACCTTCCGAAGACCGAGCCGCTCAGAAGTCGGAAAGCAGTTGCCCTCCCCCTAAAAGGTGAAATATGACCTCTCCCGGAGGGGTACCCGTAACCTGGTAACACAAAAAACGCCGGAAAAGCAATTTTCCAGCGTTACAAGGCAATTACCTTTTATGCCTGTTCTCTATCCATTGATCCACAAACGAGTCGGCCTGCAGCGTCCGCTTGCCTCGTACTAAAGCTATCCAGCCGGGACGCATCAGTAAGTATTTGAAAGCGTCGGAGAAATTGGTGGATAACATCGGTAGTTTTTTCGGTGCAAGCTTTTCGGACTTCTTCACTTTGAACACTACCTTAGAATTACCCCGGTATTTGATTTCAGCCTTTGCCTTTTCTACGGAACTAACCATTTCTTTACAGTTCACCGCATCAACCAACAGGATAGGCAGGTTCTTGTTGGTACCGCCCATAATCTCCTGCATAAAGTCGTATTCCGCATCCTGCCGGATAACTGCCTGTTTACGGCTCTTTAGGTTTACAATCCAGCCGGTACGGTTCCCGCTACCGTCTTTTTCTATGGCGTCTTTGATCTTACCCGCGTAATCCTCCTTCTGTTTCTCAAAGTTATTACCTGCACGGTCATAGTACAAATCCAGTTCTTTATATTCGTGGTTCTGGAAGAAGGTGAGGAACTGGTCGGCAATCTCCCGGAACCAGCCCGGCGGTATCTCAAAAAAGTTCTTATGTACCCGGTAATAAGCACCGTCCGCCTGACCGATCACCAAAGAAAGCATATTACCGAAGTCCATACCGCCTTCGATCGTTTTATCATGGTGCAGGTACCGGAGTTCCCGTGAACTGTAAGCGGCTTCCCCGGACGTGGTACCGTTATAATACTTATGTCCTTCACCAAACAACACATAGAAACGTAAATCCCTGCGAAGACCGGGACGCATACCAACCACCGACTTTTTAAATTCGTGAAGCTCCAGCGTACCATTATACAACCGCTTTAAATAATCAATCGTAAGTATCTCAACATTAGCGAATGAAGAAGCGTTAAGAAAGAACGTTTGTCCTTTTCTCAACTTCAACAAAGCCCGGTCGTAATATTCAATATCCCGTTTCAAACGTTTCAGTTTCAAGGGGGAAGGCTTGTTCTTTCTTTGCTCCCGTAAAAGGGAAATTATCAAGTCATTACGTACGCTCGCCGCCTGTACTATTTTAATGATCCGTTCCGGGTCCATTTGCTTGACATACCGGAAAAACCAGTCGTACTCGTTTTCGTCGATATCCGGCATATCGGTAGTAATGGTTATCCCCAGGAACAAATGGGAATGTCCGTAAGTGATCGCATCACCGCGAAGAATAGGCATAGCGCGGTTTACTTTCATTTCCTTGTCGTACTTCGCTTCATCATAAAACAGATGTATTACAGACTTTCCGGCAAGCAGTGAAGGGTTATCCAGTGATCCCATAAAAATAACGCATCCGTTCCAGAAGCTGTAAACATGCTTGTAATCATCTACAATAACCGAACATTTACGCCGCCAGGATTCAGGCGGGCGGGTATCTTTTACATAGTGTACCCCTTCGATCAAGCCCATAAGCTGCCAGCCCTTCTGAACGGCCGGCATTATATTATCTTCCAGATTACTGTAGGTATTGGCAACAAAAGCGAACGCACCGCCGGGCATTTCTTCCACACAACGGGCGGAACGTCTGGCTTGTATAACGGTGGATTTGGCCATACCGCGCCCGTCAACAGATACAAGGATAGTAGTATCGATCCAGTCTGTCAGAACCTGGATTATATGGCCGTATTTTATCTCCACATCATCGGCGTTACTCACCTTCGTTGTCTTCCCCGAACTCTTTGATATCATACAACATACGTTTTTTCAGGTCAAAAGCTTTAATACGCGCATCCTCTTTTATATTATCACGTACAATAACAGGAATTTCCGGAATCGCATCGATAAACTCTTCCAGTTCCTTACGGTCGATTGCAGGAACACCCAAATCCTTACGGCTGGTAGTATAAATAACCGTGCTTTTCTGTGAAAGCAGTTCCTCTGGTATTTCGGCCTGTTGATCCTTATAACATCCGCGAAGTTCCGCCGCCAGTTTCAGCAGGTTCTTAGCCTCCTTCACATTTCCCATAAGAAAAACAGTATTCGCCCAATTTTCGGCCTTTTCAGCATACAGATTAGCGAAAGCCTGCGGGCGTACGTTATCCTGCGTATAAAAGAAATTGAGACTGTCGGCGTACACCTGGCGGGCCATCCAGTCTGAAAGGCCGTAAGGTTCCGACTTTAAAAGGCGGATGATACCAGCCTTTGTCACCAACTTACCATTTATACGCATACGGGCACGAAGGCCCCGTACCATTTCCATAAGGCTGTAATATTCCCTTTCATCGGGCGCGAGGGCTTCCAGCGTACCGGTAGAAAGAATCCTTTGAATCTGGTTGATATCCACCTTGTCAAAGTCTATTCGTGAAGGCTTAATTAAATTCGTCGTCATCCATTTGTTCGATTAAACGTTCAAAAGTATGTCTTTTCCGTACGGCCTCCAGCTGTTTTATAGCTTCCACGTTTCCGCCTTCCGCCGCTTCATGGAGTTTTATTTCAGGGGCGGCACGTGCTACCAGAATCCCTTCCCGGATCAGGAAGTTAACGGAAGTTCCTACCGTTTCCGCATCCCGGACAAAAAGCCTGGCATCCTCCAGAGAAAGCCCCAGGGAAACGGCTATGTCTTTCGGCGAATACCCTAAAGAAGACAAACGCCGTACATCCTCTTTTTGCTGCGCATCCAGGTAAATACTATCCACCACCGTTAAATCGTTCATACGCATCTTTTATTCGTTTCTGTGCCGTGAAATAATAAATTTCGTCCTGTTCCATTAATACGAAGCTCCGACCGCTTTCAATGGCTGCCACGGCCGTAGTACCGGAACCGCCGAAAGTGTCCAGTATCAGATCGCCGGGCTTTGTACTGTCTTCAATCAGTTTACGGATCAACGCCACCGGTTTTTGTGTGGGATGAACCTTTTCACCTTCTATCTTTTTGGCACCGGACGAAAAAGATCGGATATTATCTATTACGTTTGTGGCACCGATAGAAACACCCTTTCCGCAATGAAACAAAATAAGCTCATGTATAAAGGCGTAATGATTGCCCGGGCCCGCCTGTTTGTTCCAAACGATCATGTTTGACGCGCCTAAATACAAGTCAAACAACGGATAATAAAAAGCATACCCGCGCCAGTCCGTAAAAAAGTACACACAAGCACCGGGTTTCTTCACCCGGTTAAATTCCAGGAACAAATCCCGGTAAAAGGGTTTACAGATAGACAAATCTTTAAAGCTGCCTTTCTGCCCGTTGTGTGTCATTCCCAGGAAATAAGGCGGATCGGTTATTATACAATCTACGGAATTGTCCGGAACACGTTTCAACGCCTCCAGGCAGTCCTCGTTATAAATTTTGTTTGTTATCATTGGAAAGTTGTTTAAGCCGGCTTTCTTCTTTTTCTATCCGGAGGGTTAATGTTTTGAGCTGGTGTCCCAGCTCCGAGCGGTCGCAAGGATGAGAGAAACGGCCCAGGTTCTTTGTGATCCGTTGCCGTTTCCCTGTCAGACTGGCAATAAGTTCGACTACTTTTTTTTTCGCGCCTCGATTTCTTCCTCTATGGCCTTCTGTGTAGTTTCCCACTTTTGGATCAATGCAAGGGCACTCGCTTTCTTCTTCTCATCATCCCCGGCCTGTTCCAGTTTCGCCTTATTCTTTGAAAGGTTGGCGCGGGCGTTATTCAGTGCCTTTTGTATGTCGATATCCGAAAGGTTCTCGACGCCCTTACGGACGGACAAACTTTTTACCTTCTCACATTTACCCAGAATCTTTCCGTTTTCCCGGTAATATTCCAGTTCGTCCCACATATCGCGGTTAGCGATGAAGTTTTCCACAACCGCCTGCGCTTCCTGTGCTGTAGAAAGTGAACTGACATCATCCGGCGTAGCTTCCAGGCGGGCGAAAGCTTCCTTATACTTCCCGTATGCGGTGAACATGTCGGAAACAAGTATTTTCAGAATGTCGGGACAATCCGGAGAGTTCAGGAAGGTAAATTTCTCGCGGAAACGTATCATTTTGGTTACGGTTTCCGGAGCTGCCTTGTATCGTTTCTCCGCCTGATCAAGTTCCTCTTCCAGTTCTTCCACACGGTCGGCATTTTCATTCATGGAAAGAACCTTATCCCGGAAATCGGACGAAACGAGTTCTTCTACGCTGACGCCGAAAGATTCGGCAAGTTCCAGCAGCAAATCATCGCTGTATTTTACCGGCGTTTTGGGTGTTTCCTCCCGGGCGGATTCCATTTTTACCGCGGCCGGCTGTTTGGAGTTGCGCCGGATCGTCTTAAACTCACGTTCGGAAAGTCCGGCCAACTTCCGTAGTTCCTCTAAAAGAATGGCCTTCATCGTTTCCGTTTCTCCCTGCCGGCGGAATGACTTCTTTAACATACGGTTGATACCGTATTTCTCGTATAGTTCCACGCCTTGAATAAAGTTACGCGGACCAGCCAGATAGGTAATAATTTCCTGTTTCATACTATATAAAAATTTGATGATACAAAGGAAAAAAGGGGCAATTACCCTAAAAAGGACAAAGGGTGGCCGGGCATGTGCTGCCGGTCACCCTTTGAATTATATGAAAGCCGTTTACTTACGCCTCATAACGGCTTTGTTCAATCCATTTCATAGCCTCCGAACCGTCGTTAAATGCCCGCAACGTCAGTTGGGAACCTTCGGAAGCGGTAAACGTCTTACCACCTTTCAGAAGGAAATTACCGCCTTTTTCCACTGTTGGCGCAACGCCCGAACATCCCATAAGGGTAATTACCGATCCATGACTTCCACCGGTAACACCGGCTATCTTAGCCGCACCTGCGGAAAGCTGGTACTGCCCGTCCGTCTGGTAATCTATATCCGTGGCACCGGCTTCCACTACGGCCACCGGTTCTTCCAGGGTGTCGGTACCCCGGTAAATGGCGATATCATCCCCCTTGCTGATCTGGGTGAAAGTAAGTTCGTTCGTATTCGATTCATTGGAACCGCTATAAGAAACGGATAACTTACACGGGTTACAGGGCGTTCCGATCAGATCGGCAGGCTTTCCGCTACAATAACGGAGCACAACGATACATTTTTTGGAAAGCCAGTTTGTCTTAAACTCGCGAATTTCCTGTTCATTACCGGGATGATTGAACTTAACGGAAGGCGTATAACCTTCGGCGTCCGTTTCTCCGTCACTGTTGGAACTGATTTCAGCGGTACCGGGTGTCAGATAAATACCGATCGCGTAACGTCCCGCCTTCATTACGATATCATCCTCGATAACCACGCCGGCATCGTTTCTCTGCGGAAAGGAAAGAATATCGTCAACGTCGTAAATTACGAGCTGATCCTTGGGCTGAATACCGTTACCGGGATTGCCGGCCGGCCTTCTTACGCTTGCTTTTACGTATGTCATAACTTAATGATTTATAAGGTTATAAAATGGAAGGGATAAAGTACCCCTTCCGCTAAAAATTAGCCTCTTGCCACTTCGTAGAATTTACCGTCGGCGGCTTTCGCCAGCTTGATAAACTTGCCTTCGGAAAGTGTCATAGCTTCGGTTAAAACAAAGTTTCCGCCGGCTGCAATGGTGGAAGCATATTCAGAACCGCTTCCGTAGATCGTGTAAACGACACCGGCTTCCGCATCTGTAAAGTTAGTGATTGCCGTTGCCTTTGTATTCTCACCAGTAACGAATACTTCACCGTCAAGCAAGGAAGGTGTCGTTTCATCCGGCGCAAACTGCAACGCATCGGAAGAAGCGTTTTCGCGGCCGATCTCGATAAATTTACCGTCGGCACGTTTCATCAGTTTAATAACATCCCCTTTACCGGGCTGCCAGGCGTCGGAAATAAGTTCAAAGTTTCCGCTTTTCTCAATCTTAACGCCTTTATCCACGCTTCCGCATTTCAGGGAAATAACCGTACCTACCGGCGCATCTTCAATATCGGTAATAGCAAATTCGGCTGTATTGGCTACGGTAACAATGGAGGTATGAAGCTTAGCCGACGGGTTCTTGTCCTTGTCAGCGTCCACAAAGTAAGACGCCGGGCGGTCATACTCATTACAGAAGATCATCTGACGGTTATAGTCCATATCTTCTTTCTTGGTGTACTTGAATCCCACGGCAATAGCCCAGATACTTTCACGCCAGTTACTCCATACTTTCAGGCTCCAGTCTTCCTGCTCCAGGTTGAAAGCCGTCATTTCACCCGGCTTGTCCTCGTAGGTTTTAATGTTGCCTTCAAACGTCCAGAAGATACGGTGGTGGTTGTCAGCATTGGGAACCGGAATAATTTTCACCGCCGGATATTCCTTTACATACATGATATTAGCCTTGTAATCCTGGTTCTGTCCGTAATGCAGTTCATTGTATTTATGATACAATACAATAAAGTGCGAAGGCATATAAAGTGCCAGGTTACCGCTGTCACGAAGAACCGCCGGGATCATGGAAGTACCCTTGTACACCTTTTCACCGATGTTTGCTTCGGTAAGCTCTCCCAGCTCGAACGGTTTGATCTGGTAAACGAACTTGCCGTTATTGATATCGGTATGTCCGTTCACTTTTTTATTCAGGAATTCATACAGGCCGTCAGCTGCAGCAAGTGCTTTGCCCGGTTCGTTCAGATTCGGGTCCTTACGGATTCCGTTAATACGACGTTGTTCGCGCTCGTTATGCAACTTCTTGGCGGTTTCGGCTAGGATGTACTCGATAAAAGACCACTTGATAGGGTTTGAACCTTCCTTGTTCAATGTGCCGATCCATGTTTTCTCTAGGGCTTTTAAATTTTTGAAACGGTGTGCAAACATCACGTTGAACATGCGCAGGGTTTCATCGTCGAACTCGTAGGAACCTTTAGTCACCTTATCGAAATCGGATTCCTCATTACCGGCCTGTGAGAACTCGCCCAGCCAGATATTAACCAGCGTAGCTAAATCCTGATAACCGGATTCAAGCGGGAAAATACTTTCAATGGAAGGAAGTTCCATTAAAAACGACTGCAAACGCTGTTGCCAGGGAATACGGTAAAAGGCCCCGAGGTCCTCCTTCAAACGGCTGTAGTCAATGGAACTTGCTTTCGGA
>ENA-ORNW01002526-ORNW01002526.1-human-gut-metagenome-genome-assembly--contig:-NODE-2526-length-11913-cov-3.876455_pt1 | contig 11913 bp, 9 predicted proteins | sample MGYA00242121_ERZ509034 | MGnify/ENA primary metagenome ERZ509034 (study PRJEB26280, sample SAMEA2338689) | human gut metagenome | biome: human gut; feature: human-associated habitat; material: faeces... | reverse complement strand
GTCTTTTTTGGTGGCGCCCCTCTTCAGGGCCACCGCAAAGCCCTGCAGCATCTCATCCATCCCGAAGCCGATGCCGTGGATGCCGACAATCTTCTCTTCCGGGCCGACGCACACCAGCTTCATGCGGCACGGCTGGCGGTGAGTGGTGACGGCGGTATACATCGCGGTGAAAGAGGATTTATACACTTTCACCTGATCGTCGCCATACTGCTCGCGCGCCTGCGGTTCCGTTAAACCAACAGTACCAATCGGCGGATGGCTGAAGACCACGGTCGGAATGTTGCTGTAATCCAGATGCTCATCCGGCTTGTTATTAAACAGGCGTTCAGAGAGACGGCGACCCGCTGCAACTGCCACCGGTGTCAGCTCCACTGCACCCGTGTTATCGCCCACCGCGTAAATACCTTCAATATTGGTGTTTTGATATTTATCGACGACGATATAGCCTTTTTCGTTAGTTTTAACGCCAGCGGCTTCCAGGTTGATGTTGTCATTGGCAGGCTCGCGACCAATCGCCCAAATCAGGCAATCCACCGTTTCACTGCGACCATCTTCCAGCTCCAGCGTCAGGCTACCATCGGCATTTTTCACTACCGCTTTCGGGATGGCGTTGGTGTGCAGCTGCGGGCCTTCGGCGTTCATTACTTCGACCAGCGTTTCGGAAATCATCGGGTCGAAGCTGCGCAGCGGCGCATGTTTACGCACAAACAGATGCGTTTTCGCGCCGAGGCCGTTAATCACGCCCGCCAGCTCAACGGCGATGTAACCCGCGCCAACAACCGCCACGCGCTCTGGCAAAGCAGGAAGGGCGAAGAAGCCATCAGAATCAATACCGTATTCCACGCCCGGAATATCCGGGTGGCTCGGACGACCGCCTGTGGCGATCAGAATATGATCGGCCGTGATGGTTTCGCCGTTTACCTCCAGCGTTTTGGCATCAACGAAGCGGGCAAAGCCTTTGATTACATCAACGTTATTTTTACCGAGCACGTTTTCATAGGAAGTATGAATACGGTCGATATAGGCGGTACGGCTGGCGATCAACGTTTCCCAGTTGAATTTATTGATAGTGGTATCAAAACCATAATCCGGGCCGTACATATGGATCGCTTCACGGATTTGCGCCGCGTGCCACATCACTTTTTTCGGCACACAGCCAACATTTACGCAGGTGCCGCCCAGCTCTTTGGCTTCAATCAGCGCACATTTCTGGCCGTACATAGCCGCGCGGTTGATGGAGGCGATACCGCCGCTGCCGCCGCCGATGGCGATGTAATCATAGTGTTTAGTCATGACAAAGTGTCCTTATCGTTGATTACCGCGATTGTAGCGCGAGACGTAATAGGTGCCAGCAATGGCTGCAATTACTCCGGCACGATCCAGCTTACGGTGGCGTGCCCGGTGCCTGCCGGAACCAGTTTGCTGTGCAGCCACGGCAGCACGTTATTCATCTGTTGTTCCAGTTTCCACGGCGGGTTAATCACAATCATGCCGGAAGCGGTCATGCCACGGCGATCGCTGTCTGGCAGTACCGCCAGTTCAATTTGCAGAATTTTGCGAATACCGGTCGCTTCCAGATCGTGGATCATGCGCTTAATTTGCTGACGCAGCACCACCGGATACCACAGTGCGTAAGTACCAGTGGCGAAACGTTTGTAACCTTCTGCTATCCCGCTGACCACCGCCTGATAGTCGGTTTTCATTTCATACGGCGGGTCGATAAGGATTAAACCACGGCGGGAAACCGGCGGCAGTTTGGCCTTAAGCTGCTGGAAACCATCGGCTTTTTCGACGCGCGCACGGCTGTCTTTCTGAAATTCAGAACGCAGCAACGGGTAATCGCTCGGGTGCAGTTCGGTCAGTTGCAGGCTGTCTTGTTCGCGCAGTAGCTGGCGAGCAATCAACGGCGAACCGGGGTAGTAACGCAACTGGCCGCTACGGTTGAAGTGTTTTACCACATTGATGTACGCCTCCAGTTCTGCGGGCAAATCGTCCTGCTGCCAGATACGGGCGATACCTTCGAGATATTCGCCGGTACGCTCGGCATGTTCGCTACCTAACTGATAACGCCCGGCCCCTGCGTGGGTGTCGAGATAGAGAAACGGTTTATCTTTCTCTTTCAGCGACTCGATGATCAGGCTCTGAACGGTATGTTTAAGGACGTCGGCGTGGTTGCCAGCGTGAAAGCTGTGGCGATAACTGAGCATGGGTAAAGGTGTTCCGGTAAGTAAAAATCGGCCCGTATTCGGGGCGCACAAAAGCCTATCAGGACAGTATACCGAAAAGAGGCCGCCGCCGCGAAAGCGTAACGTTTCTCATTGAAATTCACTACACTTAACCCCATGCTACACACATTATGTAAAGCGCCTGTTGAGCGCTTCCTTAACCTCTTTAACCAGGACTGCGCTAATGACGAATCCGTTACTGACTCCCTTTGAATTGCCTCCGTTTTCTAAAATTCTCCCGGAACATGTCGTTCCAGCCGTGACTAAGGCGCTGAACGACTGCCGCGAAAATGTGGAGCGCGTAGTAGCGCAAGGAGCACCGTACACCTGGGAAAATCTCTGCCAGCCGTTGGCGGAAGTGGACGATGTGCTGGGGCGTATCTTCTCCCCGGTCAGCCACCTGAACTCGGTGAAAAATAGCCCGGAACTGCGTGAAGCGTACGAACAAACCCTGCCGCTGCTGTCGGAATACAGCACCTGGGTAGGGCAACATGAAGGGCTGTATAAAGCGTATCGCGACCTGCGCGATGGCGATCATTACGCCACGCTGAACACGGCTCAGAAAAAAGCGGTTGATAACGCACTGCGCGACTTCGAACTCTCTGGCATCGGTCTGCCAATAGAGAAACAACAACGCTACGGTGAGATTGCCACTCGTCTTTCCGAGCTGGGCAACCAGTACAGCAACAACGTCCTCGATGCGACAATGGGCTGGACCAAACTCGTTACCGACGAAGCGGAACTGGCGGGGATGCCAGAAAGCGCGCTGGCTGCGGCAAAAGCCCAGGCTGAAGCGAAAGAACTTGAAGGCTACCTGCTGACGCTGGATATCCCAAGCTACCTGCCGGTAATGACCTACTGCGACAACCAGGCTCTGCGTGAAGAGATGTATCGCGCTTACAGCACCCGCGCCTCCGATCAAGGCCCGAACGCCGGTAAGTGGGACAACAGCAAGGTGATGGAAGAGATCCTCGCGCTGCGTCACGAACTGGCGCAACTGCTGGGCTTTGAAAACTACGCCTTCAAATCACTTGCCACTAAAATGGCAGAAAACCCGCAGCAGGTGCTGGATTTCTTAACCGATCTGGCAAAACGCGCGCGTCCGCAAGGCGAAAAAGAGCTGGCACAACTGCGCGCCTTTGCCAAAGCCGAATTTGGCGTCGATGAGTTGCAGCCGTGGGATATCGCGTACTACAGCGAAAAACAAAAACAGCACCTCTACAGCATCAGTGACGAACAGCTGCGTCCGTACTTCCCGGAAAACAAAGCGGTTAACGGTTTGTTTGAAGTGGTGAAACGTATTTACGGCATCACCGCTAAAGAGCGTAAAGATGTTGATGTCTGGCACCCGGATGTACGTTTCTTCGAACTGTATGACGAGAACAACGAACTGCGCGGTAGCTTCTACCTCGACCTGTATGCCCGTGAAAACAAGCGCGGCGGGGCGTGGATGGATGACTGCGTAGGCCAGATGCGCAAAGCTGACGGTTCTCTGCAAAAACCGGTCGCGTATCTGACCTGTAACTTTAACCGCCCGGTAAATGGTAAACCGGCGCTGTTTACCCATGACGAAGTGATCACCCTGTTCCACGAGTTCGGTCATGGTCTGCATCATATGCTGACCCGCATCGAAACCGCCGGTGTATCCGGGATCAGTGGGGTGCCGTGGGATGCGGTCGAACTGCCGAGTCAGTTTATGGAAAACTGGTGCTGGGAGCCTGAGGCGCTGGCGTTTATCTCTGGTCACTACGAAACCGGCGAACCGCTGCCGAAAGAGTTGCTGGATAAAATGCTGGCGGCGAAGAACTACCAGGCGGCGCTGTTTATTCTGCGCCAGCTGGAGTTCGGCCTGTTCGATTTCCGCCTCCATGCCGAGTTCCGCCCGGATCAGGGAGCGAAAATCCTCGAAACTCTGGCAGAAATCAAGAAACTGGTTGCCGTAGTACCGTCTCCATCCTGGGGCCGTTTCCCGCACGCTTTCAGCCATATTTTCGCCGGTGGTTATGCCGCAGGTTACTACAGCTACCTGTGGGCTGACGTACTGGCGGCAGATGCTTTCTCGCGCTTTGAGGAAGAGGGCATTTTCAACCGTGAAACCGGGCAGTCGTTCCTCGACAACATTCTGAGCCGTGGCGGTTCAGAAGAGCCGATGGATCTGTTCAAACGCTTCCGTGGTCGTGAACCGCAGCTGGATGCGATGCTGGAGCATTACGGCATTAAGGGCTGATCATTCAGTGAAAATCTGCTTAATTGATGAAACAGGCACCGGAGACGGTGCCTTATCTGTTCTGGCGGCCCGCTGGGGGCTGGAGCACGATGAAGACAACCTGATGGCGCTGGTGTTAACGCCGGAACATCTGGAATTGCGCAAGCGTGATGAGCCAAAACTTGGCGGCATCTTTGTTGATTTTGTTGGCGGAGCGATGGCGCACCGACGTAAATTCGGCGGTGGTCGCGGTGAGGCGGTGGCGAAAGCGGTGGGCATTAAAGGCGATTATTTGCCGGATGTGGTGGACGCCACCGCAGGGCTGGGGCGCGATGCCTTTGTGCTGGCTTCAGTCGGTTGCCGCGTGCGGATGCTGGAGCGTAATCCAGTCGTTGCCGCCTTGCTCGACGACGGCCTGGCGCGTGGTTATGCGGATGCGGAAATCGGCGGCTGGTTGCAGGAGCGGTTGCAGTTAATTCACGCCTCCAGCCTGACGGCGCTGACTGATATTACCCCGCGCCCGCAGGTGGTTTATCTCGACCCGATGTTCCCGCATAAGCAGAAAAGCGCGCTAGTGAAAAAAGAGATGCGTGTCTTTCAGTCGCTGGTGGGACCGGATCTTGATGCCGATGGATTACTGGAGCCTGCACGCTTGCTGGCGACCAAACGCGTGGTGGTAAAGCGTCCGGACTACGCGCCACCGCTGGCGAATGTCGCCACGCCAAACGCGGTTGTGACTAAAGGGCATCGCTTTGATATCTATGCAGGTACGCCAGTGTAAAAGTAAAGCAGGGTAGCGATAACGCTACCCTGCTTTCTGCAAGAATAATTAATGGCTTTCCGGCGTCGCAATCATGCGTTTCAGCCACGGCACCATCAACAGCATCACTACTGCAACGCCCAGCGTGACCAGACCAATCTTACCAAACACGTTGGTATAGACGGGCAACGTCTCAAGCGGATCGGTAATGTTGTCCGGCACCGCGGTAAATGTTGCCACATAGCCGCCCAGCAAGAACGCGGCAGCCTGCGTCAGGAACCACATCCCGAGAATAAAGCCCATCAAATGCTGCGGCACCAGGGCAGCAATCATCGCCAGGCCAAGGGCGCTAATAAACAGTTCACCCAGGCTCTGGAATAAGTACACCAGCACGATAAACCATGGCGATGTCAGCCCTTGTGCATCCGCAAACCACATTCCCGCAGCTGCCGCCGTCAAAAAGCCCAGTGAGCACATAAACATGCCGAGAGTAAATTTCATCGGCATCGAGAGGTCTTTGCCTTTGTTACCCAGATGCGTGTAAATGCCTGCCAGTATTGGGCTGGCGAGTACCACCCAGAACGGGTTAAGCGCCTGGAAGCTGACCGGGTTGATGGAAAAGCCGAGAATTTCATGATGCACGTTGTTGATGGCAAAGAAGTTCAGCGATGTTGGCATCTGGGCGTAGAGAATGTAAAACACCACCGCTTCGAGCATCAGGACAAAGGCGACAAACATTTTATTGCGCCCGGTTTTATCCAGCTTGAATGCCTGACGAAAGAAGATGATGGTGACGACGATGGAGAGAACAATCAGCACTAGATTGGCGACTTCTACGTTGTGCATCAGCCATGCACATACGAAGATCATCACCACGCTGCCAAGTAATACGTACAACAGTTTGCTGAAGCTCATCGGCTTGAAGTCGGGTTCAGAACCAATGTCTTTCACCATTCCACGACAGGCGATGTAAACCAGTAATGCGATAATTAACCCCGCCCCGCACAGGTTGTAGGTGACTGAATAACCGAATCTATCAGCGATCACAGGGGCCAGCGATAACGCTATCAACGAGCCGATATTGATCGACATATAGAACAGGGTGAATGCGCCATCAAGCCGCGGATCTTTCGGCGGATAGCACTTCGAAAGCAAGCTGGCTGGGTTAGCTTTAAACAGGCCGTTACCGACAGCGATAGTCCCCAGGGCGATGAAAATCAGGTCAGGCTTAAGTAGCGACATGCCGGTCATGAAGTAGCCAATCGCCAGCACAAGTGCTCCAAGAACAATGGTGCGTTTGGTCCCCAACAGGTGGTCGCCGACATAGCCGCCAATGGAAATGAGGCCATAGACCAGTGCAGCAAAAGCACCAAAAGTGACAAAAGCCTGCTCTTGCGAGAATCCAAGCTGTTTAACGAAGAAAACCGCCAGTACGCCCTGCACGCCGTAGTAGCCGAATCGCTCCCATAACTCGACAAAAAAGATCATGAAAAATGGGCGAGGTTGCTGCAGCATCCCCATGGGTGTTGTTGTATTCATATTTATTAACCTTCCAATACCATCCTGAAAAGTATGAACGCGTAAGGGATAACGCGCGAAAAAGTTTACATCTGTCAGAGATTCTTAATATTGATGCGGTGAATAGATTAATACACTATTACAACAGAAAATAACCAGCTGATCACACTAATGATGGAAAATATGATGGTGTTAAATGTTGTATTGGCAGGAGATTTTGATTGCGTACGCAGATCGTAGGCCAGATAAGGCGTTTACGCTGATCAGGTAACAAGGCGCGCCAAAAAGCAAAACGCCCGCATATGCGGGCGTTCAGGAACACGTCGTGGAGGGAAGATTATTCTTCTTCGTCGCGCAGCGGAACAATCAGCATATCAACGTGAACGGTGTTGATCAGCTGACGTGCGGAAGACATCAGTTTGCTCCAGAAGTCCTGGTGGTGACCACAAACCACCAGATCCATATCGTATTTCTTGATTGCATCGACCAGAACCTGGCCCAGGTCGCCGCTGCCGCTCAGGGTTTCAGTGATTGGGTAGCCTGCATTAGTGGAAAGCTCGGTCAGCGCATGATGTGTCTCTTCAGAGATGCGTTTCTGCATATCACCCAGATTCACATCAATAAGCCCGGTGTATAGGTCAGAGTAGTTTACATCTACGTGGATCAGAGAAACTTTCGCATTGTAGGGGCGAGCCATAGAGACTGCTTTCTCTACCAGAACTTTGCTTTCCGGGGAGAGATCGACCGCGATGAGAATGTGTTTATAAGCCATAGTGTTACTCCTTCCATAAAGTTGTCGATGACTGGCCAGCTAGCGTTTCTTGTGCCGTTACGTCACCCGCGTCCTGCGAACTACGTGCGCGGGGCTAACCCAGCCGTAAAGATTCAGTGTTAAGACCATCCTTACCTTATAGCGACCCGGATGATCCGTCAATCCGCCTTGCTTACCCGTTAGATAAACAAATTTTCGACATGAATATATTGATAGTGGTTAACCTTCTGGAAAAAAAACAACCTGATCTCCTACACTATCTATAGAGCCGCTCGGATGTTGGTCACCACAAAAGCGGTTTCTCCAGGACCTGGTGTTAACTGATTGGCAGCGTATCGGGAGCGGTAGCCCCGGGGTGGAACTCCGCGGGCAGGTCGCCGGGGAGGAGGTATGATAAGCACCGTCGCATTATTTTGGGCTTTATGTGTCGTTTGCATTGTTAACATGGCGCGCTATTTCTCATCACTACGCGCGTTGTTAGTGGTACTGCGTAACTGCGATCCATTGCTCTATCAATATGTTGATGGAGGGGGCTTTTTTACCTCACATGGCCAACCCAACAAACAGGTGCGTCTCGTTTGGTATATCTATGCCCAACGTTATCGCGATCATCACGATGATGAGTTTATTCGCCGCTGTGAGCGGGTGCGTCGGCAGTTTATTCTGACTAGCGCATTGTGTGGTCTGGTGGTGGTCAGCCTGATTGCATTGATGATTTGGCATTAAGCACTTCAGCAATAATAACGCATAAAAAAAGCGGGCCAGTAAACTGACCCGCTCGAGACTGATTACAAACGCAAAATTGCCTGATGCGCTACGCTTATCAGGCCTACATAATCTCTGCAATCTATTGAATTTGCATGTTTTTGTAGGCCGGATAAGGAGTTCACGCCGCATCCGGCATGAACAAAGCGCACTATGTCACAATCTGAAGCGGGCCAGCTGACCCGCTCGTTTTGGTGCGTACGATTACAGGAACTGCAAGGAGAGCCAGTACAGCCCGCCGGAAAGCAGTACCGCAGCCGGAAGGGTAAACACCCAGGCCATCAGAATACTGGTTACGGTTTTACGCTGTAAGCCGCCACCATCTACCACCATCGTCCCCGCGACAGAAGAGGAGAGTACGTGAGTGGTGGAAACCGGCATCCCGGTATAACTCGCCAGGCCGATGGACACTGCCGCCGTCATCTGGGCAGACATCCCCTGAGCGTAGGTCATGCCTTTCTTACCGATTTTCTCACCGATAGTCGTTGCCACACGACGCCAGCCAATCATCGTACCGATACCTAACGCCAGCGCGACCGCCATGATGATCCACACCGGTGCATACTCGATGGTGCTAAGCATGTCGGACTTCAGTTTCTTCAACAGGCGCTGATCGTCAGCACTCACGCCAGGCATCTTCACTACTTTGTCGATAGTGTCAGAAACGCACAGCATAATGCGGCGCATCTGGCTACGTTGATCAAGCGACAGCTTGTCGTAGCTTTCCACATCGGTAGTTAACATACCTTTCAGGCGGTTGAGCGCGTTAATGGTATTCGACGGATGGCAGTGGAACTCCGCAGGTTGCGTTGCGCCAGCTTCCGGAGCCGGTACTAACTGATCAGCACCGGTAGCCTGTTTGAGCAGCGCAGGATGCTGCTCAAAGTAAGCTTCGACGTTGTTGATGGCATCACGGGTACGGGTGATTTCGTAGCCAGTGGCATTCATGTTCACCACGAAGCCTGCTGGCGCGACGCCAATCAATACCAACATAACCAGACCAATGCCTTTCTGACCATCGTTCGCGCCGTGCGAAAACGCCACGCCGATAGCGGAAAGGATCAGCGCGATACGCGTCCAGAATGGCGGCTTTTTCTTGCCGTCTTTCTTTTCACGCTCCGCTGGGGTCAGGTGGATACGGGCGCGTTTCTTGGTGCCGCTCCAGTAGCGACGCAGCAAGAAAATCAGACCGCCAGCAAACACCAGGCCGACAATAGGGGAAACGATCAGAGAACCGAAAATACTTAATACTTTCGGGATATTGAGTGCATCCACCACTGACGTCCCGGTCATCAACGCATTGGTTAAACCAATCCCGATGATCGCGCCAATCAGCGTATGAGAGCTGGATGCAGGTAAACCAAAGTACCAGGTACCCAGGTTCCAGATAATCGCCGCCAGCAACATAGAGAACACCATGGCAAGGCCATGAGACGATCCCATATTAAGCAGCAGATCCGTCGGCAGCATATGCACAATGGCATAGGCAACACTCAGACCACCCAGCAAAACACCCAAAAAGTTGAACACCGCCGCCATAACCACGGCGAGCTGAGAACGCATCGCGCGGGTATAGATAACGGTTGCCACGGCGTTGGCTGTGTCATGGAAACCATTGATGGCTTCGTAGAACAGCACAAAAGCCAGTGCAAGCAATAATAACAGCCCGGTATGCAAATCCAGGCCAGCAAACAAATGTAGCATAGGACGTTACGCCATTTTGAGGACATGAACGCGGCGCATTATCAGTGACTTTCGCGGCGCGGGCAAAGTGAAATATAGACTTTTTTTGATTTGCCTCCTGTATGGATTTCACTCAAAAAATAATTATCTTATATAATTCAGGCAAATACTTCCTTTTAGTAATATTGATGCTGGTGCGACCACTGAGGAATCTTTACAATTCACGCCCGTTTTTTCTAAGAGGAGCGCAACGTGGAAAGGTTTGATGCCATTATTATAGGCGCTGGTGCGGCGGGTATGTTCTGTTCTGCGCTGGCAGGTCAGGCAGGACGCCGGGTTCTGCTGATCGATAATGGTAAAAAACCAGGGCGCAAAATCCTTATGTCTGGCGGTGGGCGCTGCAACTTTACCAACCTTTATGTCGAACCAGGCGCTTATCTGAGCCAGAATCCGCATTTTTGTAAGTCTGCACTCGCGCGTTTTACCCAGTGGGATTTCATTGATCTGGTCAATAAACACGGCATCGCCTGGCACGAGAAAACGTTAGGACAACTCTTCTGCGATGACTCCGCGCAGCAGATTGTCGACATGCTGGTGGATGAGTGCGAGAAGGGCAATGTAACCTTCAGATTGCGTAGCGAAGTGCTGAGTGTGGCGAAGGATGAAACAGGCTTCACGCTTGAACTGAACGGCATGACTGTCGGTTGCGAAAAGCTGGTCATCGCGACCGGTGGGCTGTCAATGCCGGGGCTGGGCGCGTCGCCGTTTGGTTATAAGATTGCCGAACAATTTGGCCTCAACGTGCTGCCGACCCGTGCGGGTCTGGTGCCATTCACTCTGCATAAACCGTTGCTCGAAGAGTTACAGGTGCTGGCGGGCGTGGCGGTGCCTTCCGTGATTACCGCTGAAAACGGCATCGTTTTCCGTGAGAACTTACTCTTCACCCATCGCGGCTTGTCTGGACCGGCGGTGTTGCAGATTTCAAGCTACTGGCAACCGGGTGAATTTGTCAGTATCAATCTGCTACCTGATGTGGACCTCGAAACCTTCCTGAATGAGCAGCGTAACGCACATCCGAATCAGAGCCTGAAAAACACACTGGCGGTTCATCTACCGAAGCGGTTGGTTGAACGCTTACAGCAACTCGGGCAAATCCCGGATGTTTCGCTAAAACAGCTCAACGTGCGTGACCAACAGGCACTGATTAGCACATTGACCGACTGGCGCGTACAACCCAACGGCACTGAAGGCTATCGCACTGCCGAAGTGACGCTCGGCGGCGTGGACACCAACGAACTCTCTTCACGGACGATGGAAGCGCGCAAAGTGCCTGGGCTGTACTTCATCGGCGAAGTGATGGACGTCACCGGCTGGCTGGGGGGCTATAACTTCCAGTGGGCGTGGTCGAGTGCATGGGCTTGTGCGCAGGATTTGATTGCTGTCCGAGGACAATAAAGTTGTACACAAAGCACTAAAGTTGTAACCATTCTCAAAAAACGACGCTAATGTTGTATACTTACTGAATGTGTGGTTATAGGGTTGGAGACTATAAAATGCACATATAGGTACGTATCAATGTCGTTTTTAGGGTACGATCATGGCTAGGGGTAGGCGTCTCAAATCCTATTTGGATTATGAAAATGCGCTAGGTGACGGCATAGGAGTGGGCTATGGCCAAAGTTATCAGCCCTGGCTTAGAGCTCAGGACGTTAAATCCCGTGGAAACCGTTCGATAGTCTTTGGCCTTAAGACGTTTCGAAACCATCATCTCCTTTCTTCTGTCGAAAGTAACTTTTTCTATCTGGCTGAGTTTAATGACTCGGTGATTGATATCCGGGAACAATTCCCACTCTTTCCTCTCCGGCTTACCCAACAAATAGCAAATCATCTACATTTTCAACATCCTATGGTGAGGGGAGTAAGAGGAGTACTAGACTGGCCCCCTGAATCTCCAGACAACCAATATCACTTAAATAAGTGATAG
>ENA-ORNW01002510-ORNW01002510.1-human-gut-metagenome-genome-assembly--contig:-NODE-2510-length-11970-cov-6.803525_pt1 | contig 11970 bp, 5 predicted proteins | sample MGYA00242121_ERZ509034 | MGnify/ENA primary metagenome ERZ509034 (study PRJEB26280, sample SAMEA2338689) | human gut metagenome | biome: human gut; feature: human-associated habitat; material: faeces... | reverse complement strand
CCCGCCGCAAGAGCCTGCTCGAGACGGCGTCCCTGCCCGGTAAGCTCGCCGACTGCTCGGTGCGCGATGCCGAGCTGACCGAGCTCTTCATCGTAGAGGGCGACTCGGCAGGCGGTTCGGCCAAGGACGGCCGTCGCCGAGACATCCAGGCGATTCTGCCCCTGCGCGGCAAGATTTTGAACGTCGAACGCGTTGGTGACCATCGCGCGTTCTCGAGTGACACCATTCAGTCGCTGATTACCGCGATCGGCTGCGGCGTCACGACGAGTGCCGGCGACGGCGGCGACTTCGATATCACCAAGGCGCGCTACCACAAGATCATCATCATGACCGATGCAGACGTCGACGGTGCGCATATCCGCATCCTGCTGCTGACGTTCTTCTACAAGTACATGCGTCCGCTGATCGATGCCGGCTATGTCTATGTTGCCTGCCCGCCCATCTTTGGCATTAAGGTGCGCAACAAGATCCACTACGTGTATCCCAACGGCCGCCAGCCCGAAGACGAGATCCTGCGCGACACCATCCAGAGTCTGGGCCTGAACCCCGACGATAACGACGAGGATGGCAAGGCCAAGGACGGCAAGATTACCAAAAAGCGCAAGGGCTATACCGTCCAGCGCTACAAGGGCCTGGGCGAGATGGACCCCAAGCAGCTCGCCTCGACGACGATGGATCCCAAGACCCGCATCCTGCAGCGTGTGTCGATCGAGGACGCCGTGGTGGCGGACCGCGCCGTGCGCGAGCTGATGGGTTCCGAGGTCGGCTATCGCCGCGAGTACATTGAAAAACACGCACATGATGCACGATTCCTTGATGCTTAAGAGGAGGTAACGTGGCAGACGATATCAACAATAACGAGGGTATGGACGAGGCCGGCGACGCTGGCATGCCCGACGATCTGAAGCGCCTGCTTGCCCGCGCTGAGCAGGGCGAGGACGGCGACCCGGACGCCTATAACCCCGATGCCGATGATGATGAGGAAGAAGACGACGACGCCGAGCTCGAGGAGAGCTTTGGCGAAGTCGATCGCGGCGCCTCGGCCGGCGAGGATATCAACGGCGGCCAGCTCCAGATTTCGGAGTTTGGCCGCGAGATGAAGCAGTCGTTCATCGAGTATTCGATGTCGGTCATCACGGCGCGCGCCCTGCCGGACGTGCGCGACGGCTTAAAGCCGGTGCACCGCCGCATCCTGTACGCGATGAACGAGAGCGGCATCTACCCCAACCGCCCGCACAAGAAGTCGGCTTGGACGGTCGGCGAAGTTATCGGTAAGTACCACCCGCACGGCGATTCCGCGGTCTATGAGGCCATGGTCCGCCTGGCGCAGTGGTTCTCCATGCGCACGCCGCTCATCGACGGTCACGGCAACTTCGGCAACATCGACGGCGACGGCGCGGCGGCCATGCGTTACACCGAGAGCCGCCTGGCCAAGCCCGCCATGGAACTGCTGCGTGACTTGCAGAAGGATACCGTCGACTGGCAGCCCAACTACGACGAATCGCTCGCCGAGCCCGTGGCGCTGCCTGCGCGCTTCCCCAACCTGCTGGTCAACGGCAGCCAGGGCATCGCCGTCGGCATGGCCACCAACATCGCCCCGCATAACCTCACCGAGGCGATCGAGGCCACCTGCTACCTGATTGACAACCCCGAGGCCACCGTCGACGAGCTCATGCAGATCATGCCCGGTCCGGACTTCCCCACCGGCGCCATCATCATGGGCAGCGCCGGCATTAAGCAGAGCTACGAGACCGGCCGCGGCTCTATTACCGTGCGTGCCAAGGCACATGTGGAGTCCACCAAGACCGGCCGCAGCCGCCTGGTCTTTACCGAGATTCCCTACATGGTCAACAAGGGCACCCTGCAGGAGAAGATCGCCCAGCTCGTCAACGACAAGCGCATCGAGGGCATCTCTGATATGCGCGATGAGTCCAACCAGAAGGGTATCCGTCTGGTCATCGAGCTCAAGAAGGGCGCCATTCCGCAGGTCGTGCTCAACAACCTGTATAAGTACACCTCGCTGCAGACGACCTTTGGCGCCAACAACCTGGCACTCGTCAACGGCGTTCCCAAATGCCTGAGCCTGCACGAGATGCTGCAGCACTACATCGACCACCAGGTCGACGTAGTCACTCGCCGCACCCGCTTCGACCTTAAGAAGGCCCAGGCCCGAGCGCATATCCTCGAGGGTTACCTGATGGCCCTTGACCATATCGACGAGGTCATTAGCATCATCCGCTCCTCGCAGACCGACTCCGAGGCCAGCAGCCGCCTGATCGAGCGCTTTGGCTTTACGCCCGAGCAGACCACGGCCATCCTCGAGATGAAGCTGCGCCGCCTGACCGGCCTGGAGCGCGACAAGATCCAAGAAGAGTTGGACGGCCTGCGCCGCGCCATCGCCTACTACGAGGACCTGCTGGCGCATGAGGAGAAGATCCTGGGCGTCATCAAGGAAGAGATGCGCGAGATCTCCAAGAAGTTTGGCGACAAGCGCCGCACCGAGATCAGCCAGGTTGAGAAGGACCTGGATGTCGAGGACCTCATCGCCGACGAGGACATGGTCGTGACCATCACCCACACCGGCTACGTTAAGCGTATCCCGGTGGCTGCCTACCGTGCCCAGAAGCGCGGTGGCAAGGGCGTGTCGGGCGTCAGCCTCAAAGAGGACGACGTTATCGATGAGATGTTCATCGCGTCCACGCACGAGTACGTGCTGTTCTTCTCGAGCAAGGGCAAGGTCTATCGCCTGAAGGTGCACGAGCTGCCGGTGGGTACGCGTCAGGCGCGCGGTACCGCGATCGTCAACCTGCTGCCCTTCGAGGAGGGCGAGAAGATCGCGAGCGTCATCAGCTGCCGCGAGTTCCCGGCCAACGAGTACCTGATGTTTGCCACTAAGAGCGGCATGGTCAAGAAGACCGTGATGAGCGCATATGACCGCAGCCGTCGCGACGGCCTGATCGCTATCAACCTGCGTGACGACGACGCGCTGCTGAACGTGCGCCGCGTGCGCGAGGGCGACAAGATTATCCTGGCCACCACCGCGGGCAAGGCGATCATGTTCTCCGAGGAGCAGGTACGCGCTACCGGCCGCGATACCAGCGGCGTTCGCGGTATCGGTATGAAGGACGGCGTGAGCGTTCTGGGCATGGAAGTCACTAACGGCAACGGCGATCTGTTCGTCATCACCGAGCGCGGCTACGGCAAGCGCACGCCGGTTGCGGACTACCCGGAGCAGAATCGCGGCGGCCAGGGCGTCTACACCATCCAAATGACCGAGCGTAAGGGTAACCTCGCGGCCATGAAGACAGTGGGCCCGCAGCACGAGCTATTCATCGTGACGGAGGGCGCGACGGTCATTCGCGTCAAGACCGACGAGATCAGCCAGACTGGCCGCGCCACCCAGGGCGTCAAGATGATGACCGTCGACGACAACGATCGCATCTGCGCCGTAGCCCGCATGACGGCAGCCAAAGAGAAGCCCGAAGGCGAAGCAACAGAAGACGGCTCTGCCCCCGAGGAAGCCCCAGTCGATCTAGGCGACGGCAACGACATGCCAGAAGATCTCCTAGACGAGTAAGAGGCCCTAGCTGGTAGAAAATATCAGACACCATATATCGGCGGTCGGCGCACTGCGCGCCGACCGCTTTTTTGAAAACCTTGGGACCCCATGGTCGCTGGGCTGGCGAGATGGTTTTGGTTTGTCGCGAGTTCCGCACGCAAAGAAGGCCACTTAATGTGGCCTTCGTCTTGCGCAGGACTGTCCGAGCAGCAAACCAAAACCATCTCGCCAGCCCAGCGACCACCCCTCCCAAAGATTTTCAAAAAAAGTTGTTGACGCGCGCGTAACGACTCGTCTAATATATCCCTTGCGCGATGGACCTGTAGCTCAGTTGGTTAGAGCGTCCGGCTGATAACCGGGAGGTCACAAGTTCGAATCTTGTCAGGTCCACCATCAAAACTGTGAAGAGCCCTGGGGCATTGCCTCGGGGCTTTTTTCTTGTCTGAGATAAATCTCATTTTGGTTTTGTGTGCTGTGCGAAAGATTGGGTAGTATAGCTATTCAATGCGGCGGGTTGCCGTGTGTTAACCGCTACGTACCGGAGGTGTTCCATGGTTCGTGTCGACATAGAGACCATCGTCATGGCCGCCGGTCCCGTGCCATCGCTTATCGTGCTTCGCGAGCGCTGCAGCAAATCGGACTCTCCCGCGCCGCTGCGTTCCCTTTCCATTCAGACTGGTTCGTTTGAAGCTGCTGCCATCAGCCGCGGCATCGATAGCGGCCGCACCGAGCGCCCGATTACCCATGACCTGTTGCTCGATACTGTTGGCGCCCTGGGTGCCAAGCTCGAACGCATCGAAATCGTTCGCGCCGAGCCGCCCGTGTTTTACGCGACGGTTGTCGTGTTGGCCGATGGCAACGAGCATAAGATCGATGCGCGTCCGAGCGACGCCATCGCCCTCGCCGTACGCAGTAATGCCCCCATGTTCGTTGAAGACGACATCATGAATCGCCTGGGCACTGTTTCTACCCACGCCGAGGAAGTCGACGACGAGCAGGAGTTCGAGAAGTTCGACGAGTTTGTCCATACGCTCTCCCCTGATGATTTCTAAATGCGGGGCGTCCAGGTTGCGGAGCGTCCGCTGATGGCCGGCGGTATGTCGGCTGAGGCGGCTGCGATCGCCCGCGAGGCCCAGATGCGCTCGGAGGCTTCTGAGGCGGCTCGCATTGCCTATGTGACGCAGGCCCGCACGCTTCGCGAGCGCCGCGGCTCGTTTATCAAGATGGTTGTCGTCTCCGCCCTTGTCGCGGCAATCTGCTCGCGCCTTCGTGGTACAGTTGGTGCGCTTGGGTTTTCGATCTCTACGGGCCTTGTGATCTGGGGTGTGGTCGATGCGGTAATGCTGACCAGTCAGATCAAGGTGCTCGACAAGCGCGCAGCGGACATGATGCGCGCCCGCGACGCTGCCGCCAGGATCGCCGCCGAGGCACAAGAACTGTAACGACGCCAGACTCGATGGGAAGGTCTAAAGATGGCACAGGATATGCAGGACGCCGGTAACGTCTCCGCCGAGCTCGACGCCATGGTGTGTGACCTGATCGGGGCGTTTTTGGACGACCTTGCCGCCGGTGAAAACCCTGGCGTGGTCGTGGCAATTGAGGACGCCGCTTCCAACCGTTATCTGGCGGCGCTCGACGAGGATGGCGAAGAGGCGTGCCTCGAGGCGGCCACCAACTTTATCTCCGAGCACAAGATGGGTCTTAAGGACGAGGGCCTGGGCCGTATCGCTCGCTATGCCATCGGCTACACCGGCTGCGTCGAGATTGACGGCGGCTATCACGATGCTCTGCTCGTGAGCTTCTTCGAAACCACGCTCGAGAGCGGTTTTTCGGCATATGTGCTGTATGAGGGCATGGGCGCCGGCGATGGTTTTATGTGGAGCGACCCTGAACCTGCAGGTGAGGAAACCCCTCTCATCTAAAATCGCTAAAATAAACGAGTTTTCGGTAAAAGGCTCAATATTCCCGCCGAGCGTTGCATTGCTGGGTGGGTCGCATACGCGTGCCGGTTGTATATAGATAGAAGATAGGGGAACTACATGCGCGTAGACAATCTGAGGAACATCGCCATCATCGCTCACGTCGACCACGGCAAGACGACGATGGTCGACAAGCTCCTGCGTGCCACGGACGCCTTCCGTGCCAACCAGCAGGTCGAGGACCGCGTCCTGGATTCCAACGACCAGGAGCGCGAGCGCGGCATTACGATTCTCGCCAAGAACATCTCTATCGAGTACAAGGACGTTAAGATCAACGTCATCGACACCCCGGGCCACGCCGACTTCGGCGGCGAGGTCGAGCGCGTGCTGCGTATGGCCGACGGCGCCCTGCTGCTGGTCGATGCTTTTGAGGGCCCCATGCCCCAGACCCGCTTCGTGCTGCGTCACGCTATCGACACCGGCCTCAAGATCATGATCGTCATCAACAAGATCGACCGTCCGGGCGCCAACCCCGAGAAGGCCTACAACGACTGCCTGGACCTCATGGCCGACCTGGGCGCCACCGACGACCAGCTTGAGTTCGCCATGGAGCACGTGGTCTACGCCAGCGCCATGAATGGCTTTGCCCGCCTTGATCCCAACGACGGCAACATGGACATGTATCCGCTGCTCGATATGATCATCGACGACATGCCCGCGCCCGAGGTTGACGAGAACGCCCCGCTGGCCATGCAGTGCGTGACCATCGACCACTCCAACTTCGTTGGCCGTATCGGCATCGGTCGCGTGTACTCCGGTACCATCCATCAGGGCGATCAGATTCTGGTTGTGAAGAACGACGGCTCCAGCGCCACCGCTACCGTCAAGCAGCTCTTTACCTTCGACTATCTGGGCCGTACCGAGTGCCAGGAAGTCGGCGCCGGCGACATCGCTGCCGTCGTGGGCATTGACCGCACCGATATCGGCGATGTCTACACCGACCCCGAGAACCCCGTCGAGCTCGAGCCCATTGAGATCGACCCGCCGACCCTGTCCATCGTCTTTGAGGCTTCGACCTCCCCGCTCGTCGGTCGCGACGGCGACATCGTGGGCGCCCGTCAGCTCAAGGAGCGCCTGTTCAACGAGGCTGAGAACAACGTGACCATGAAGATCGAGGAACTCGAGGACAAGAGTGGCGTCGAGGTTTCGGGCCGCGGTATTCTGCACCTGTCCGTCCTGATGGAGTCCATGCGCCGCGAGGGCTTTGAGTTCCAGGTCGGCCGTCCCCGCGTTCTGTTTAAGAAGGACGAGAACGGCAACAAGATGGAACCTGTCGAGCAGGCCGTCGTTGAGTGCCCGGACGAGTACTCAGGCAAGGTCGTTGAGGTCTTCGGCACCTCCGGCGGCATCATGACGAGCATGGATACCTCGGGCATCGTGACGCACCTCGAGTTTAAGATCCCGACGCGCGGCATCATGGGCCTTAAGAACCGCATCATGAACGTCACCCACGGCGAGGGCGTTTTCTACCACACCTTCCTGGAGTACGGTCCTTACGCCGGCGAGATCGGTAACCGTCAGAACGGCGCCATGATCTCCATGACCACCGAGAAGGCCGTTGCCTACGCTCTGGGCACGCTGCAGGAGCGCGGCCAGCTGTTTGTTGAGCCGGGCACCGAGTGCTACGAGGGCATGATCGTGGGCGAGCGCAGCAAGGCCGGCGACATGGTCGTCAACATCGCCCGTACCAAGAACCTGGGCAACCAGCGTTCCTCGACCTCCGATATCTCCGTTCAGCTGGTGCCGCCCCGCACCTTCTCGCTGGAGGAGGCGCTGGAGTACATCGCCGACGACGAGCTGGTCGAGATTACCCCCAAGAACATCCGCCTGCGCAAGCGCCTGCTCAACGCCACCGACCGCAAGAAGGCCGCCGTCCGCGCCGGCCAGGTCAACAAATAAGCGCTGGACTTTATAGCGTCTAACAAGAAAGGGCGTCGACCGTAATGGTCGGCGCCCTTTTTGGTGCAAGGGGGACGGGTTCGTTTGCACCACAGCGGGGGTGGTTACCCCCCGGCCGGCTTGCCGATCAAAGTTAAGTTGTTTAAACATATACATAATTCCACAGGATATAACCGTTTTGATACAAAACTATTAACAGATAAATATCAACTGGTATTAAATTAAAAGACCTCTTTACCTGCGGTTTACATGACTGGTATCTATATTGTATTTTATGCATTGTGGCATAGACGAACCGTCTTAGAAGTTGCCCCCAATGGGTTCTTGCAATGCGCTAGGTAGGTTCTCGTTGATGTTGGGGTTTGTGTTCGATCCGACGATTCGCCGTATTCCACACTGTGTTGTAGGAATTAAGGGACAACTATGGACGCACACCGCTCACGGTCGCTGGGTATGGCGGCCCTGGTCTTTATTTTAATTAGCCTCACCGCCGCAGTTTTTCACGGTGCAGCCCCCGTGCGCGCCGAGGACGTGTCGACACCAACGCCGATTGTGATTGATGAGAATACGGCGGACGTTACGGTTGAGCTGTATACCATTGTCGAGAACCGTAAAGTGCCTTTGAGTGATACTGACGTGCTTTCGACCGACACGCTCTACGGTTCGTTTAGTGCGAAGTTCGAGGCAAATCATGGTCCGAGTGCGGAGCGAAACGTTGCGGAGTACTCTCTCCCGGACAGCATTAAAGCATTTGACAATACCGGCGGCCGCCTTATGGATGATTCCGATCAAGAGGCCGGTAGCTGGGGATGTGAGAACAATAAGCTAATTTTTACTTTTAATGAGTCATGGATTAAGACACACCCATCCGATGTTCATGTTGGTGCTGATTTTTCATTCAAGCTGGCAAATGAGAACGTTGGCTCCGGCGATACAACAAAAGTTAAGTTTCCCGGTACAGCCGAAATCGACATTGCGACCATAGACGGCGATGTGACGGGAGCGAAGGAAGGAAAGTTCTCTCAATCCGGCGGCGAGGTTAAAGTAACTTGGACTCTCAAACTCGAGGTTGCATCCTATGCTCACAATGTCTGCCTCACGGATGAGCTTGGCAATAACTTCTCGTTCGTGCCTGGGTCATTTAAGCTGAACGATTGGGAGCTCAATCCACAACCAACCATAAATAAACAGATTGCGAATCTGAATTTGGGGGATTTGTCCAAAGGGACTTATACGATTACCTATGATTCGGTGATGAACCAGAATGTATCCGTGGACAACAAAGCTTGGATCAACCAACTCGACGATTCAAAAAACAATGTCAGCTGGACATGGGGCGGAGGCCGCAGCGACGGATTGGAAAAGCCAGGTTCAGCAAATGATTTCCGCTATGACATGATCAACAAGAGCGATGGCACCGGAACGCCGTCCGATATCACCTGGACGGTCACGCTCAATAACGGCGATATCAAGGCCGACATGAATGGCTATACATTCACCGACATACTGGACGACAAGCAGACGTATACGGGTAATTACATCGTTTATAGGGGACTCTACGGGGAAGACGAGATCGCCCGCGGCAATCTCGATAGCCTCACTGGTAAAACGTTTAGCTATACGTTCTCAGGTCTATCTGACGCGGATAAGTACCAGCCCTATCGCATTGTTTATCACACCCAAATGAAAGAACAAGACTCATATGACACGGTGAGCAACAGTGCGAGTATCCAGCGCGACAATTCCGTTTCCGGCACGGACAGCGGCACGTTTACGCCGAAGTTGGTGGGGACGCAGATTAAAAAGAGACTTGTGAAAGACTCCGATGCGGCGACAACAGGTCAGGCAACCTGGGAGCTTCGGATAGCACTGGGTTCCATTGTTAATGCAATGAATCCATCAACGGTCAAGGTTTACGATACGTTTCAGACGGCCTGGAACCAAAATATCGGCCCAGACGTCGACAGCTATTCTATTAAAATCGGCGATGTCCCTTTGGAGAAGGGCGTCGATTGGTGGTTCGAAGGCGGCAGTGATTCAACGTCGTTTGGAACCAAGAAAAACTTCAACCTGTTCATTCGGATAAGCGATAGGGTGAAGAACGCGCTCAAAGATAACCCGGATGCGGTAATTACTTATAAGACAAAATCCGATGCGCTTCCTGGCTGGTACTCCAATTTTGCATCAGTGGAAGTAAGTGGTACTAAATATTTCACGGAATATATCTATTACTATGTCGATGCAAACTCGACTCCTGGGGTCGAGAAGCCTTCGTCGAAGACTGCAGCTTCTTGGAAGGGGGATTTCGACTGGAGCAAAATCGACGGATCTAAGGAGAAGGGCGCATGGATCGTTGACTGGACGGTTTATGCCAACAGAGGCAAGACGCCAAGCGGAGAGTGTTACGGCGCCGGCAAGCTTGATAACCAACCGCTGAACGTTGTAGACACACTACCGAGAGGTATGAGCTATGTGCCGGGTTCTGCTAAATACTCGCTGTTTCAGAATCCGTATGACCAGAAAGCGTATAACGGTACCGCCCAGCGAAAGAAGACCGTCGCCGACAGCCTACCCCTTGCGAACGTCAGTGATGACAAAGGCACCGTTACTTTCTCCATCCCCACGACGGCGCTCGGCAACTATGCTGGTTACGTCGAACTTACGTATCAGACGGCGGTCAAGCGCGGTGAGCTCGATACCTCTAAGAACGAGGTGAAGTTCACCAACTCAGCCAGTGCCGAGTCGGGGAACAAGAAGTTCGACTCCGGTAGTGGAACCGTCACCATTAAGAACAACGTGCTGCAAAAGACCGGAGATCAGGTCGCTAGCAGCAACCGTATCAAATACACCATCTTGGTTAACGAATCGGCAGTTAACCTTAAGAGCGACAGCGACTTCCTTGAGCTTGTCGATGTTATGGATGCCAAGTGCACGCTGGTGACGGATTCGGTCAATGTGTCCCAATACGATGGAACAGGCTGGAAGTTGCTTGGCTCTGACAAATGCCCCGTTTCCGCTAGGACCATTGAAGATGAAAACGGCGCGGCGTGTACAAAGATGACGCTCCGCGTTCCCGATGAGGAATATCTCAAAGTTGAGTATGAGGTCATTCCTGCGGGTAACGAAGGGGAAACGGTTTCTCTGAGCAACAAAGCGTCGCTTACGGGTGTCTACGACGGTGATAAGGTCCATTCAAAAGACTGGGTTATTCAAAAGGTGTCCGGTACGGCTGGTGGTAGCGGTTACGGCGTAACGATTACCAAGGTCGACGAGAGCGATATCACAAAAAAGCTGCCCTTTGCTGAGTTCACGCTCTGCGAGGTTGATATGGACAAGGCATTAAAGTTCGGCCTCGATTCTGCGAAAACGCCGATTCAGAGTGCTGAAACAGACGAAAAGGGCACGGTAAGGTTCGGCACTGCTACGCAAAAGATGGAAGCCTACAAGTTGTATTGCCTTGAGGAGACCAAGGCACCGAGCGGATACAACGTTATCTCTAAACCGGTGTGGATTCTGCTCAAAGGCAACAATGAGGACGACTATCAGAAGGCCCTTACTAAGGCAGAAGAGCTGAGAGCAAAGGGCGTCGACATTGACACCCCAACGGCGAGCACCGACATCACGGTCTGTGATGCGCCCTATAGCGGTCAAGCTACAATTTCTGCCACCAAGATGCTTGAAGGCTCGACCTTGCAAGAAGGCCAGTTCGGGTTTGTACTCAAGGATAAGAACACCGGTAAGGTTCTCCAGACCACCAAGAACGGTGCAGATGGTGATATTAACTTTGTCTTGGATTACACCAAGGCGGGGATCTATGAGTACACCATCTCCGAGGTCATTCCCGAGGGCGCCGAGAACAATGTCAAGGACCACATCGCCTACGATACAGCCGTGCACGAGGTCACAGTTACGGTGACCGATGACGTGGGAAAGCTCGATACCACTGTTACCTACGACAATGGCTCCTCAGTCTCGCCGCCTTTTATCAACAGGTACTCGACCACGCTTCCCGAGGCGGGCGGGGCTGGTTTGACTATGACGTATCTGGCAGGCGCTTCTCTGCTGTGCTTTGCTGCGACATGGATGCATGCTCGCCGCCACCGTGATCTTGACCGAAGTGGTCACAATGAGTAAGCCGCTCCGTCACGTGTTGGCCGTTGTGGTGATGGCCATAGTTGCCGTCTTCTCTTTCGCGATTACCACTGGGGCGGCCTGCGCCGCCGACACCGGAGCCATTACGGTGGATGGTACAGCTGCGACGCGGTATGACGCGTATCAGCTCTTTTCGGCAACTGTTACCGATAAAGCCGGCTCCGATCAAAAGGTCGCGACGGACTTGGCGTGGGCGAGCGATGCAGCTCGTCAGGCTGTCCTTCCCGTTCTTTATGATGCGGGGTTTGATAGCTCGGCATCGACGGCGCAAGAGGCTGCCGAGTGGCTGAATGCCGACGGACATATGTCGACCGCTCTGGCGGCAAGGCTCGCCTGTGCGATTTGCAATGCAGGTGCCGCTTCTGTTCCCCTCAACGCGGG
>ENA-ORNW01002502-ORNW01002502.1-human-gut-metagenome-genome-assembly--contig:-NODE-2502-length-12003-cov-2.547205_pt1 | contig 12003 bp, 6 predicted proteins | sample MGYA00242121_ERZ509034 | MGnify/ENA primary metagenome ERZ509034 (study PRJEB26280, sample SAMEA2338689) | human gut metagenome | biome: human gut; feature: human-associated habitat; material: faeces... | reverse complement strand
ACCGCCGTTATCCGCCGAATCGGGATTGTATTCGGGCAGTTCGTAAGCACCGAGATACCCGCGTTGGTTGCTGATGAATTCGGTGATCCGTTCGATTTCCGGCGTATCGACGAATGCACACTGCACACGCGTCAGGTCGTTGCCTGTCGAGACGAGCATGTCCCCGCGGCCGATCAACTGATCCGCTCCCGGCTGGTCGATAGTCGTCCGCGAGTCGATCATCGAGGTGACACGGAAAGCGATACGCGCCGGGAAGTTCGCTTTGATTACGCCCGTGATGATATTCGTCGTCGGGCGCTGCGTGGCGATCACCAAATGGATGCCCACCGCACGGGCCAGCTGCGCGATACGCGCGATCGGCGTTTCGACTTCACGGCCGGCGGTCATGATCAGGTCGGCAAACTCGTCGATCACGACGATAATATAGGGTAGAAACCGGTGTCCCTTCTGCGGGTTGAGCTTGCGGTGCCTGAATTTGTCGTTGTACTCCTTCACATGGCGCACTTCGGCCTTACGCAGTAGGTCGTAGCGGGCGTCCATTTCGATACAGAGCGAATTGAGCGTATAGATCACCTTGTGCGTATCGGTGATGATCGCATCGTCCTCACCCGGCAACTTGGCCAAAAAATGGCGTTCGAGCTTGCCGTACAACGTCAGCTCGACCTTCTTCGGGTCCACCAACACGAGTTTCAGTTCCGAAGGATGTTTCTTGTACAGGAGCGAAGTAATGATCGCATTGAGGCCGACCGATTTACCCTGCCCCGTAGCACCGGCCACCAGCAGGTGCGGCATCTTGGCCAGGTCGATTACGAATGTTTCGTCCTGAATCGTCTTACCCAGTACGACGGGGATATCGTAGGTCGACTCCTGGAATTTCGCCGATTTAATGACCGAAAACATCGAAACCACCTTCTTGTCCTTATTCGGCACCTCGATACCGATCGTACCCTTGCCGGGAATCGGCGCAATGATACGGATACCGAGAGCGGAAAGACTCAGCGCGATATCGTCCTCCAGGTTCTTGATCTTAGAGATCCGCACGCCGGGCGCCGGGACGATCTCGTACAGGGTAACGGTCGGGCCGATCGTCGCCTTCACCTTGTCGATCTTGATACCGAAATTCTCCAGCGTCTCCTTGATCCGGTTCTTATTCTCAACGATCTCTTCACTGGTCACGCTCACCTCCACCGTATGGTCCTCGAGCAGTTCGAGCGGCGGCCGTTGGTACGACGACAGGTCGAGCGTCGGGTCGTACAGCGCATTCTCGATCTCCTCCTCCGACAAAATCTTATCTCCCGGCAGGCGGTCGACGGTCATATCGGCCGAACTCTCGATCGCGGTATCCTGCGGCACCGCCGCGACAAAGTCGGCTCCGCCCGCAGACGGCACATTTCCGGACACCACTCCGGACGGACTGTCCGCCGTTTCCGCAAACGGAGGAACAGGATCGGCCTTGAACGGATTATCGGTTCCGTCATTTCGCCTGACGGGATAATCGCCGGGCATCGCACCCGCCGCCGGGGCATCCGGCCAGCCTCCTGCAGACACACCTGCCGGCTGTTCCGGCTCTCCGTCTCCGGCAGCGTATTGGATGGTGAAACCGTTTTCATCCACTTTTTCGAATGCTCCGGAGCTTCCGTCCGCCGCAGTGACAGACATGCCCGATCCCGAAATTTGAGCGTCACTGCCCGTCCCGAAAGTCCCGGTCAACCCGGCCGCCGATGCATCCGAATTTTCAACCGGCAGGCCGGTAATCTCGAATCCGTTCTCATCCACCCTCGTAACCGGCTGTAAAGGCTGCACGTTAGAATCAGGCTCTTCAACGGGCTTAATGATCACAAAACCGTCTTCATCGGTCTGTTCGGCCACACGCGGTACCTGATCGTAAAAATCTTCGCCGACCGTGTTCGGCACCGACGTCCCCGGAATAATCACCGAAAAGCCTTCTTCGTCGGTAATCACGCCCGGTTGGCCCCCGGACGGTGCCAAAGGCGAACCGGGGCAAGACGCAGATGCCCCGGCACTCTCTCCTTCTCCTGTTTGTTTCGTTCCGTTTTTGCCGGCAGAAACATCCGCTCCGACAACATTGTCAAACGATTCATCACCCTCTTTGCGCGAGTCGTGCGGCAATAAATCCGCAGCGGTCGAAGTAATCACTTCACCGAGCTTCTTACTGTTGTCGACCATCCCTTTGCCAAGGCGGTTGATCACGCCGATCGTATTGCGGTTGATATAGACGGCATAAATTACGAAAGCCAATGCCAGCAGCAGTCCGGTGCCCAGTACGCCGATGAGCGAATTAAGCCATCGGGCGACATAGATCCCGTGCGCACCACCGAGCCCGGTTCCGAAAACGCCCCATGCATCTCCGAAAATATAGCCGAGCGCGAGCGACCCGAGAATCATCAGCACCAGCATAAGCCGCACCGACTTGCGCAGCAGCATCGGACGGTAACGCATAATCCGCAGAGAAAGGACGATCAGCACGATCGGGATGCAAATCCCGAAGAGGCCGAACCATTCGCCGACGATATAATTCGCCGTTACCGCACCCAACTTGCCACCCCAATTGCTCACCGGATCCTGCGTCGCATCGAACACCTGCCCGAACCTGGCGACAGCCTGGTCTTTGCTCCAATAGATGAAATAGGAGACGACGGATACCAGTATGAACAAGGCCACGGCCAGCAATGCAAAACCGTACGACCACCGCTGGGTGTCGCTCAGTCCCTGTTGCCGGGGTTGTCTCCCCTCCGCCGCTGCGGGCTTCTTTTTTGCCGCTGTCGCCATATATTCGGTAAAAAACTAAAAGATATTTTTCGATAAATTTATGGAATACCACGCCTGTATCCGCCCATTCCGCTGTCCCGGCAAACCGTTATCCGAAGAGGTCCGCAGGTCGAGATCCATTCGTCGGAGCCCTACGAGCCCCTCAGTCGAGATCCAATGTTTTGGCCCGCTCGCTCTTGGCGATCAACCGGGAGAGGTACTCCTCGTCCGCATTGGTCATAAAACTGTACTCGGGCTCGTGATCCTCCGCGGCCGCCAACGAGAACTCCTCCAACAGCACCTCTACGCGCCGTTCGATAGCAGGTGCGGGATTGACCAGCCGCACGTCGCGGTCTCCGATCACGCGCCGCATCGCACCGGAGAGAAACGGATAATGCGTACAACCCAATACAATCCGGTCCACCCCCTGTTCGAGCATCGGCCCGAGCAGTTTCGATACGGTTTCGAACGCCTCGGGAGTATCCTCGCGATCGCTTTCGACCAACTCGACGAACCCTTCGCCCACCTGCTCGATCATCCGCGCCCGGTCCGCATATTTGCGGGAAGTCTCGCGGAAAAGCCTGCCTTTGAGCGAAGCGGCCGTGGCCAGAATCCCGACCACACCGCTACGAGAAGTGAGCACCGCCGGTTTAACGGCCGGTTCGAGCCCCACGAACGGCACGTCGTAAGTGGTGCGCAAGTGGTCGATAGCCGCTGCGGTCGCGGTATTGCACGCAATCACGACCATCTTCACTCCCGCCGACAACATGCGCCGCACGGCATAGTCGGAATATTCGACTATCCGTTCACGGGGCTGGTTCCCGTAAGGACAATTTTTGCCGTCTCCGTAATAGAGCAGCGATTCGTGCGGCAATCTGCGGTACAGCTCGCTCCACACGCTCAATCCTCCCTGGCCCGAATCAAAAACGCCTATCGGTGCATTGTTCATGCTATTTGTTCCTCCTCTGCTCAATCCATTTGCGGGCATTGACAAACGCCTCGATCCACGGGCTCACCTCATCAGCGGCCCGCTCTTCTGGATAATAGGCCCAGTTCCACGGACGCAGCGAACGTTCGATATGGGGCATCATCGCCAGGTGGCGTCCGTCGGCCGAAACGATCGCAGCGGCGGCATAGTCGCTCCCGTTGGGATTGCCCGGATACTGGTCGTAAGCGTATTTCAGCGGAATGCGGTAACGCTCCTCCTCGTACGGCAAGCGGAATTTACCCTCGCCGTGCGCCACCCAGATACCCAGGCGGCTACCGGCCATGGAATCGAACAACACCGAACCCGTCGGTTGCACCTCGACATTCACGAAGCACGATTCGAATTTGTGCGAATCGTTGTGCAGCATGCGGGGTTTCTGCTCATGGTCGGGCGTGATCAGCCCCAGTTCCGCCATCAGCTGGCAACCGTTGCAAACACCCAGCGAAAGCGTATCTTCTCGCGCATAGAAACGGTCGAGCGCCTCCTTGGCCCGTTCGTTATAGAGGAATGCGCCGGCCCAGCCCTTAGCCGAATTCAGTACGTCCGAGTTGGCGAAACCGCCGACGAAAACGATCATATTGACATCCTCCAACGTCTCGCGGCCGCTGATCAGGTCTGTCATGTGCACATCCTTGACATCCATTCCGGCCAGGTGCATACACCACGCCATCTCGCGCTCGCTGTTCGAGCCCTGTTCGCGGATCACCGCGGCTTTGATGCCGCTCGGCGTACGGCGGCTCGCCTCGAGCCCCCACTGCGACAGTTTGCCGGTGAACGTCTCCGGGAATTTATAGCTGAGTTCCTGATTTTTGTAATTCGCAAAACGCTCCGAAGCCTTCTGCACTCCGCTCTGGCGGCGATCCAACAGGTAAGAGGTCTTGAACCACGTATCCCGCAACTGATCGATCAGCAGCGAGAACTCGACCCCGGCATTGGTCACCGTGAAGCGGCGCTCCTGGTTCACATCGCCGATCACATAGGCGTCGATCCCGTCGAACTTGAGGTTTTCGCACACCTCCGATCCGTTCTCCACTTGCAGCACTACGGCCGGTTTTTCGCTGAAAAGCACCTTGATCAGGTCTTTTTCGGCCAGCGCCGCAAGGCTCAGGTCCATACCGCTCCGGTTGTCGGCGAAGGTCATCTCCAGCAGTGCGGTAATCAGGCCGCCCGCCGACACGTCGTGCCCGGAGAGCACTTTTCCCTCTTCGACCAACTGCTGTACGGCACCGAACGCCCGGGTAAAGTAGTCGGCCGAAGTGACCGTCGGGACATCCATGCCCACGCTGCCGACCACCTGGGCGAAACTGCTGCCGCCCAAACGGAACCCGTCGCGGCTCATATCCACGTAAATCATCTGGCTGCGGCGGTGCTTGAGCGCGGGAGAGACCACTTTCTTCACATCCGACACTTCGCCCACGGAGGTAATGATCACCGTACCCGGAGCGTACACCTGTTCGCCGTCCTTGTATTTCTGCGTCATCGAGAGCGAATCCTTGCCGGTGGGAATATTGATCCCCAAAGCCAGCGCATAGTCGCTCGCCGCCTGCACAGCCGCATAGAGACGCGCATCCTCGCCTTCGTTCTTGCAGGGCCACATCCAGTTGGCGCTGAGCGATACCGACGGCAATCCGCCGTCGATCGGAGCGAAGACGATATTCGTCAGCGCCTCGGTGATCGCGAGCACCGATCCCTTACCGGGGTCTGCCAGTGCGGCGACCGGAGCATGCCCGAGCGCCGTAGCGATACCGCGCTGCCCCTGGTAATCGAGCGCCACGACGGCACAGTCATTCAGCGGCAATTGGACGCTGCCAGCCGTTTGCTGCTTCGCCACGCGGCCCGTCACCGAACGGTCGACCTTGTTGGTCAGCCAGTCCTTGGCGGCCACCGCTTCGAGCTGCAATACATTTTCGATGTAATGTACCAGTTTTCCGGCATCGTACTGCGGTTCTGCATAGCTCTCCCGTACGGTACGGTCGTTCAGCACCGTGCGCGGCGCCTTGCCGAACATATCCTCCAGTTTCAGGTCGATCGGCTTCTCGCCCGTGCGGTTGTCGACGAAGGTGAACTGCATGTCGCCCGTCGCCTCGCCGATCACATAGAACGGCGAACGTTCACGCTCGGCAATGCGGCGCAATTTGTCGATATTCTCCTCTTTGACGACGAATCCCATGCGCTCCTGCGACTCGTTGCCGACGATCTCCTTCGCGCTGAGGGTAGGATCGCCGATAGGCAGGTTCTCCATGTCGATCCGCCCGCCGGTCGCCTCGACCAGCTCGCTGAGACAGTTCAGGTGACCGCCCGCACCGTGGTCGTGAATCGAAATAATCGGGTTTTCAGTCTCCTCCGAAGCGGCCCGGATCGCATTGTAGGCTCGTTTCTGCATTTCGGGGTTCGAACGCTGCACGGCATTCAGTTCGATCGCACCGGCATACTCGCCCGTGGCCACCGACGAAACGGCACCGCCGCCCATGCCGATGCGGTAGTTGTCACCGCCCAGCAACACCACTTTGTCGCCCGGCTGCGGTTCGTCCTTGATACTGTCCTGCTTACGGCCATAACCGACACCGCCAGCCTGCATGATCACCTTGTCGAAGCCGAACTTCTTCCCGTTTTCGAAATGCTCGAACGTCTGCACACTACCGCAGATAAGCGGCTGGCCGAACTTGTTACCGAAATCCGAAGCCCCGTTCGAGGCTTTGATCAGGATATCCTCCGGAGTCTGGTACAGCCATTCGCGCGGAGTGGTGAACTGCTCCCACTCGCGCCCGCCGTCCAGTCATGTAAACGGCCGTCCCGGCCACCGGGAACGCGCCCTTACCGCCGGCGATGCGGTCGCGGATCTCGCCGCCCGTACCGGTTGCCGCGCCGTTGAACGGCTCGACGGTGGTCGGGAAATTGTGCGTCTCGGCTTTGACCGAAATCACGCTCTCGAAATCCTTGATGCCATAGTAATCCGCCGTATCCGGCGACGCGGGGGCGAACTGCTCCACCACGGGACCTTGCAGGAAAGCGCAGTTATCTTTATAAGCCGATACGACACGACCCGGGTTGGTCTTTGTCGTCTTTTTAATCAGGCCGAAGAGGGTCGAAGGCATCTCTTCGCCATCGACGATGAACAGGCCGTTGAAAATCTTGTGCCGGCAATGTTCCGAATTGACCTGCGAAAAGCCGAACACCTCGCTGTCGGTCAGCTTGCGGCCGATCCGCCGCGAAAGTTCGTTCAGGTAGGCCATCTCCTCATCGCTCAGCGCCAACCCTTCCTGTTGGTTGTATGCAGCAATGTCATCGATGTAAATAACCGGATCGGGCTGCTTGCGGATCGTGAAGATATCCTGATCGATAGAACGATACATACGGCGCAACATCGGGTCGTACGGTGCGTCTTCGCTCTTGACCACCTCGAATTCCTCGATACGGGCAATCCCCTCGAGTCCCATGTTCTGTGTGATCTCGACGGCATTCGTACTCCAGGGGGTGATCATCTCGCGGCGCGGTCCGATAAAAATACCGTTGAGCACCTCGGCGTCCAGTTGCTTCGCTTCGCTGAAAAGCCAAGTCAGTTTGGCGATATCTGCTGCCGGGAGCGACTTGCGGGCATCGACGGCATAAATGATGTTTGCTTTCCTGAAAAAGAGTATCATTCCTGATTGGATTGGGTTATTGGAGTAATCTTGTTGGAGTAATCTTAATTGTCGTGGCCGATCCTGTCTATTTTCCCTTGACTACGTCGCTGAACATCGATTTGACGTGATCGTACGGGAGCGAATAGACAAACAGGCCGAACGAATAAGGCGCGATCTCGTACTGGTTGTAGATCATCACCAACCCGACCGAATCGAAGCCCATATTCTGCGGCAAAGGTAGTTCATCCGGCGAAACAAACAAAGCCTGTTTCGGGTTGGTAATGCCTTTACCCTCCAGATAAAGATTGAAGGCCTTGCGGTTCAGTTTGCACAATTCGGCGGTATCTTTGAAAAGTTGGTCGTTGGTCAGCCGGCGTCCGTTACTGTAGTCGAAGTTGAAAAATTCCGACGGGGTCATACCGTGCGCCCCTCCGGTAAAAATGTAACGCTGTATCCAGACCGTAACCACGTTGTCGTAGCGGAAAGCGGTACCTTCCGAAACGAACGTGTAAGGCATCTTGCGCAGATATTCGTCGTTATTCTTGTAGGCCATCATCGAATCGATACTCTGGTCCAGGGTGTAATCCCCGCGCAGCGAATCCTGCTCATCGAACGAAGAACGGATCACTCCCATCACCGTCCGGTTGATCGAGTCTGCCACAGCTCCCGTATCCGTCAGCACCGGATAGACCATATGAATCAGCAGCGTACTGTCGCTCATACGCACCAGCGAGTCGGTCTTCCAGGCAAGAGAGGTCTCCTGCTGCGATCTTCCGCATGCAACCAGCATGCAGAGTGTCAAAACGATCATAACATGTTTCATAGCTGTTCTCTTTTAGGTTGACTATTCTCCATATACATCTCCACGTGCCGTGCCACATACTCGTCGCTCATCGAGTCGCATGCGACGATCAGCCGTGCACGCGAATAAAACGGCTCGCGCCGCTCGAGGTTCTCACGGATATATTCGACCAGCTCCTGCTGCGACTTTCCGCGCAGCAGCGGACGCTTTGCCTTGCCGTGTTCGAGCCGTGCGGCGAGCTTCTCGGGAGCCAGTTTGAAGTATACGGTCACCCCCGCACCGTTCATCAGCTCCATATTGTCGAAAAAACAGGGCACGCCCCCCCCGGTGGCCACAACGGTATCTTCAGCCGAAGTGAGTTCCCGGAGCAATTCGCGTTCCAAACGGCGGAACGCCTCTTCGCCCCGGTCGGCAAAGAACTGCTGCACGCTCACACCGCAGCGCCGCTCGATCTCGGTGTCCATATCGACGAATTTCAGCCCCAGCCGTTTGGCCAGCGGCCGGCCGATCGAACTCTTGCCGCACCCCATATATCCTATCAAAAACAATAACATGCTGCGAATTCCCTCTTTCGGGCCCCGACCGCCCTGTACCGCCGTCGACACCAATCGCCCTGCGCAAACCGGCCAAGGCCGGTTTGCGCCAACTTTACAATATAATAAAAATTTTCCAGACGTTCCGTTTCCGTTTTCCGGGGATATGCAGGAAGAAGACAGACTACCCGCTCCCCTGCAGAAAGGCTCTCAGAACAACTCCATCTGCGATTGTTCGCCCTGCTCCTCATCCTCGGCGGCAATGTCGAACTCGACACTCTCGCCCGCCACATAACCTTTCGCCGGTTGCACAGGTTTCGGCGGACGCTGCGAAACAGAAGCCGCCGCAGTTTCCTGCGGACGACCGTTCCCTTGTGCGGCAGACCCGGCCCGCCGTGCCTCATCAACAGCCGTAGCCGAAACGTCCGATACACCCGGCACATTCCGCATACCAGAGTCATCCCCCGACCCGCTTGAAACAGGAGCTCCGCCTCCGGGCATCTCATCCACATCGCTATCATTGCGGCCATCTCCGGGCTCTTCCGGGCCTTTATCCAGCGGCTCCACGAATGCGACGCGGTCCACGGTCAGCGTCGTAATGCGCTTGCCCCTGGCCCGGTGGCTCTTCACCCCGATAAAAGCATCGACATCGATCCTCTCGGCCGGACGTCCCGCATGCGGGCCGCCGTAGGTCACCTCCAACTGGGGATAACGGTCGCGGCTGATCGCCTTCATGACCGTCCCGGGAGTTTCGTCGACGAAATTCTGCATCTTGTCGCTCTGCTCGGCAGTAAAACGCTTGATGTAATAGTATTGTTGCTCACCGTCGTAGTAAGCCACCGAATAGATGCGCTGCGGATCGTACTTCGCCACCCGGATCGTATCTTCGGGGAAATGGAGCCCCAGGTCGTACAGCGTCGTATAGTACTGCCCCCTGGCATTCATCACGATCAGCCGGTCGTCGCCGACGAATTCGCCGAGCAACTCGCCGCGTCCGTCGGTATTGAGCCTGCGGATTTCGTCGTCGTACCAGACATTCTGCCCGGCCAGGGTCGAAGCGCCCCGCTCCTTGAGTACGATCTTGTGGATCGCATAGCGTGAGAACAGGTTGCCCTGCGACTGACGCCCCTTGATCGCCAATTCGCCGAAGTTCAGGTCGACGATCAGTTTTTTGAGCCTCGGACGCGGTTTGAAGTAGATTTTCAACACCTCGGCCTCTCCGTTCGGGTTCACGCTCATATACAGGATTTCGCTTTTGGGCGTGCCCTTGGTTATGTCGTACTCACGGTCTCGGGTAATGCCTTTGATCGCACAGCGCTTCATCATCAGCGGACCGGTGCGGCCGTCCCGGTAAAGCACGTTGTAAATCGTACGTTCGTCATTGCGCTTGAATACCCCTATATAATAGATGTTCTTTGCAAAGAACGCCTTGTCGGAGACCTTCGTGATGATATATTTACCCTCCTTGGTGATCACGATCACATCGTCGATATCCGAGCAGTCGCAAACGAATTCATCCTTGCGCATGGCCGGCCCGATACCGAAGAATCCCTCCTCACGGTCGACATAAAGTTTCGCATTGGCGACGACCACTTTGGTCGCCTCGATCGAGTCGAACTCGCGCAATTCGGTCTTGCGCTCGCGCCCTTTGCCGTACTTCTCTTTAATCCGGGTAAAATGAGCGATCGTGAACTCGGTCAGCGTCTCCAGGTTGTGTTTCACCTCCTTGATGTCGCGCTCGACACCGCGAATGTGTTCGTCGGCCTTGAAACTGTCGAACTTGGAGATGCGCTTGATCTTGATTTCGGTCAGGCGGATGATATCCTCCTGGGTCACTTCACGGCGCAGGCGGGGTTTGAACGGATCAAGCCCTTTGTCGATCGTCTCCAGGACACTTTCCCACGTGGTACACTCCTCAATATCATGAAAAATCTTCTCCTCGATAAATATTTTCTCCAACGACGACATGTGCCAGTCCTGCTCCAGTTCGCCCAGCCGGATATTCAATTCGGCCTTGAGCAGTTCGCGCGTATGGTCGACACAACGGCAAAGTATCTCCCGCACGCCCATGAAGTGCGGCTTGTCGTCCATAATCACGCACGCATTCGGCGAGATCGACACTTCGCAATCCGAAAAAGCGTACAGCGCGTCGATAGTCTTGTCCGAAGACTCGTCGTTGCTCACATGGATGATAATCTCGACCCTGTCCGAAGTATTGTCGTCGACCTTTTTGATCTTGATCTTGCCCTTGTCATTGGCCTTGATGATCGACTCCTTGATCGATTCGGTCGTCGTGCCGAACGGAATTTCGGTGATCGCAAGCGTCCGCTTGTCGATTTTGTTGATCCTCGCACGCACTTTGACCGCACCGCCGCGCAACCCGTCGTTGTAACGCGTCACATCCGCCATGCCGCCGGTCGGGAAATCGGGATAGAGCTCGAACTCCTCGCCGCGCAGGTAAGCTACGCACGCATCGAGCAGTTCATTGAAGTTATGCGGCAGGATTTTCGACGCAAGCCCCACGGCGATACCTTCGACGCCCTGGGCCAGCAGCAGCGGGAATTTGAGCGGCAGGGTCACCGGCTCCCGGGTTCCCCCGTCGTAAGAGAGCATCCATTCGGTGATCTTCGGGCTGAAGACGACATCGAGTGCGAATTTCGACAACCGCGCCTCAATGTAACGCGGTGCCGCCGCCCCGTCGCCGGTCAGGATATTTCCCCAGTTACCCTGGCAGTCGATCAGCAGCTCTTTCTGTCCCAGCTGTACCAGCGCGTCGCCGATCGAGGCGTCGCCGTGCGGATGGTACTGCATCGTCGAACCGATGATGTTCGCCACCTTGTTATAGCGCCCGTCGTCGAGCTTCTTCATCGCGTGCAGGATACGCCGCTGTACGGGTTTCAACCCGTCCTCGACATGGGGCACGGCACGTTCGAGGATCACATACGAAGCATAATCGAGGAACCATTCCTTGTACATGCCGGTGAGTTTCTTGCGCCCGGCCTCTTCGCCGGTCAGCCGGCCGAATTTGCCCTCCGAGGCCGAACGGATCTCCTTGTCGGTCATCTCCTCGGCCACAGCGGCTTCCTCCTCCACCGTCAGTTTTTCCACATCCTGCTTATTCTGCTCCCCGGCGCGGACACTCTCCTCCGAAACGGTTCCGCCAGCCTCCCGGTCTCCCGGATGGCCGGCAGGTTCCCCCGCACGGGATGGATGGCCGCCGTCACCGGCAGGCACGTCCCGGTCTATCTTATCGTTCAGTTCATCGTTCATATCTGCTTGGCTGCTTCC
>ENA-ORNW01002487-ORNW01002487.1-human-gut-metagenome-genome-assembly--contig:-NODE-2487-length-12049-cov-7.778723_pt1 | contig 12049 bp, 9 predicted proteins | sample MGYA00242121_ERZ509034 | MGnify/ENA primary metagenome ERZ509034 (study PRJEB26280, sample SAMEA2338689) | human gut metagenome | biome: human gut; feature: human-associated habitat; material: faeces... | reverse complement strand
ACGAAGTCCGCATGGCCTACGTCCTCGAAAGCGACAAGCTCGAGCGCGCCATGGATATCCTCAAAAAGGCCATTGTTGAGTATAGTACGAAACAGAAGGCAGGACTGTAATCGCCGACTGGGGAGCTAATATTATAAAACAAAATCAATAAAAATAAGACGCAGTAATTTGATATACTCTCCTTTGATGCAATATCATTAAGATAAGACTGCACAAAGAGCAAGGCAGCTACCACAAGTAAGCGAAAAGGCTTATTTTATGCTGTGCAGGAGGTCAAGGGCGGAACATCCTATAGACCTATGATGAAAAGCCCTACACTCTGACGATCACAGTCGCGAAGCAAGGTGACGCGCTGAAGGTCACAAGCTGGCAGTTTGAAGGGGCCGATGAGAACACCCCTCTGACCATCACCAACACCTACAGCTACGTTCCCTATATTCCCGTGATCCCCACCCCCACGCCGAGCAAGCCCGCGCTGAATACTGCGGATCACTATGCTTACATCATGGGTTATCCCGACGGCACGGTGCAGCCGGGCGGCTACATCACCCGCGCTGAGGCCAGCACCATCTTCTTCCGTCTGCTGACCGACAAGACCCGTGAGCAGTATTGGGCGACCACGAACGCGTACTCCGACATCAAGAGCGGCGACTGGTACAACAACGCCATCTCCACCCTGAGCAACGCCGGTATCGTCAGCGGTTATCCCGACGGCACGTTCCGCCCGAACGCCCCCATCACCCGCGCCGAGATGTCCAAGATCATCGCCCTGTTCGCCAAGCTGGACAAGACGACTGACCGCTTCAGCGACATCGCCGGTCACTGGGCTGAGGCCTATATCAAGCTCGCGGCAGGCAATGGCTGGATCGAGGGCTACCCCGACGGTAGCTTCCGTCCCAACCAGAGCATCACCCGCGCCGAGACCGTGACGATGATCAACCGCGTACTCGAGCGTGTGCCCTCTGAGGAGGATCACCTGCTGTCCGAGCGTGTGATGCTGACCTTCCCCGACTGCAAGAGCGGTGACTGGTTCTACATCGCCATTCAGGAGGCGACGAACAGCCACACCTACGAGCGCGCCGCGACCGAGAAGAACGGCGACGAGCAGTGGACCGCCCTGCGCGCGAACCGCGACTGGACGAAGCTCGAGCAGTGAGCAAAACCCGCGCGGAAAGACGCGCATCGCATCATACTACTTACAATGCAGGCACCCACTTTTGGGTGCCTGCATTGTAGCAAGAGATTAGATGCCTCGGCAGCAAAAATGGTTTGTCACATTTATGCCAGAATTATCTGCTGACGGGGAAATATTGAGAGCGAAAAGGAGAAACAATATGGCAATTTATAGGACAAGAGGTCTGTATGCGCTAAACCAGCCTTCACGGTATGTCGGACAGTCAGAAGATTTTAGAGACTGGCTGCACACTGCGCCAGAAGAAGATGTCGCGCTCTGCGAGCGGGCATCGGAGTTTGAAGAACATTTTGCAGACATGCTTTTTGACTCGAGTGTAATTGACAATGCTGATGAATGTACAGAGGATGGCGAATCCTTCGATTTTCAGCCGGAAGAGCTGCATGATTTCACCTTGTCGTGGGTACGGTTCTCTGTTGCGCCCTTGGATAATGGAGCACATGGAGCGTTTATCGATGGTTACAACACACCTATACAAATTTGGCCTACCGCGGAGACCGGCTACCCCGACGGTTTAAGAGAGTATATTGGAAATCCAGAGAGCTATCAATGTGCGTATGTTATTATCAGCCCGGAATATGCAAATGATGACAGTGTGTTGCTGCATGAGATGATCCACGTATATGAAACAGTCTTGGATGATTTTCCGACATTTTACCGTGACATTCTTCTTTGGCAGTTATATAAAAGAATGTCCCGGAAGATTTCTGATCTGGATCAGAGAATTCAAGCCTTTACCCATCTCAGCGATCAACAGAAACTCGATGCAGTTGGCGGCTGCCATGATGTTTTGTTCCTGCTAAAGTGCTTTGATCTCGACATCAAGATGCACTACCCACTGGGCAGTGTGCTTGGCTATGCCATTCCGGGTTTTCCTTGCAATGTATTGATAGAGGATGAGAAACCAGAGGAATGAACTCTGCTGATGTAGTAAAAGCTTGTCGGTCTAAAGATGTAGCTACGCTCCTTATGTTCAGGTGAGACGATTGTGATTGCGGCCAACCCAGTCGGAAAATTTGCCTCTCACTGATAAGGACACTCAGAGCGCATTTGTAAACCGAAATGATAAAAAATTAGGGAGTTCTGTCATGAGATACCTGCGTTTTTTGTGCTGGCGTCGCTCGTCTTCCAAAACCAAGGTTTGCAGATTTTTTAGGTAGTCTACCTCCGCACGCAGCTGCTGGACTTCTGCCAGCAGATATTATTCTACGCCCTTTGGCAGCTGTTTTGGCGGATGGCCCTTGCTGCCGCGGCCACGCCGCTCAACTGCAAGACCTTCTGGACCTTCTTCCAGATAGATCCCTTCCCAAGCGGCAACACGCTTGTCACTGCTGATTTCGAACTGTCTTGCTGCTTTACGGTAGCTCAGCTTTTCCTTCGGCATGGTTTCCACGACCAGCTTCTCAAACTCCGGTGTGTATCGTTTGTTTGGTATTCCCTTTGGCATTAAAAGCACCCCATTTGTTAGACATTATATCATACTGTCTAACAAATGGGGTGCTGTTCATTGTTCTGCGTCTTATTTTTTGCCGTTAGTGTTCCGGCTCTCTTGCGTCCTTTGCATCAGTCAGTGCTTGCATGTATGTGAGCGTCAACTGCTTTTCCAGTGGATCCAGCTGCCCCCAGTGGGAAAGGCAATCCTTTTCATCCTTTTTTAGCCTCGCGTATTCGTCTTCAGCAGAGAAGAATTGTGCAAGCGTGATGCCAAATCCAGTGCAGAGCCTTTCGATGGAAGCGATAGACGGTGCGGCTGTTTTATATAGGATCGTGCTGAGCGATGAATACGGCATGCCCGCCTCTTTGGCGAGACGGTAAAGACTCCAAGAGCGAGCCTTGCAAAGATCCTGAACACGGGCTGCTACGTTGAAGTCATCCATGCTGCACCTCCGGAAATTGATAGTAATATTTTACCCAGAAGTGTGCATTTGCGTTAGACCACTAATCGCGATATATTTATGCTTGATTTTATATCGCAAATACGCTATATTGGGGCTATAGCAAATACTTCATATTTTGATGGAGGGAGGTTTGACCATGTTTCAGGTAACTTCGGAAATGATTGAAAAACTAAAGGACGCCTTGAGATTGCAACCTGTTCCTGCCGTTAACGGTCCGCAGATTTATTATGCTTGCTCCGCATGTATGGGCACTTGCAAAAATAGTTGTAGCGGGACATGTAGGGGGAGCTGCCAGGGTGGCTGTACACGTTCCTGCAAAGGTCACAGCAGGTGAAAAACAAAGAGCGGCTCTTGCGCAAGAGCCGCTCTTATTTCTATGGGGAGAGCGAAATGGAAGAAAGAAAAATAAAAACGGTAACTTTGACACTTACGCAGGCATGCAACCTTTCGTGTACGTATTGCTATGAACACCACAAAAGCAACCGCAGGATGAGTGTTGAGACTGCTAAAAGCATCGTGGATTACGAGCTTAAAAACTTTGCAGATTTTGAGGGAATCGAATTTGACTTATTCGGAGGAGAGCCTTTTCTCGCATTTGATTTAGTACGAGAAATTACGGATTACATTTGTTCGAAAAAGGGAGATATCCCTTGCACTGTATTCGCAACTACTAACGGTACATTAGTCCATGGTGAGGTTCAAGACTGGCTGCGTGAACATGTGGGATGTTTTATTTGTGGACTGAGCCTTGACGGAACGCGGGATATGCACAATGTCAATCGTTCAAATTCTTACGACGATATTGATCTTGACTTTTTCCTTGAAATGTACCCTGAACAGGATGTGAAAATGACCGTTTCGAGAGAAACTCTGCCGCATCTGGCGGAAGGAGTGATTGAGCTTCATCAAAAAGGATTTGCAGTGTCTTGTAATCTGGCGTATGAGATTGACTGGTCGGATCCTGAAAACTTGAGTGTGCTTACACGAGAACTGGAAGCTCTGATTTCATTTTACCTTGCGCACCCCGAAGTTGAGCCGTGCTCCATGCTGAATATGGGCATTTATAATGTTGGCTTGGAGCAGGATGAAGCATTTCGCTACTGTGGTGCTGGTTATTCCATGCGGTCTTATGACGTAGATGGCCGCGTATACCCTTGTCAGTTTTTTATGCCGTTGTCTGTTGGGGAGGACAAAGCTCAGAAGGCAAACGAGATAGTGTTCCCAAGTGAGGAGATTCCAAAAGAACTTTTGGATGATAAATGCCGTTCCTGCATCGTCCGTGCAGCATGTCCTAATTGCTTTGGCGCTAACTATGCTGCAACCGGAAGCATTTATCAGCGCGATGACAATATGTGCCGCCTGACAAAAATCATTATGAAAGCGCGCTCTTATTTCCGTGCGAAGCAGTGGGAATTTGGACAACTGCACGAAACCGAAGATGATCTCCAAACATTGCTTCGAGCAATTATCCATATTCAAGAGGAATTAGAGGTGTAGGATGGCAATTCTAAAACAAGAAGCAGCGATCACTGAGTATATGTGCTCGTGGTGTGGGAAGACCGTTAAGCAAACACGAGGCGAGGGCCGCCCGCTGCCAGGGTATTGCCCGCGTAGACCCAAGGACAAAGATGGTCGTATGAAACCGCATGTATGGAGAGTCAATCGAAAATTCCTGTAAACTCGTGCCATAGGCGTAATGATTTGTTTTAGACTTCTTTTCCATCAAACAAACGAGGTGACCATTTTGCTGCATATAATTCTGATCGGCATTGTTGCCATTGTAGGGGGGAGTATTTACTTTGTGCTCCCGCTCGCAGTTCAGCTTATTTTGTTTGCAATCAACGCGATCGTTCCGGATCCTATTCCATATTTGGATGAAATCATTATGGTTGGGGGTATTTTGTCTAAGTTGAAAAAACTGGACGATATTGAAGATTTCATTTCCGAGCATAAAGTGCTATCCTGCATCATTGCTGTTGGGATGGTGATTTTACTGGTTCAGTTTCTGAGATGGATTTTCTGACAAGGAGGGAATCACAGATATGCCGCCGAACACTTTTGAAGCCGAGATTTTTTCATTTCCTCACACTTACACCAAACTGACATTCGGTACGGCGGGAATCAAAAAACTTGATAAAGTTATTTCAACTTACAAGATTCCTGATGGCGAACAGATTGTCGCCTATATGAAAGGGACGATCCCGCTTTTTGGCCTGACAACCGAGGGGACGATCATCACTGACTGCGCTCTCTACATTCATCCCTGTCACAATGACTGGGCAGCAACAAATCGCTTTCCATTCAGCGAGATTTGCCGCTACGCTGCTTATATGAAGGGGCCTAAGTCCGACGTTTACCTTGCGCGAGCGGAGCAGATGAATACGATTTTAGGCTGTACCCTTTTTGGCAAGAGCGTCGGCGGAATGGAGCTAACACAATTCATCCGCAGCTTGCAAGTGGTACTGCTCGAAAAGTACGACTGGGCACGAGAGCAGAAAGAACGCAGCATTCAGCAGCTATTCGCTGCCGTCCGGACTTCAATGAAGTACAGTCGCATCAGTGATGACCAACTAATGATGCTTGACAATTTCGGACTGGCGGGGGATGACGCTTTTTCTGCCAAGCTGCTCCGCGCGGAAGACCTGTATCGCTCCTGCGATTTTGAGATCTACGACGGCTTTGTAAACGCGCTTCCCTATGAAGAGCAAAGAAAGGTCAAAGAAAAGCAAGGAGAATTTTCGAAAGACTTGCGGCAGGACTTGTCAGATCCGAAGGGCACGTTTGATTTAGAATATCTTACTTCTGCCCATCAGAACCTTTCCGGCGCAAAGAGGGCGGCCCCGTCCGAAAAGATTATTTTCTGTTACCTCTGCATTCGTCTCGATAGGAGAGTGGAATACAGGTTAGAAAAGGAAAGCCTTGCAAGATGTGACCCTGAAGGAGCGCAGGAAGTTGAGGATTTCCTGCACTGTTTTCGGAACTGTCGTATGAACGAGGTATACCATGCTGTTCGGCTCGGGAAAAAGCTGGATCCTGCGTGGTATGATTGGCAAGACGACCTTGGCCTTACGGTTCTGCACTATGCGATCTTGCTGAAAAAGGAAGAGCTCGTCACGGATCTGCTGGACAAGCGGGAATGGTTTTCGCAGACGTCTATGATTGACAACCGTGCAATGGACTATATCGTATTGGCAAAACTGATGGGGTTATCAAATTGCGACCTGATCTTACAAAAAACCTACGAGCCGCTTGTTACATTGCAGCGGAGCCAAAAGGCCATGAAACGTCAGTTGTGGCTGAGAGAGCGCCAGCTTGACTATCAGCAAGCCGTTATTCGCTCAGCAAAGCAGACAATCCATCAGGCCCGTTATGCTCCGCCAGATGAAAAACCGGACATTGATCTTGCGGAATATGAAGAAAAGTATGAGCGTTGTCTTGATCAGATGCACGAGACAAAAGAGCGCATTCGAGCACTCAAAGAGTCCATTCCCGAAATTGAGACCGAGATTGAAGAAGTAACAGCGGCTTCAAAGGCACAAGCGGCAGATCTGGTGCATGAACTTTCGACAAGCGCAGATCCGTTCCTGCATTACCTGTACAGGTACTATACAGATTCGTCGCTGCGAGAACATGTTTTGAAAGATTGCTCCGAAGGCAGCATCCTCTATTCCTATTTGGACTGTGAATTTGCTGTTCCGGCAGACGTTCTTATTGATTTGCCCCATAGGACAGCGCAGATCAACAGCAGCAAAAGGAAAGAGAATGATCCGCACGTTTCTGAGCAAAGCACGCAGCCGCAGGATGCTCCTATCGTTCGCCCATTCGGGGACTGCTGGTTTTCTCCCGCCGCGCATCAAGATATGAAAGCGTTGAAAGAAGAGTATCACCGTCTCGCTAAACAATATCACCCCGATGTTTGCGGCGATCGCCGCGGACAGCAAATCTTTCAACAGATATTAAATGAACGTGCAGAAATATTGGAGCAGATGGCAAAGGAATAAAATGTTTCTAACACTTTTCTAACACAATCCCCGCAAACGCCCATGCTTTAACGCCTCTGCGTACGTTAAATCAGGAACGGCAGAATTTCTGATGTTAAAAAGTGCGAAGAACGACTCTAAATCGACTTGTTTCAAGCATATAGGAACATCAAAAATCGCCAAATCGCCCTCATAACCCGGAGGCCGTAGGTTCGAGTCCTGCCTTCGCAACCATCTTGAGTGACCAAAATAGATACACTCACCTGAAACCCCTGAGAAATCAGGGGTTTCAGCGTTTTTATGCCCTGTTTTTTCAAAGCGTGTTTTATAGATACACAAGGGCATTTAAGAGTGTCAGGAAGGATTTGAACTCAATTCTCGGCTGATTTGGCCTGCTTTATGGTGGGCTCTACGCTCTCGGATACTTTTTATTGCTCGTCTTTCCTAAAAAATTTGAAACTTTTTATCGAAGAGGTTCCAATTCATCACAGGAAAATCCTTCGTGAAAATTCTTCCGAGGGCAAACAAATTCCGGAAGTGCTTTACAAAAATTATACGCAGTGATCCCGGTCTCATATAAAAATCGCAGAAAGGTCCGAATGCCAAAAAGAGCAGATCTCATTCCACCAGTGTATCGTCCAAGCATTCTTGTAACGCATGTGGCAATATCCATCGCAAAGCTTTTTGATTGTGGCTACGCTTGTGCTGTTATTTCTGCCGCTGACGATATCGTTTTCCCGAAGCTTTTGCTCTTGACATTCGTCAGATTATCCCGTATAATGCACCGAAAACAACACAAGGAGGAAATGAAAGTGCGCTATCTTCTGAAGAATGCAAAGTTTTTCTCGCAGGGCGTGTTTCATTTGGCGGACGTGTTTCTTTCGGACGGAAAGATCGTTTCTATTGGTGATGGTGTTTCCCCTTCCAATGATACTATTGTTATTGATATTTCTAATATGGTTTTGTTTCCCGGTTTCGTTGATGTTCATGTTCATCTTCGTGAGCCGGGATTTTCTTATAAGGAGACCATCCGCACCGGCACACTGGCTGCCGCGCACGGCGGCTTTGCCCACGTTGCCGACATGCCGAACCTGAACCCCGTCCCCGACTGTGTCGACGCGCTGAATCTCCAGCGCGCGCTCATCGAGAAGGACGCCCTCGTCCATGTGCATCCCTACGGGGCGATCACGGTCGGCGAAAAGGGCGAGCAGCTCGCAGACCTTGCGGGCATGGCGCAAAACGTCATCGCCTTTTCCGACGACGGACGCGGCGTGCAGTCCGAGAGCATAATGCGCCAGGCGATGGCCGAGTGCCGCCGCCTCGGCAAGATCCTTGCCGCGCACTGCGAGGACAATTCCCTGCTCCGCGACGGCTACATCCACGACGGTGCGTATGCCCGCGCCCACGGGCACCGCGGCATCTGCTCTGAGAGCGAATGGGGGCAGATCGCGCGCGACGTGAAGCTTGCCGGGGAAACGGGCTGCGCCTACCACGTCTGCCACGTTTCGACCAAGAAAAGCGTCGAGGTCATCCGCGCGGCCAAGCGCCGCGGCGTGAACGTGACGTGCGAAACAGCGCCGCACTACCTCGCCTTCACGCAGGACGATCTGCAGGAGGACGGACGCTTCAAGATGAATCCCCCTCTGCGCGATCAGGCCGATCAGGATGCGCTCATCGAGGGTCTTCTGGATGGTACGATCGACATGCTCGTCACCGACCATGCGCCCCACAGCCACGAAGAAAAGTCCAAGGGCCTTGAAAAGAGCGCCATGGGCGTCGTCGGTCTGGAAACGTCCTTTGCCGCAAGCTACACCCATCTTGTAAAAAAGGGCATTCTGCCGCTGGAAAAGCTCGTCGAGCTGATGCACACCTCTCCGATGCGCCGCTTTGGCTGCGGCACAGAGATCGCTGTCGGCCAGCCCGCCGACCTGACCGTATTTGACCTCAACGGAACTTATACCGTCGACCCCGAAACATTTTTGACCATGGGACGCGCAACGCCCTTCGCCGGCACGTGCCTCACCGGTGCGTGCAAGCTGACGATGATCGGCGGCGAGATCGTCTGGAAGGAGGATATGCTTTGATCGAAGTAACTTACACCATCGCGGAGAACGCCCTCATTGCCTCGGGCGTCTACCGCTTGAGGCTCGAGGGCGACACCTCGGCCATCACCGCGCCGGGTCAGTTCCTCGACCTTCGCCTGCCCGGTTTCTTCCTGCGCAGGCCCATCTCCATCTGCGACTGGGACGAAAAGAGCATCACGCTCCTTTATAAAGTCGTCGGCGGCGGAACGGACTGGCTCTCCCGCTGCACGCCGGGGCAGGCGCTCGATGCGCTCTCGGGTCTCGGCAACGGCTTTGACGTTGCCACCCGCGGCGAAACGACGCTCCTTGCGGGCGGTGGCATCGGTGTCGCGCCGCTCTTCGGCCTTTCAAAGCGCCTTCTTGCCGCGGGCAAAACGCCCGTCGCCGTTCTGGGTTTCAACACTGCGGAGGATGTTTTTTACGAAAATGAATTCAAGGCGCTCGGCGTGCAGACTGTCATCGCAACGGCGGACGGTAGCCGCGGTACGCGCGGCTTTGTGATCGACGCGCTGCCCGAGCGGTTCGACACCATCTGCGCCTGCGGGCCGATGCCGATGCTCAAGGCGCTCTGCGCAAAGACGGACAAGCCCGGTCAGATCAGTCTGGAAGCGCGCATGGGCTGCGGCTTCGGCGCGTGCATGGGCTGCACGATCGACACGGTGAACGGCCCCAAGCGCGTCTGCCGCGAAGGCCCCGTATTCAGGAGGGATGAGATCAAATGGTAAAAACAAACGTCACGCTCTGCTCTCTTCCGCTCGATAACCCCGTTATTCCCGCGAGCGGTACCTTCGGCTACGGCCACGAGTTCGCAGAACTCTACGATATCAATTGCCTCGGCACGTTCTCCTTTAAGGGAACGACGCGCGATGCGCGCCTTGGCAATCCCCAGCCGCGCATCGCTGAGATGCAAAGCGGTGTGCTTAACGCCGTGGGTCTTCAGAACCCCGGTGTGGACGCGGTTATCACCGAGGAGCTTCCCAAGCTCGCGCGCGTTTTCCGCAAGCCCGTCATGGCAAATGTCAGCGGCTTTTCGCTCGATGAATACGTCGAGGTCTGCCAGAAGCTCGACACCTGTCCGCAGGTTGGCTGGCTCGAGGTGAACATCTCCTGCCCCAACGTCCACGGCGGCGGCATGAGCTTCGGCACTGACCCGAAGGCTGCCGCAGCGGTCACGCGCGCGGTGAAGGACGCGGTCAAAAAACCCATCATCGTCAAGCTCTCGCCCAACGTCACAAGCATTGCGGACATTGCCAAGGCCTGCGAGGACGCAGGCGCGGACGGCATCAGCCTCATCAACACCGTGATGGGCATGCGGCTCGATCTCAAAACGAGAAAGCCGCTTCTTGCCAACAGCACGGGCGGCATGTCCGGCCCCGCACTCTTCCCGCTTGCGGTGCGCATGGTCTGGCAGGTGTACGAAGCGGTGCGCATTCCCATCGTCGGTCTCGGCGGCGTGATGAGCGCCGAGGACGTCATCGAACTGATGCTCGCCGGCGCAACGGCTGTTGAGGTCGGCGCTGCCAACCTTGTCGACCCCTTCGCCTGCCGCCGCATCGTCGAGGATCTGCCCCGCGTCATGCAGAAATACAACATCAACGATTTGAACGACATCATAGGAGGTGCCCACCATGGGTAAGGACGTTATCATCGCACTGGATTTTGACAGCAAGGAAAAGACCCTCGCATTTCTTGACCGCTTCACCGGCGAAAAGCCCTTTGTGAAGATCGGCATGGAGCTCTTCTACGCTGAAGGCCCGTCCATCGTGCGCGAGATCAAGGCGCGCGGCCATAAGATCTTCCTCGATCTCAAGCTGCACGACATCCCCAACACCGTGAAAAAAGCGATGGCCGCGCTCTCCTCCCTCGATGTGGACATGGTCAACCTCCACGCCGCGGGTACGCGCGCCATGATGAGCGCCGCGCTTGAGGGTCTCACCCGCGCGGACGGCACGCGTCCGATGCTCATCGCCGTCACGCAGCTCACCTCCACCAGCCAGCAGAGCATGGAGGAAGAGATCGGCATCCACCGCCCCCTTGAGGAAGTGGTCATCGACTACGCCAAAAATGCAAGACTCGCCGGGCTCGACGGCGTGGTCTGCTCCCCGCTTGAAGCCGGCCGCATCCACGAGACCTGCACGAAGGACTTCCTCACCGTCCCCCCCGGCATCCGCTTTGCCGATGCAAAGGCGGACGATCAGGTGCGCATCACTACGCCCGCAAAGGCACGCGAGATCGGCTCGGACTACATCGTCGTTGGCCGCCCCATCACGCAGGCGGAGGATCCCGTCGCCGCCTATCGCCGCTGTGTCAGCGAGTTTGTGGGCTAAGCAATGCGCCGCAACATCATCTTATTTGATTTGGACGGCACGCTGACCGACTCCGGCCCCGGCATCATGAAGGCCGGACAGTATGCCCTGCGCGCGTTTGGCATCGAGCGCGACTGGCGCGAGCTGTCGTTCTTCGTCGGCCCGCCGCTCAGCGAGACCTTCGCGCGCTTCGTGAGCGCAGAGAATGTCGACGCCGCGGTCGCGAAATTCCGCGAATACTATCAGCAGGACGGCTGGCTCGACAACGCCCCCTACCCCGGCATCCCCGCGCTGCTTGCGCATCTCAAGAGCGAGGGCAAGCGTCTTTTCGTCGCCACGTCGAAACTCGACACCATGGCCGAGCGCATTCTGGAGCATTTCGGCCTCGCACCCTACTTCGACGCCATCTGCGGCGCGCCCGAGGGCGACAAGGAAGCGGGCAAAAAGGTAAATGTCGTCAAAGCCGCGCTTAAAGCGGCTGGCTGCGACGATCTTTCCCGCGCTGTGATGGTCGGCGACCGCGAGCATGACGTCATCGGCGCGCATCTTGCGGGACTCGACGTGATCGGCGTGCTCTACGGCTACGGCA
>ENA-ORNW01002485-ORNW01002485.1-human-gut-metagenome-genome-assembly--contig:-NODE-2485-length-12056-cov-5.161820_pt1 | contig 12056 bp, 10 predicted proteins | sample MGYA00242121_ERZ509034 | MGnify/ENA primary metagenome ERZ509034 (study PRJEB26280, sample SAMEA2338689) | human gut metagenome | biome: human gut; feature: human-associated habitat; material: faeces... | reverse complement strand
CCGCCGGTATCTCCTCTTTTAAAATGTATCTCACCTACCCGGCCATGATGATCGGCGACCGGGACATCTACTGGGCACTGAAGGAGCTGAAGCGGCTGGGGGGCATCGCCGGCTTCCACTGCGAGAACGCCGGTGTCATTGACGGCATGATCGCCGAGCGGAAGGCCGCCGGAGAGCTCTCCCCCGCCTCCCACCCCCGCACCCGACCGCCCTATCTGGAGGCTGAGGCAGTGAGCCGCCTGCTGCGGATCGCCCAGGCAGCGGACGCGCCGGTGGTCATCGTCCACCTCACCAACCGGGAGGCCCTGCTGGAGGTGGACCACGCCCGGAAGCGGGGCCAGACCGTGTATGTGGAGACCTGTCCCCAGTACCTGCTGCTGGACGAGAGCGTGTATTTCAACGAGGACTACTCCGCCGCTGCCCGGTATGTGTGCGCGCCGCCCCTGCGGGACAAGGCCGAGCAGGAGCACCTGTGGAAGGGCCTGCGGCGGGGCGCTATCCAGACCGTGTCCACAGACCACTGCTCCTTCACCCTGGCCCAGAAGGACATGGGCCGGGAGGACTTCACCAAAATCCCAGGCGGCCTGCCCGGCGTGGAGACCCGGGGCGAGCTGCTGTACTCCTACGGCGTGGCCAAGCGGAAGATCAGCGCCGCCCAGATGTGCCGGGTGCTCAGCGAGAATCCCGCCCGGCTGTATGGTCTCTATCCCCGGAAGGGCGTGCTGCGGCCCGGCAGCGACGCGGACATCGTGGTCTACGACCCCGGCGCCAGCCATGTGATCCGAGCGGAGGACTGCGTGGCCAATGTGGACTACAACCCCTATGAAGGCTTCGTCACCGCCGGCGGCATCCGGCAGGTGTGGCTGCGGGGGCAGCTCTCCGTGGAAAACGGAAAGGTCCTGGTGGAGGCGCCGGCGGGCAAGTATATGGCCCGGGGCAAGAACTCCCTGTGAGCATTCGTCCATGAATCTCGTCATCATCGGGCGCTTCCCTGCGGCCACAGACACGCAGATCAGGGCATTCCTTCCCGCTGACCGGGAGGTTTTTATCACCGAATCGGATCTGTCCGGCCCCTTTTTGCAGAGTGCGGATGCGCTCATCCCGGAACACATCCCGATTCCCTCTTTTGGGGACAAGGCTCTGAAGCTGCGGATGATTCAAACCGGGGCCGGGTATGGCGAAGATAGAGCCGTCTGCTTTTCTGGTCAACATGGCCAAGAGGGATCGTTCACGAAGAGGTCCTGATCGAGGCTTTAAGCGACCATCAGATCGCCGGCGCTTGCCCGGATGTCTTTGAGGCAGAGCCATTTTCCCAAGCAAGCTGGCTGAGGGCGCTCCTCAACGTAATCCTCGCGCCGTACACAGCAGGGGATCCTGGCGGCGTGAAACTGCACGAAAAACAGGATTCCTTTTTCCCAGTAGCATCCGGCAGGCACGGAGCGGAGAAATGCCCGCCAACATGCTGAACCGGGACACCTGGAAGGCGTGGAGATAAGCCCCTTCTGCAGGTGGACAGCCCATAGACGTAAAAGAGCTGTGCGTTCAACTGAAAAACAGGCGTCTGCCTCATTTGGAATGAGGCGGACGCCTGTTCTGCTTTTCATGCGTTTCTGTTACTCTTCTGCCAGTCCCTCCCACTGGACATCCACGATGGTGCCGCCGGAGAACTCAATGTACTCACTCTTCAAAATATAATCCGTCTTGCCGATCCGGACCTCCTGGTCTCCCACCTTGGTGGTCATGACCTCGCCGGCAGGCGTCTCCGTGGTGGCGGTGAAGAGCAGCGTCACATGCTCCGGATCCTCGATCCACTGCCCATCGGGGCCCAGCACGTAGTAGGGCTCCATCTCCACGCGCTCAATCTGGCCGCCCACCAGAGCGCCGGAGGCCATCAGCGGAGAGGGCAGATGGGCCTGGCAGGTCTCGTACAGCTCCGTGGGCACACCCTCGCACTTAACCACATAGGTCACCTTCACCATGCCGCCGTCCTCGGCGGCGGTGCCGCCGCTGCTGCCCAGCAGCTTCCAGGCTCCAAAAGCCACCACCGCCACGATCAAAATCACGGCGATGATGTCGATGATGTTGAACTTTCCAACGCGTTTTGCTTTCTGTTCCATGGTCTCCTCCGTAAAAGGCGCGGACGCGCCTGTATTTGGCGTTTGTCGTCTGGACAATATCTGGTTCGTATTGTATAATATTTCTCGCGATTTCACAACCCCTATTTGCGGAAAGCGGAAAGAAAGGCATTCCATGAAGGTCATTCATCTCATCAGCGGCGGAGACTCCGGCGGCGCAAAAACCCATGTGCTGAGCCTGCTGCAACATCTGAATCAAACCATCACCGCCCAGCTGGTGTGCTTCCGGGACGGCCCCTTTGCCGAGGAGGCCCGCCAGATGGGCATTCCCACCATGATCTGCGGGGGCAACAACGTCTTCCGCACCCGGCGGAAGCTGGCGGCCTATATCCGGGAGGGCGGCTACGAGATCATCCACTGCCATGGCTCCCGGGCCAACATGATCGGCGCCATGCTCCGCAAGGTCACGGGACTGCCGGTGGTGACCACCGTCCACAGCGACTACCGCCTGGACTACATGGGCCGCCCCCTCAGCCATCTGACCTTCGGCACCATCAACGCCCTGGCCCTGCGGCGGCTGGATTACCGGATCGGCGTGTCCGACGCCATGGTGGACCTGCTGATCTCCCGGGGCTTCCCGGCGGACCGGTTCTACACCATCTATAACGGCATCGACTTCACGCCCCCGCCCACCCAGGGGGACCGGCTGGAGTACCTGAGGAGCCTGGGCGCAGATGTGGACGAGAACTCTGTGGTGGTAGGCATCGCCGCCCGGATGAATCCGGTGAAGGACATGGCCACTCTGGTGCGGGGCTTCGCCGCGGGCCACGCCAAGTGCCCCCGACTGCGGCTGCTGATCGCCGGCGACGGGCCGGAGAAGGACAAGCTCACCGCCTTGGCGGCAGAGCTGGGCGTAGAGCGGCAGGGGTGCTTCGCCGGATGGATCTCCGGCGGCATGGACCGGTTTTACAGCGCCCTGGACATCAACGCCCTCACCAGCCTGTCCGAGACCTTCCCTTATGCCCTGACGGAGGGGGCCCGGTTCCATCTGGCTACCGTCTCCACCGCCGTGGGAGGCATCCCCTATCTCATCGACCAGGACGTGAACGGCTATCTCTTCCAGCCCGGCGACTGGCAAGCCCTGGGCAACGATCTGGCCGCCCTGGGCAATGACGATGAATTGCGCCGCCGCTTGGGGGAAAAGCTCTATGAAAAGGCGTCCACCCAGTTCTCTATTCAGAAGACCGTGTCCACCCAGCTGCAGATATACGCCTCCATCCTCCGCCGCCACCGGCGGCGCTCCTCCGCCCGGGACGGCGTGGTGATCTGCGGCGCCTACGGCCGGGGCAACGCAGGTGATGACGCCATTCTGGAGGCCATCCTCCAGGAGATGCGCTCCATCGACCCGGACATGCCCATCACCGTGCTCAGCAAGGATCCCAGGAGCACCCGGCTCACCTACCGGGTGCGGGCGGTGCACCGTTCCAACTTCCTGGCCTGGCACACCGCCATGTGGAACAGCCGCCTGTACATCAACGGCGGCGGCAGCCTGATCCAGGACGTGACCTCCCGCCGCTCCCTGTGGTTCTATCTGGCCAATATCCGGGCGGCAAAGCGGGCAGGCAACCGGGTACAGATGTACGGCTGCGGCATCGGCCCCGTCACCCGGGAGAGCCACCGGAGTCTGGCCGCGAAGATCATCAACAAATATGTGGATGTCATCACCCTGCGGGAGCCGGACTCTTTGGAAGAACTGCGGGCCATGGGGGTGACGGAGCCGGAGGTCCTGTTGACTGCGGACCCGGCGCTGATCCTGCAGAAGGCCCCGGATGACGAGACCGACAGCGTGCTGCTGCGCGCCGGTATCCCGCCCCACGGCAATTACCTCTGCTTTGCCCTGCGGCGGTGGAAGGGGTTTGAAGAGAAGGCCCCCCTCTTCGGCGCGGCGGCGGAATACGCCTACCGCACCTATGGTCTGACGCCGGTGTTCGTGGCGGTGGAAAAGCATCTGGACCCCGGTGCGGGCCAGCTGGCCGCCCGCGGACTGACGATCCCCCACTATTTCCTGGACGATGCCGGCGGCGCCGGGACCATCATCGGCGCCCTCAGCCGGATGCAGGCGGTGGTGTCCATGCGGCTCCACGCGCTGATCTTCGCCGCCGGGCAGGGGATCCCCCTGGCGGGCGTTGTCTACGACCCCAAGGTCTCCGCCTTCCTGCGGTATATCGGACAGGAGCAGTTCGTGGATCTGGCAGAGCTGACCGGGCAGAATCTCTGCGCCATGATGGACCAGTGCGTAGCCCAGGCGGCCCACCCGGAGGCCCAGGCCGCCGCCGTGCGGAACCTGCAGGCCATGGAGCAGAAGAATGTGGAGGTGGCCCGCCGCCTGCTGAAGGGTTGACGGGGCCACCTGTTGGAGGAATCTATGAAAATTATGGTCTATGAGGCCCGCCCGGACGAACGGGCGGACCTGGAGAAGCAGGCGGCGCTCCACGGAGTGGAGCTGTCTGTCACAGACGCGGTGCCCACACTGGAGAACGCCTCTCTGGCCGCCGGCTGCATCGGCGTGTCCATCCTGGGCCAGGGGTGCATCGACGCGGCCCTGCTGGATGCCTATCACGCCCTCGGCATCCGGTATCTCTCCACCCGCACCATCGGATATGACCACATTGACCTAGACCACGCCCGATCCATCGGCCTGCGGGTGTGCAGCGCCAGCTATGCCCCCAACGGCGTGGCCGACTTCACCGTCATGATGATCCTCATGTGCCTGCGGCATTACAAGCAGGCTCTGTGGCGGGGGCAGGTCAACGACTTCTCTCTCACCGGCCTCCAGGGCCGCGAGATGAAGGATCTGACCATCGGCATCATCGGCACCGGCCGGATCGGCGCCCAGGTTGCCCGAAATCTCTCCGGCTTCGGCTGCCGGATTCTGGCCTATGACCTGCGGCGCAATCCGGCAGTGGAACCCCAGGTCACCTATGTGGACTTCGACACCCTGCTGGCCCAGTCGGATGTCATCACCCTCCACATGCCTCTGCTGGACTCCAACCGCCACATCATCAACCGGGAATCCATCGCCAAAATGCGGGACGGCGTGGTAATCGTCAACTGTTCCCGCGGCGAGCTGGCGGATATCGAGGCCCTGATTGAGGGGATCGAGACGGGAAAAATCGGCGCCCTGGGTATGGACACCGTGGAGGGGGACGAGGGCATCATCCACGCCGACCACCGGGTCGACATTCTGCCCAATCGGAACTGGTTCTATCTCCACCAGTTCCGCAATGTCATCATGACCCAGCACATGGCCTTTTACACCGATGCCGCCGTGTCCAGCATGGTGGACTGCGGCATCGGCGGCATCTGTCAGATGGCCGCAGGCGAGTCCTGTCCCACTGAGCTGACAGGCCCGGTACAGTAAGCCGCTACCTCCCGCCGCGGGTCCGGCGGCGCTGGACGGAGATCGTCTCCAGCGTCTCTCCCAGCTGAACCAGCAGCGCCGCTGTCAGCTCCAGGTCCTCGTCGTTCAGCCGGGCAGCCAGAGAGACCGCCAGGGTGTTGACAGCGGTGGTCAGGGCCAGCGGATCACAGGAAAGTTCCATCATCGCATCACCGCTCTCATTCTATGCCTGAGCGGAGCCATTCATCCTGCTCCGCCGGTGTGAACACATTTTAGAAAGGGACGGCCGCCCTGTGAGCGGCCGTCCCTTTTTCCAAAATGCACGTGCTCAATCCCTCTCCGTCTCTTCCCCGCCTCCCTGCTGGAAGGGGGGCACCGGCTCACCGGCGTGATAGGCGTTGGTGCGGACATTGATATACTGGGCCTTCAGCTTGGAGTAGACGATGGTCTGGCTGGAGTACAGCCCATTGTAGCCGGAGAGCATGTAGCTGATGCCGCAGATCAGGGCAAAATACAGCAGCCCACCATCCCCGAACAGCTCCACGGACAGGAAGATGGAGGCCAGCGGGCAGTTGGTGGCCCCGCAGAACACAGCGGCCAGCCCCAGCGCCGCGGCGAAGCCAGCCGGAATCCCCAGCAGCGGCCCCGCCACACAGCCGAAGGTGGCCCCCACGAAGAAGGAGGGCACCACCTCACCGCCCTTGAACCCTGCGGAGAGCGTCACCGCGGTGAACAGAATCTTCAGCAGAAACGCCTCCGGCCGGGCAGTGCCCTGCTCCACGGCGGCGGTAATGAGATCCATGCCCGCGCCGTTGTAATCCCGGGTCCCGCAGAGGTATGTCAGGGCAATGACCGCACCGCCACCGACAAGGACGCGGAGCCAGGCATTGGGCAGGCGCTTCTTCATCTGATGCTCCGCGAAGTGCAGGGTCCGGCACAGCAGAACGGACACCAGGGCGCAGCCTACGCCCAGCACCGCCACCCGCAGCAGCATCAGCTTCTCCAGCTCCGGCGCCGCCACAGAAAAGCGGGTGGGCGCCACCCCCAACTCCACAGAAATCCAGTAGGCCACCAGGGAGGCGGTCAGACATGGAATGAACGCCACGTGGTACACCACGCCGATGCTGATGACCACGATGGCGAACACCGTGGCGGTAAGGGGTGTGCCGAACAAGGCGGAGAAAAACGCCGCCATGCCTGCCATGGTGGCGGTGCGCAGGTCCCGGTCATCCAGATTGAAAAGGTTCCCCGCATGGCGGCCGATGGTGCCGCCCATCTGGAGAGCCGCGCCCTCCCGTCCGGCGCTGCCGCCGCACAGGTGGGTGAGAATTGTCCCCAGGAAGATGGCGGGCAGCAGCCAGATGGACAGGGGCTTTCCGTGGTGTACCGCGTCGATGATGTCGTTGGTACCCTGGCCCTCCGTCTTTGTCAGCTTGTAGAAGGCCACGATCACCAGTCCCGCCGCCGGCAGACACCACAACAGCCAGGGATGTTGCTCCCGCAGCTCTGTGGCCCGCTCCACACCGATGTGGAACAGGGAGCCCACCACGCCGCAGCAGACGCCGGTGACCAGCGCCACCGCCAGCCACTTGGCCATGGCCTGGACGTAAAGGCCCACGCGGGTGTGGCCATGCTCCTTTTCCAATCCGTTCACTTCCCTTCCCCGCCGCCGAAGGGCGGGCCGTGCTTGCAATGGAAATATTATACGGCAGGCCGCCGTTCTTTGCAACAGGCATGGTGCGCCACGCGAAAAGGGCCGGTCCGAAAATCGGGCCGGCCCGTATTGTCAGGCAGACTCAATCACTTTGCAGCAGCCTTTTTCCTGCCCCACATCTTGTTGCCGTCCTTGTCCCATATACCAAAGCCGGAGAAGGCGCAGAGGATGGAGAAGATGGGTACAATGAAGATGAACCAGCAATACGGGATATACTCCGTGCCGCAGCCCAGTACCTCCATCACATACAGCGTGGCAACGCCCCAGGGGACGATGGGTGCACTCAGGGTCCCCGCATCCTCCAGCGTCCGGGAGAGGACCCTGCGGTGGATGCCCATGCGGTCGAAGGCGTCCTCGAAGGTCTGCTCGGTGACGATGATGGCCACGGTCTGGCCGCCGGCCGTGAGGAAGTTGACGATGTAGCAGTAGATCAGAGTGACGGTCACCAGGACGCCGCGGCTCTTGATGAACTTCAGCAGCACGTCCTTGGCCAGCACGTCCAGGATGCCGGTGGCGGTGATGATGCCGCCCATGACGCTGGCTACCATGAAGGTGATCAGCAGACCGGTCATGCTGGTAATGCCGCCGCGGTTGAGCATCGGGTCCACAATGTCCACGCCGGTAGACAGTGTGAAGCCGTTGGCCGCATAGTTCATCAGCTCCACAAAGTTCACTCCCTGAAATACCATGGCGAACACGATGCTGACCACCACAGTGAGGCCCATACCCAGCAGGGCCGGCAGCTTGAACACCGACACCAGCAGCACCAGGATGGCGGGCAGGATCAGGATGGGATTGAGGTTGAAGTGCTCCGCCAGGGTGTCGCAGATCAGGTTGGCGCGAGTCGTATCCATCTCGCCGCCGCTATGCATCAGGCCGGCGGCGGTAAACAGCACCAGCGCCACCAGTGCAGCGGGAATAGTGGTGTACATCATGGACCCGATGTGGTCATACAGGGGAACCCTGCTGACACCGGAGGCCAGGTTCGTGGTGTCGGACAGAGGGGACATCTTGTCGCCGAACCAGGCACCGCAGACCACCGCAGCAATGACCAGCGGTACCGGGATGGAAGTAGTGGAGGCCACGCCCACCAGGGCAATGCCCATGGTCGCCACGCTGCCGAAGGAGGTTCCGGTGAACTCCGCCGTCAGCCCGCTGAGGACGAAGGCCAGGGGCACCAGGATTTTCGGGGAGATCAGCTTCATGCCGTAGTACATCAGGGCCGGGACCGTGCCGCCGGCCATCCAGATGCCCACCAGCATGCCCACCATGATGACGATCAAAAATGTCGGGATGCAGTCGGACACCACTCGCAACAGCGTCCTTTCCACATCCGCCCAAGGGATATCCAGCAGGAGCGCGATTACCACGGCGATCAGGGCCGCGATGAACACGGACATAGTGGTGTCCACGCCCAGGTTGATGAGCGCCACCAGCACGGCCACGATCACCAGGAAGGAGATCACGGCGAAAGCCGGAGTTGGGGTCTTCCGCGTCTTGACTGTCTTTGTCTTATCCATTCTCGTTTCTCCCTTCTAGATTGTACGGCGGCGCGGGACCGCGCCCGCGGCGCCGCAGGAGTCCTCCGTTCAGCCCAGCAGCTCCCGGGTCAGGAATGCCAGAGCCGAGTCCATCCGGGCGGCCCGAAACGCACAGGATTTGAATCGGTGCTCCGCGCCATGGACCACCAGGAATTCCGCCCGGTCTCCATAGATCTCCTTGTACCGCTCCGAACAGTGGATGGAGGCCGTCACGTCCTCATCCCCGTGTACCAGATTCACGCGCTTGGTGAATTTGGCCGCCACGGCGTAAGGATCCAGCTCCAAGGCATCCTGATAGAAGCCCAGGCCCACCCGCAGGCCCTCGTAGTCTGCGTAGCCCTTCTCCTCGATGTCAGACACATCCACGCCGCAGAGCATCTTGTGCTTCATGTTGTAGACCACGTCCGGCGCCGGGCACCACAGGCTCAGGGCGCACACGTCCGCATCCCGCAGGCCCGCCACCATGGAGGCCACACATCCCCCCATGCTCAGGCCGTGGATCGCGATCCGGCTCTGGTCCACAAAGTCCAGACTCTTGACATAGTCCAAGATGGCAAGGCCGTCTTCCACCTCACTGGAGACAGTCATGTCCTCGAACCGCCCGTCGCTGTCGCCGCTGCCGGCAAAGTCGAACCGGACACTGGCGATCCCCCGCTCACACAGCCTGCGGGAGAGCTCCGTGTGGACGAAGTTGATCTCGTTCCGGTCGTCGCAGAAGCCGTGGAACAGGATCACAAAGGGTACTTTCCCCGGCCGCTGGTCTGGCACATGCAGCATCCCCCGTAGGGTCAGGCCGCGGCTCTCGCACTCCACATACCGTTCCATCTCTCTTCCTCCTTTCTCCGCAGGCACCGTTCCGCTGGCCGGCCCCCGCTTGGTTTCTGATCTATGCAAAGCCGCTCCGCGGCCTCACATCTCACTCAGGCCTCCTGCCGGAAGCAGCGCCCCTCCACCCGGGCGCCCAGGCGGCTGAACAGCTCGTTGGTAATGGTGCCGGCGTTCTCCGCCAGCTCCTCTGCGTAGATGACACAGTCCCCCTGGCGGCCGATGAACACCGCCTCGTCCCCCACCCGGACATCTTCAATGCCGGTGACGTCCAGCATCAGCTGGTCCATACAGATCCGGCCGATGCCCTGGGCGTACTGTCCCCGGACGATGGCCCGCAGCTTTCCGCCGCTGAGGCAGCGGGGGATGCCGTCGGCGTAGCCGATGGAGACGGAGGCCACCTTGGTGGGCCGCTCCGCCCGGAAGATCCGGCCGTAGCTCACCGTCTCCCCGGGTCCGATCTCCCGCACAGAGGTGATCCGGGCCTTCAGGGTCATGACCGGCATGGGCTGCAGGTCCTCCCGCAGGTAGTCCGCCGGGCTGCTCTTGACGCCAAACATCAAAATGCCCAGGCGGGCGTAGTCATAGGCGTACTCCGGGTAGTTCACCGCCGCATAGCTGCTCAGAAGGTGAACCGTCCCCAGCTCCACGCCCCGGGCCTGGAGGGACTCCACCACGCTTTTGAAGGTCTCCGCCTGCCAGCGGGAAAAGTCCACATGTTCCTCCTCGTCCGTGTCCGCCACGCAGAGGTGGGAGTAGATGCCGGTGACCTGCAGGATGCCGTTCTCATACACCCGCCGGATGGCGTCCAGGTCCTCCGGCAGGAATCCGATGCGGTGCATACCCGTGTCCACTGCGATATGTACCTTGAGGCGCACGCCGTTCTCCCGGCAGTAGGTCTCCAGCTGGGCGGCGTGGTCCGGGCAGGTGGCGGTCTGGGTCAGCCCGTGCTCTGCCAGCAGGTGGAAATACGCAGGGGCGCTGTATCCCAGGATCAGGATCTCCCCCTGGATGCCGGCCTCCCGCAGCTGGACCGCCTCGTCCAGCGTGGCAGTGGCAAAGTGGCGGATGCCCAGCTCCCACAGCTGGGCGGCCACCGCCCGCGCCCCGTGTCCGTAAGCGTCCGCCTTCACCACGCCCATGATCCGGCAGCCCGCTGGCAGAAGGCTCTGGTAGCGCCGGATGTTGTGGGCCAGGGCCTCCCTGTCCAATTCAATCCAAGTCCGATTCATCTATCTCCCTGCCGCCGCAGTGCGGCGGCGCTCCCTTCCCAAAATTCTTGATCCCGTCAAGAGGTCATACCAATGGCAATTTTTTTCAGAATACCCGAAGTCTGCCAAAAAAGCAAGTTTTCTGCAAGTTTTTTTGTGCCCCTAAAACTTTTTACGGGCTGTCCGCCGTCCTCTCTCACAGGCGGACTCATCCCGCTTTTCCGGTTGATTCTTTCCAATTCTGTGCTATACTGGAAGAGGAAACAGACAGATGTCTGCGCGCCGATGCGAAACCCCAGAACAAAAAGTTTGGAGGAAATGAGTATGAAATACGGACGTACCTATAATTTCTCCGCCGGACCCGCCATGATGCCGGAGGAGGTCTTGGAGGAGATCGCCGCCGAGATGATGAATTACCGGGGCAGCGGCATGTGCGTCATGGAGATGAGCCACCGCTCCAAGGTCTTTCAGCAGATCCGGGACGAGGCCGAGGCGGACCTGCGTCAGCTGATGGGCATTCCCGACAACTACAAGGTTCTGTTCGTTCAGGGCGGCGGCACCGTGCAGTTCGCCATGGTGCCCATGAATCTGATGAAGAACGGCGTGGCCTGCTATGTGGAGACCGGCAACTGGTCAAAGAAGGCCATCAAGGAGGCCCAGAAGTACGGTGAGGTGAAGATCGTCGCCTCCTCCGCGGACAAGAACTTCTCCTACATCCCCGACTGCTCCGATCTGGACATCCCCGACAACGCAGATTACGTCTATATCTGCGAGAACGAGACCATCAACGGCACCACCTATTTCCATCTGCCCAACACCAAGGGCAAGATCCTGGTGTCGGATCAGTCCTCCATGTTCCTCTCCCGTCCCTGCGATGTCACCAAGTACGGCCTGATCTGGGCGGGCGTACAGAAGAATGTGGGTCCCGCCGGCATGGCGGTGGTCATCATCCGGGAGGACCTGTTGCGGGAGGACCTGCCCCAGTTCGTGCCCACTTACATGAGTTACAAGACCCATGCGGACAATGACTCCCTGTACAACACTCCCAACTGCTGGGCCATCTACTGCTGCGGCAAGGTCTTCAAGTACCTGCTGGCAAACGGCGGACTGGAGGCCATGAACAAGCGCAACGAGGAAAAGGCCGCGGTGCTGTACGATTTCCTGGACCAGAGCAAGTTCTTCACCGGTGCTGTCCGCAAGGAGGACCGTTCCCTGATGAACGTGCCCTTCGTCACCCCCAGCAAGGAGCAGGATGCCGATGTGGTGGCCGCCCCCCAGGTTGAGCCAGCG
>ENA-ORNW01002471-ORNW01002471.1-human-gut-metagenome-genome-assembly--contig:-NODE-2471-length-12100-cov-3.332337_pt1 | contig 12100 bp, 8 predicted proteins | sample MGYA00242121_ERZ509034 | MGnify/ENA primary metagenome ERZ509034 (study PRJEB26280, sample SAMEA2338689) | human gut metagenome | biome: human gut; feature: human-associated habitat; material: faeces... | reverse complement strand
CGCTCTACCGACTGGATGGCAAAAGCGAGCAGGCAATCGAGCCGCGCCACCAGTGACGCGTCTTTCTGGATAGGGGAGACAAAGCGTGTCAGTTCGGCCAGCAACGCAGCGTACATCTCCTGTTCGATCGCAAGAATCTTGCTTTCCGCACCGAGAATCTTCTCCTCATACTCTTTCAGTTCGGCGGTAATATACCGTTCGGCACCGGTAAGCGTCTGCTTGCGAATCCAACCGGCAGGCACTTTGTCCTTATGCGTATTGCGCACCTCGATGTAATAACCGAACACATTATTAAAAGCCACCTTTAGCGACGGGATGCCGGTCGTTTCGCTCTCGCGCTGCTGGATACTGGCAAGAATATCCTTCGCATTCGACGAGATATTGCGCAGATCGTCCAATTCGAGATTCACGCCCGATGCAATTACCCCGCCTTTCTGGATTTGGTTCGCCGGATCAGGATAGATTTCACGCTCGATTTTATCTCGCACCTCCAGGCATAAATCCAATTGTTCTCCCAGTGCTCCCAATGCCGGATGTCCCGCCTCGCACATCGTGTTTTGCAATTTTTCAACCGCATAGAGTGCATTTTTCAACTGCACCACCTCGCGCGGTGAAACGCGTCCGACAGCCACACGGGAGATGATCCGCTCCAAATCGCCGATCAGCGCCACCGACTCATAAAGAGCCTCGCGCAGTTCCGGCCGTTCCACGAACAACCCGACCAGATCGAGCCTCGCATTGATCTCTTCTATACTCTTCAACGGCAGTGAAATCCACCGCCGCAACATGCGGCCGCCCATCGGGGAGGCCGTCCTGTCAAGCACCTCGGAGAGCGAACAGCCTTCCTGTCCGCTGTTCGAAGCGAACAATTCGAGGTTGCGGATCGAAAATTTGTCGATCCAGACAAATTTATCTTCATCGATACGCGAGATCGATGCGATATGCTTGGTCTGACGGTGTTCGGTAAATTCAAGGTAATAGAGCACCGCACCGGCCGCAACGACTGCACCGGGCAGTGTGTCGATACCGTATCCCTTGAGCGATGAGACCTGAAACTGGTTCTGCAATTTTTCGCGGGCTCCGTCCTCTGAAAACATCCAGTCGTCCACCCGGTACGTGTAATACTTACTTCCGAATGCCTCGGTGAACTCTTGCTCGTAACCTTTGGAATAGATGACCTCTTTGGGTGAGAGGTTCGACAGCAGCTTATCCACATAACCGTTAGTCCCTTCGGCCGCATAGAACTCGCCGGTCGACGCATCGAGGAATGCCACGCCCGTGGCTTTCTTCCCGAAATACACCGCCGCCAAGAACGTATTTTCCTTATTCGCCAAAATATTGTCGCTGTATGAAATCCCCGGCGTGACCAGTTCGATCACGCCGCGCTTGACAATCTTTTTAGTCGTCTTGGGGTCTTCGAGCTGCTCGCACACGGCCACCCGCTCACCGGCCCGCACCAGTTTCGGCAGGTAGGTATCTATCGCATGGTAGGGAAATCCGGCCAACTCGACGTACGAAGCGGCCCCATTGGCCCGCCGGGTAAGAGTAATACCCAAGATTTTTGCCGTTTTGATCGCATCCTCGCCGAAAGTTTCGTAGAAATCGCCCACGCGGAAAAGCAGGATCGCGTCGCCGTGCACGGCCTTGACGCTGTAATATTGCTTCATCAGCGGGGTTTCGACGTATTTTTGTTTCGCAGCGGGAGCGGGGGAGGTATCTGTCTGTTTCATATTATTTTTACGGAAAGAAAGCTTGTCAAAGGTACTTATTTTCCGTCAAAAAACCGCTCGTCGAAATTGATAAAATAGAGCTTTTCGGTCGCCCGCGTAATCGCCGTATAGAGCCATTGCATCAGCTCTCGCGTCATCACCTCCTCGCCGAAAAGCATTTTATCCACGAAAACACACTTCCACTGGCCGCCCTGTGCCTTATGGCAGGTCACGGCATACGCGAACTTGACCTGCATCGCATTGAAATAGGGATTTTCACGGACCTCCTTGTAGCGTTTAGCTTTCGATGTTATGTCCGCATAGTCCTCGGCCACGCCCTGGAACAACTGGCTGCCCTGTTCACGCGTCAGCGACGGGGAATCGCTCGAGAGGGTGTCGAGTAGGATTTTACAATCCAACTCCAACGAATCGTAATCGGGGAACGTGAGCTGCGCGTCGGCAAACCGGAACCCGTAAAAATCCTCGAACCTGCGGATGCGGGAGAGCAATGCCGTATCGCCGTTGGCAATAAAATCGACGCTGCAATCCTGCTCCCGCTCGGTATAATGATAATTATTCTTGACGACCATCAGCATATCGCCCGATCCGATCTCCTCCTCAGCGAAGAGCACATTGCGCCGGACGCCCTCGTTGAACCGGTTCGCCCGTTTGTTCGAACGCGTGATAATCAGCGTCTCTTCCATACCGTATTTACAATAGGCATCCTGAATGCGCTCCAGTATCTCGCCGCCGTCGACCTGTTCGACATCCCCGAACGACAAATCGAACATCGGGATATCGATAATCCCGGCCGAAAGCATGCAGCGCACCAGTGTCGCGTTGAACAGGATGCCCGAAGTATCCTGCTGGCGCATCACCTCCTCGAGCTGCACATAGGTCACGTCGCCGTACCCGCGCATCTTTTCGGGATCGAGCGCAGGACTGCACTCCATGCCTACCGGCGGCAACTGGGCACTGTCCCCTACGACAATCAGCCGACAACGGCTTCCCTGACGCACGTAACGAACCAGGTCGTCGAGCAAATTTCCCGACCCGAATGCAGACGGATCGAACGAGTAGTTGGCCAGCATGGATGCCTCATCGACGACAAACACCGCATCTTTTTCGCGGTTGTAATCGAGTGAAAACTGGGCATCGGCCGATGCGAGCGATTTCTGGCGATAAATCTTCTTATGGATGGTAAAGGCTTTTTGCCCTGCATACCGGCTGACCACCTTGGCGGCCCGGCCGGTAGGAGCGAGCAATACCGTCTTGATTTTCATACCGGAAAGCGTCCGTACCAATGCCGAAATCAGGGTGGTTTTACCCGTTCCGGCATATCCGTTCAGGATAAAAATCTTACTGTAATCAGGATCGGTCATGAACCCCGAGAGGGCTTCGACCACATTTTTTTGGCCCGAAGTTGGCTCGAAGGCAAAATTTCGATAAATTTGAGACGCTATATGTTCCGAAAGCATAGTTTCTACCGGCAAAAATAACCTTGATATTTGTGACACAAACTTACAAAATCAAGGCGAAAAATCACGACGAATGTCCTTCGAAGCACAAAATATTACACCCGAGCAGGCTACGGTCCGTTCGCTCGCCCTGCAAATTTCCGGGCAAGACTTGCAGTTCTGCATCCTTACAGACAAGGGGCCGATCCGATCCGCCAGGTACGGGCTCGATTCGAACCTGCCGTTGTCGGCAACAGTCAGCCAACTGATCCGGGACGAAGAGGTACTACGACTACCCTATAAAAAAATATGCCTCATCCCTGTTACCGAAAAAGTTTGCCTCGTCCCCGCTGAATTGACAACGCCTGAAGGCGGACAGGCCTACATGCAGGCGCATGGTATTCCCGTCGGACAGGACGACCAGATCATCCGCACCGATCCGGTACAGGGAATCGCCGCCTACATCGTCCTGCCGCAACCGGTATGGCAGGAACTCCAAGCCTTGTACGGCCAACGGATGCAGGTACTCCATCCGTTACAGATCGCAGCGCGCAAAACGCACCAGGGACCGACCGTCGAAATCAATTTTGCAGGAGACTGGGCCAATATCACCGTTAAAGACGTACGGCTGCAATACTGCGAAGTTCTCCCGTGCACCGAAGCAGCCGAATTGCTCTTTTACCTGCAGCAATTGAACAAGCAATACGACCTGCAGGATTACGACCTGCTGATTACGGGCGAGGGAATCGAACAAATCCGCAAAATACTGAAGGGATACTACCGCAAAACCCTCGTCGACAAAGAGCTGCGTTCTAGCCTTCCCAAAGCTTTGCGCAACGAGGAAATAAACCACAACAATTTAATATACTGTTTCGATGCGGATCGTTAGCGGACGTTACAGGGGCCGGATCATCCAGCCGCCGAAGAATCTGCGCGCCCGTCCCACGACGGACTTCGCGAAGGAAAACCTGTTCAACGTAATTACCAGCCATTGGGAGATCAAAGGGGTAGATGTCCTCGACCTTTTCTCGGGAACGGGGTCCATCAGTTACGAATTCGCATCGCGCGGGGCAGGGAGCATCGTTTCGGTCGAAATTAACGCGATACATTATAACTACATCCGCAGTACGGCCAAAACCTTCGGGTTTTCCGAGATTTATGCGGTAAAGGCGAACGCCTTTCTCTACCTGAAAAGCTGTACCAAACAGTTCGATATCATCTTCGCCGATCCTCCTTATGACATCGAGGGAAGTGAAACGATCCCCGAACTCGTTTGGCAGAAAGGGCTGCTCAAACCGGGCGGGTGGTTGATCTTCGAGCACTCCAAAAATATGGATGTAAGCAAATTACCCGGATTTAAAGAGAAACGTTGTTACGGAAGTGTCAACTTCTCGGTTTTTGAGCGCCCGGAAGAACCGTAGGCCGCATACAGAAAAAGTTTACGAGATTTTGCTCAAAATTTTGGAGAATAAAAAAAATAGCTTACATTTGCACTGCAATTGAGAAACACGGTTGCACGGTACACAAACGGTGTGGTAGTTCAGCTGGTTAGAATGCCTGCCTGTCACGCAGGAGGTCGCGGGTTCGAGTCCCGTCCATACCGCAGGTTCGGATTTCGTCCGCACCGCAAGACGAATCGGTAATGTATCAGATTAGGGGCCGAAGGGCCAAAGTTCTGAAAATCATTACAAATTTTTCAAAAAACTCATAGAAAGGATGACTATAACAGTCATCCTTTCTATTTTTGTGCCCTTAAATCAACTAAAAATCAAATGAAGGTCAACGAATTTGACCTTCATGTATCAGATTAGGGGCTCGATGAATTGTAGATATTGCAAAAGCGACTGTAAGAAAGATGGATTTCAGAAAAACGGCACTCAAAGGTATAAATGCAAGCACTGCGGGAAAAAGCAGCAGAGCGAGTATTGCTACAATGCTTATGGCACATCAATAAACACATCTATAAAGAGGTTTATTTGCGAAGGCGTTGGTATCAGAAGCATCTCAAGGCTCCTTAAGGTTTCCACTACTACTTTACTTTCAAGGATCATATACATAGCTAAAGCGATCAATCAGCCACCGGTGTCAACAGGTCAGGTATATGAAGTTGATGAGATTAAAACTTTCGTTAAACGAAAAGATAAACATATCTGGATTGTCTATGCTTTGAATAGGACAACGAAAGAGGTTGTAAGCTATAACGTCGGCCCAAGGACAAATATCACTTTGGGGAAAGTCATCAAGACACTACATTTATCAGGAGCTAAGAAAATATTTACTGATAGATGGCGGGGATATCAATCATTAATAGATCGTAAGATCCACAGCGTTGCCAACCGCGGCACAAATCATATAGAGCGCCATAACCTCACTCTCAGGACTCACTTGAAACGCCTTACTCGCAGAACAATCTGCTATAGCCGCAGCATTGCCATATTATCTGCTATTCTGAAGATATTTTTCTGGGGAGAACTATAAGTCCAGACCAGAGATTGTAGTGACGTAATTATCCAAATATTTGTCAAAAAGCGTGACAAAGAGATGTAGTTATGTGTAAAACCAATTAATTATAAAAACATTATTATTTGGCTTAATTAAAATATGTATATTTGCAGCAATGAAAATAACCTATAATAATAAAACACATGGCCAAGCTCTCTAAACCCGAAGCTACTCCTATTACTCCCAAAAAGAAACAAGTACGAATAACACAATCAGCTGTGCCTTTATGGAGCATAAAGGAGGCATTAAAAATAGCTCAATCATTATACGACAATTATGCGAGTCAACCTACGGCGCCATTACTGATTGCTCAATCTTTGGACATTTCTCCCGGAAGTTCAAATTGGAGATCTTTAACCGGTGCTTCAGCCGCATACGGGCTAACGATTGGTGCTTATAACTCTGATAAAATAAGCATTACTGATCTGGCAAAAAAAATTATAGCACCAACGGTCGAAGGAGGCGAGGTATTAGCCAAAGTAGAGGCAATGATGAAGCCTGAAGTTTTGAGTAAATTTTTTACGAAATATAATAATGCGAAGTTGCCAAAGGATACTATTATTGAGAACGTTCTGCGCGAAGAATTTAATGTCCCTAAAGATAGAATTCAAAGTGTTCTGCAGTTAATAAAAGATAATGGTGAATTTACGGGAGTTTTTCGAGAAACAAAGACCGGAACTTTTATTTTGATTGACAATCCTCAACCAACAGAGCATGACAATAACACAGGAGAAGTAACTAGCCCCTCTGAAGAGATACCAAAAGAATTAGCTGAAAAATTAGATATTATTAACCCCGCATCTCACCCTGTTCAATCGACACAACCTATTCCCCAAGACAAACCCAAAGTTTTTATATCTCACGGAAAAAACAAGAAAATTGTAGAGCAACTGAAAGAATTATTGAAATTCGGCCAATTTGATCCTGTGATTTCTGTTGAGAAAGAGACATCTGCTATTTCTGTTCCCGAAAAAGTATTTACTGATATGAAACAATGTTCTGCAGGAATTATTCATGTCGAAAGCGAACAGGAGTTATTAGATAAAGAGGGAAACAAGCACATTAGATTAAATGAAAATGTGTTAATTGAGATTGGTGCAGCGATTGCTTTATATGATAAGCGATTCATTCTCTTATGTGAAAAAAGTGTGACTCTTCCTTCAAATTTGCAGGGTCTGTATCGATGCAATTATGAAGGGCAACAATTAGATTACGATGCTACTATGAAGCTATTGAAAACTTTTAATGAAATTCGAGGATAAAGCGATAGCATTTTTGAAATCCGATTCAATAGCAAAACTTGCACGATATATTTATATTTGGTATATTTGTCACAAGAAAGAACAAAGAACTTTGTTGCAAAGTTAGGCTGATATCTCCATGAAAAAGTGTAGGCCATAGATATTTTGGAAACCTTACAATCCTGTAAACCAGTAGGTTTTATTAGGGATTTGGGTTCCGTCCATACCGCCACAGATCCTAGTAAAAGTCCCCGCTAAGCGGGGACTTTTTTCACGTCCGTATTTTACCCCTCCGGTCTTCAATCGTAAAAATTCCGTCACGGGCGGCGGCGAAACTTTCCACCTACACCATATTCCTCATCGGGACACCGTCCGATCGACGAGAATCCGCCAGCCGGAACAATCGCCGGATGTTTGCTTTCACCCTGACGAAAATCGGAAACACCGGCTCTTATACAAATCCTGCAACGACCGGAAATATTCAATCTGGTGCTCAAACTTGCCAATCACATTCCATATCGTATCCAAGTTATTTATTAAAAACGAATCCCGTATCTTTATATCTGTTAAAGTGAGATCATTTTAAATGAGTGATAATTTTTTTGTATACACCGATATATCCTGCTTGCCGCTTACTGAACACGCGACCTATTTGGGTGAGGGGTTTGGCGGATTATGTACCGGAGGCACCGCTGTCATAGATTTGTTTTCCATGCGGCGGCAAATATCAAAAAATGACCTTGTTACCATTCTACCCTTCCAGCTGGGTTCCATCCATAAGGTCAGCGATGACTTTTCCATGATTTTTTTCAAAGTCGATAAGGTAATGTTCATGGATATTATGAGCAGCCTGGGACGCATAACCCCCGATTTCTTCTTTCACATGAGAAAGAACTTCCAGGTCCCAATATCGGTTAATGAAGCCAAAAGATTCCTCGGTTTTTGCCGTGCAATAGACTTCCGGACAAACAACGACGATCCTGCATTTCGTCGTGAGACCATCCTGCACTTACTGCGGATCTATTACTGGGATTTTTATGTGCATTTCCAAAAGAAAACGCGTAAAAGAAATACCCCCCTGCTGAATTCAAACAAAGAGAGCATCGCGATGAAATTCGCCATGTTGGTTTTTGAAAACCGCGAAACTCACCGGGAAGTCGCATATTACGCCGATCAACTATGCATATCCCCCCTGTATCTTACCAAAATCATACAGGAAGTAAACGGTCGGTCCGCCCGGGATATGATTGCGGATTACACCATTATCGGAATAAAAACACTCCTGAGAAACGCAGACATAACGATAAAAGACGTTGTCAGACACAGCGGATTCTCCTCACAGTCTTCGTTCAGCCGCTTTTTCCGCAAACACACGGGCATGTCCCCGTCGGAGTACCGGCGCACGATCCATATCCTCAAGTGAACGACTAAATATTTAGATACTAAAATGAAACGCCAAGAAATCACGTCTCCGCAAAACAGTTGCATCCGGTTTGAAAAGGAGATGTCCGAATTGCTGTCGGATCAAATTCTGTTCATGGAGAGCGTTTTCGCCCGACTGCCGATGGGTATCGAAATTTATGATACGAAAGGTATCTTGCGCGATCTGAATGCGCGTGCAGAACAAACATACGGAGTCAAAAAACGCGATGTAATAAACAAAATCAACCTGTTCAACAGCCCCTATGTCGACAAAGACCTGAAAGCTAAAATACAGTCCGGCGAAGAGATCATTCTGGAATTCGAGTACGACTTCGAAAGAATAAACAGGGAGTATTATTCCACCCCGAACAAAAATACAATTATTTATGAAGCACAAGTAGTTCCTATCCTGAATAAAAACGGCACGATCGTCGGCCATATACTGCTTACCAATGACGTAACCGCCACCAAAGAAGCGGAGTACCGTACCGAGGAGAGCAAAAAGAACCTGGAAATGGCCATGAAAGCCGCCAGTATGTCATCCTGGGTGTACGATGTACACAAACAGGCATTTGAAACGTCGCACGGGCAACCCATAGTCTGCGACGGCATGACTGTGACGCAACTGCAACAGATCCTGCATCCGCAGGATAGCGCTTTGCTAGCCGACCTGTTTTCCCAACTGCAAAATAAAAAAATCACGCAGGGACAGATTACCGTACGGGTTTTCAACGAACAGGAAAATCAGTATCGATACTACGAAAGCAGAATGCGGCTTTCCACCGAGCATCGCGGAAAAGTACAAATCGTAGGCACCCAACTGGATGTGACCGAAAAGATGCAAATGGCTAAAAAAACGCAGGACCTGATCGCTAAACGGGAATTGGCCATGCGAGTCAGCGATATCGTCCATTGGGATTTCGACGTACGGACTCAAAAATTCGAATCTTATAACGATCCGGTAAACAACTATACCTCGGACCAACTGGTATCGATAACAGAATACCTGGAAGTCATCCATCCCGAAGACCGGTCTTCCGTAAACGACGCCATCCAATCCATGTTATCGGGAAACAAAATCAATATCAACTTCACCTGCCGCATACAAACGAGGTATGACGACACCTGGCAATATTGCTCGGTTACAGGCGTCCCTTTCGAATATAACGAAAACGGCGAAGTGATACGGTTCACCGGATTTAAGCAGAATATATCCAACCTTCATCAGTTGAACGAAGAGCTCAAAGAGCGGAACTATAAAATGGAACTGACATTCAAAACAGTCGGAATGTCCTATTGGGATTTCGATGTAGCAACCGGTCAGTACCGTTCGTTTAACGATCCGGTCAACGATTACGATCCCGACAAACCTATTGCCCCGGAAGACTACCTGAATGTCGCACATCCCGACGATACGAACCGCGTCCGCGAGAATATCGACGACATGCTCCAGGGGAGATGCAAAGAGTTTACTTTGCAATATCGTTCCAGGACCAAATGGGATCAGGAGTGGCAAACCCTGATTATTACCGGCATTCCTTCCGAGAGAGATAAAAAGGGACGGATTATCCGCTACACGGGCATTGCTTTCAACAATACGAAATGGGATAAAATGGCCCAGGAGTTAAAGGAGATGAAAGAAAGAGCCGAACTTTCCGACCGGCTTAAATCCGCTTTTCTGGCTAACATGAGCCACGAAATACGCACACCGCTGAATTCGATTGTCGGATTCTCCGAATTACTGGTAGATTGCGATGACCCGGCGGAAAAAGCGGAATACTGGAAGATTATCGAGACCAACAACGACCTGCTGCTTCGGTTGATCAACGACATTCTCGACCTGTCGAAGATCGAATCGGGTATCATCGAACGAAAACCGGAAAAATTCAATCTGGCGCGGATATGCAACGAAGTATACACGATGGTGCAACCGAAAGTAACGAATCCGGAGGTAAAATTTTTTATGGACAACTCCCGCCCCGATTGTTGGGTTTTCCTGGACAGCAACCGGCTCAAACAGGTTTGGATGAACTTTCTGACCAACGCAGTGAAATGTACACAATCGGGATATGTAAAAATGGGATACACGGTCGAAAGGGAAGGAATCCGCATTTATGTCGAAGATACGGGAACCGGCATTCCAAAAGAATTGCAGAACCAGGTATTCGGCCGGTTCCAGAAACTCAACGATTTTGCACAGGGAACAGGACTCGGACTGGCGATCTCAAAGGCTATTACCGAAGCTGCCGGAGGCGAGATCGGATTCACGTCTGAACCGGGTGTCGGATCGTTGTTCTGGGCATACATACCTTGTAAAATAGACATCGGGAGCTATGCCGATTACTCCGACCCGGCACAATCACCGGTATTGAAAGGAACCGAAGGGAAAGAGATGAAAATCCTGGTTGCCGAAGACAATGACAGCAACTATTCCCTAGTACAGCATATCCTTAAGGATTACAACCTTATCCGCGCAGAAAATGGTGTGGAAGCCATTGAAAAAATCCGCAACGGACAGTTCCACCTCGTTCTCATGGATATGAAAATGCCTGTTATGGGCGGTTTGGAAGCCACCCGGAAAATCAGGGACTTCGACACCAAAATCCCGATTATTGCACTTACGGCCAATGCGTTCGACTCCGACCGCACATGTGCTATCGAAGCCGGATGCAACGCATTTTTAGCCAAACCCGTAAAAAAACGCCAACTGCTTGACTTAGTCACTGCACAATGGTAGACACATCTCTATTGTAATCCCCTGCGTCGGCAGGATGATTCCGCCGACATCGTGCACAATGTGCTGCATTTTATAGTGCCCGGTTATCGGGATCGGGTACTATCAAAACGGGTATTATCAAAATCCGCAGCCAGCCCTCGGTTTCCATCCACACTCCGGCTGCTCTGCCTGTTTGCGCGGATAAAGCAAAAAGAGCATACAAATTCAGCCTTTTCCTGTCATCTTCACGCCGTTTTCACTATTTATACAATAAATTATTGTTATTATATTGTAATACCATTTATTCCAAACCTATTTCATTACTTAAACCTAATTTTATCATGAAGAAATTATTTCTTTTAGTGGCCCTCACCGGCGCGGCTGTGGCAGCTTATTGCGTAACGCCTGCAAATGCATCAACAACAGAAGCACAGCAAGCCAAGGCTGACGTGTACAAAATGAGTTCAAATCTGGTTATTTTGCCGGAATACGGTGCTTCCGAAACGGTTTACATTTTAAAGAACGGATGGGAAGTAAGCCGCGACACCGATTGGTCGCTCGATGCCCAACCATTCAATTTCGACGTGCAGCCATCCGGAACCGGATCGGCCATCACATTGACCAATATGGCCGACAATCCCGATAACTGCTGGGGATATATCGACGTATACATCAACTCAGGCACTATTTATGTCGGGCGGGTGTATGTGAACAAGATTTATTAATAAGACACCACATTATTACACACTAATGAGAGGCCCTAGGACTTCTCATTTTTTATTTATTCCCGTCCGTGTGCAACCGTAAACCGGCCATCGGCAGACGGGGCTAAAATCAAGTGAACTTATCCCCGCAGCCCATACTGAAACTCCTGCAATGGCTGTACTCAAAAACTCGCACAGACGATCTCGCCGCAAACACTCCCGGAATCGGAATGCATATCGGGCCTACATCTCTATGGTAATGCCGAGCGTCGGCAGGATCGTTCCGCCAATATCGTGCGCAATGTGCTGCATTTTATAGTACCCCGGCTTATTGGGATCGGGCACATAC
>ENA-ORNW01002461-ORNW01002461.1-human-gut-metagenome-genome-assembly--contig:-NODE-2461-length-12117-cov-5.111341_pt1 | contig 12117 bp, 9 predicted proteins | sample MGYA00242121_ERZ509034 | MGnify/ENA primary metagenome ERZ509034 (study PRJEB26280, sample SAMEA2338689) | human gut metagenome | biome: human gut; feature: human-associated habitat; material: faeces... | reverse complement strand
CCACATGAACCGCCATGATCTCGATGCCGTCTGCGCCGATCGGCCCGTGATGGTTGTCCATATTTCGGTGCATATGGGATATGTGAACAGCATCGGCCTCGAACGCCTTGGCATCACTGCCGATACGAAGATCCCCGGCGGCGAGGTCGTCCTTGACGGGAACGGCGTGCCCACCGGCCTGCTGTTGGAAAACGCCATCATCGAGGCATCGGGCCGTTTGCCCGTCCCCACGGAAGAGCAGGTTCGCGAAAGCCTCGCCCGCGCCATCGCCGAGTTCACCCCGGTCTACATGTGCGCCAACCAGGTCGACTACGCCAACTGCAAGGCCGTCTTCGAGAACGACGAGAACGTCACCGTCGTCGAGATGACCACCGACGACGCCTGGTTCCGCGACACCGCCGCCACCTACGTCATCGACGGCAAGGGCGGGAAGCGCGCCAACCACTGGCACTTCAACGCCTACGGCGGCCTCGTCGACGGCCTCTACTTCCCGTGGGACAAGGACGAGCAGATCGCCCTCAAGATGGCCGAGCTCTCCGGCTGCCGCCGCTACCGCCCCGACGACATGATCCTCGAGGGCGGCTCCATCACCGTCGACGGCGAGGGCACCCTCGTCGTGACCGACCAGTGCCTCCTGTCCCCGGGCCGCACCTGCTCCGCGGTGCTCGAGGAGGAGGATGACCCCGAGTCCATCTGGCCCAAGTACCGCAAGAAGTTCGAGCCCTGGAGCGAGGAGCTCCGCGCCTACATGGACGAGCACCTCAAGGACTACCTGGGCGTCGAGAAGGTCATCTGGGTCAAGGAGGGCATCGACCCCGAGGAGACCAACGGCCACATCGACGACGTCGCCACGTTCATCGCCCCGGGCGTCATGGCCTGCATCTGGACCGACGACCCCGACTACCCGTTCTACGAGCAGTGCCACGCCGCCTACGAGACCCTCTCCAACGCCGTCGACGCCAAGGGCCGCAAGCTGAAGGTCTACAAGCTCTGCATGCCCGTGAAGCCGCTGTATATGGACCAGGCCTCCTGCGACACCATCGACGCCGACGAGAACGCCGAGCCGCGCGTCCCCGACGAGCCGCTGATCGCCTCCTACATGAACTACCTCGTGACCAACCACGGCGTCATCGTCCCGCAGTACGGCGACGAGAACGACCGGCTGGCCGTCGACACGCTCCAGGAGATCTACGACGAGGTCTGGGGCGAGGGCGTCTACAAGTGCGTCGGCGTTCAGTCCGAGCAGGTCGTCTTCGGCGGCGGAAATATCCACTGCATTACGCAGCAGGAACCCTCGGCGTAACTGTCTGTCTTCCCGAGGCACCCCATCTCGCCGCTCAAACCGTCGCTCGCGTACCAAAGTACGCTTCGCTCCTCTTTCGCGGCGACCTGGGGCACCTCGGAGACCCAGCCGGCCAATCGGACGGGGGCTGCCTGGTTGACCGGCTGGGTTTTCTTCGGGCACTCCGTTGCCTCCACATCGGAGTGCCCCTTTTTCTTTGATTGAATACGCGTCTGGCCTGGGACCTATCGCGGGTTAGGCCTATTGTTCGCTTGGATATCCCAGGTCAGACGCGTATCCAATTGCCGAAAGTTCCCGGTCGTATACGCGGCCGTCTTGATCGGAGTATCTTTGTACCAGCGTATTGTCATCTTCACCCGCCTGTTCCGCGAGCGTTGGTCCAACAATTGCATCCTCTCTTCTCTATGGGATGGCACCTGCACCGGTGACGCGGCCTGTAACCCTACCTTGGGTTGCGCCTTCGGTACAGATGCCATCCTTTTTGCTGTAGGGGGAGCGTGCCATGGCAGGTAAAAAGTTCTCCCTGTTCGAGGTCATCCTCTCGGTTATCTGCGTCGTGTTTACCATCGAGGCGGCTGCTCCGGCATCTGCCATGGGCAACGTGCAGTTCTTCTGGTGGATCTTCCTCATCATTACGTTTTTGCTTCCCTATGGCCTGGTGGTGGCCGAGCTCGGTACGGCGTTCGATTCCGAGGGCGGCCTGTACGATTGGGTCCGCCTGGGCTTGGGCGACCGTTGGGGCGCCCGCTGCTCCTGGTGCTACTGGGTCAACTTTCCACTGTGGGTTGCAAGTATCGCCTGTATGTTCCCCAGTGTCATCAATGCGGTATGGGGCATCGAATTTTCGCTTGGGGTCCGAATTGCCATCGAGCTTGCCTTTGTGTGGGGCGTCACGGTCATGGCGATGCACCCGGTGGCCGAGGCCGATTGGGTCATGGATGGCGGCGCTGTCATCAAAGTACTCATTACGGCTGTGGTAGGAATCGTCGGCATTTGGTTTGCTTACAATAACGGCTTTGCCAACGACATGTCGTTTAAGACCTTCATTCCAGACTTGGGCGACACCAATTCGTTGACGTACCTATCGATTATCCTATTCAACTTTATGGGCTTCGAAGTGGTCGCGACCTTTGCCAGTACGATGAAAAACCCATCGCGCGATATCCCCAAGGCGGTTATCGCTGGTGGCGTTGCCATTGCGGCAATCTACATTATCTGCGGCATCGGCATTGGAGCCGCGGTTCCCACCGAGCAGCTTTCGCTCGATTCGGGCATTGTGGACGCGGTCACCGCCATGTTGGGGCGCAGCCATCCGCTGACGATGGTCGTGGGCGTGGCCTTTTTGGTGACGCTGTTCGCCAACATGATCTGCTGGAGCTTTGGCGTTAACAACGTGGCGAGCTATGCCGCGCGTCATGGCAATATGCCGCGTCCCTTTGCGCTGGTGTCCAAGAAGACCGGCATGCCCAATGGCTCGGCAATCATTAACGGTTGTTTTGCCAGCCTGGTACTACTGCTTCAGATTCCGCTGGGCGAGGGCTCCGACGTCTTTTGGGTTTTCTTCTCGATGAACGTCGTCTTCCTGCTTATGAGCTATATCCCGATGTTCCCAGCGTTTTGGCGCCTGCGCAAATATGACGATCGCCCGCGCGTGTTCCGCGCGCCCTTCGAGGGCAAGGTGCTTGCGGTGGCACTTGCGATTCCCGTGGTGGAGCTTGTGCTTTCGATTGTCGCTACGATTGTGCCGCTCAACGGCTCGTCCGCCGAAATGACAAAGTTGCCCATTCTCATGGGTGTGGTGATCGCCGTGTTGCTGGGCGAGGTTTCGCGCCTCATATCGCGCCGCGGCCGCAGTGTCGATAATCCCGGCGTTGGTGCAAGGGGGACAGGTTTCTTTGCACCAAAACAGTAACGCCGCGAGCTGCGCGGCGCTTGCTGCATCTTGGATTACCGCTCGCGGTGCTCGGGGTCAGAAGCGAGTTTAGGCGCAAAGTAGGGGACGTGTCCCAGGTAAGGGCAGCTGTCCGTACGTTCGTCGACAAGACAGGGGACATCGTCGTAGGTGAGTGAGTCGCTCAGGCGGGCGATGGCCTTGGCGGCAGGAGCGACGAGCATCTTGAGCGGTGCGATAGGCGCCATGGCATCTCCTTTTCTTCATGCGACCCGTGTTCTGGCGCGAATGTATACGTCGCCAGTCTAGCATCCCGTCGCGGAGAGTTCAAAACCAACACAAATGCGACGGCTATTACTGCGCTGTTTCCAACGTCTCAATCTGTAACGTCTAACTTAATAAATCGCCTCTACTTGTTACAGATTGAGATAAACCGCCGGAGCGGGCCGTTTTCCTTCTGAACCACCACATAAGTGCCTGTTCCTTCCGTAGAGGTTTGGGTGTCGTATCGGCGTTCACCCAGATAAAACCTACCAAAATCACCCCGTCTACTCTTTGAGCCAGAGTCGACACTAATTCAAATGGCGAAATCAAAGGGCGTTCTCCGTATGGAGGGTGCCCTTTTTCATCGCAGGATGTTTTGCGCGGCAGCCATAAGACCCAGTCGGTTGCTGACGCCGAGCTTGCGATAGATGGCGTTGACGTGCTTCTTTACGGTTGACTCGCTTATGAATAGCTCGTTTGCCATCTGTTTGTTCGTTTTGCCGTCGAGCATGAGCCGCATGACTTCGGCTTCGCGCGGTTGGACGTTATGTTCTGTAATGAAAGCATTCAGCTGGTTTGTGTCTTCGGTCTGGGTGAGTTTAATGCCCCGAGGATAGAGGTTGGCGAGCGCGAGGCTCGCGTGCCGAGCGATTTCGAGCAGGATTGCGAGCTCGGTGTCGGTGAAGTCTCCGGCCGTGCGTTCGCGAAACAGGGCGATGCTTCCTAGCGGGCTGTCGTTGTGCGCGAGCGTGGCCGTACAGCCAAAGTAGACGCCCTGCGGTTCCATCCATTTGCGATAGATGGGCGTGGCATCGCGTCGTTCGACGTCGACGAGGTCGAGGTCGCGGTAAACGCCGACCTTATGTAGGTCAAAGCTCCATGTTGTATAGTCCATCGCGGCGTAGCGGTTGTAGTAGTCGCTCAGTGCGCGGTCGTCCATTCCGCTGCTTGCGGGGTGGACGTAGCGTGGGGCATCACTGCCCGCCGCCTCGATCAGGTCGAACATGGCGATCCGATGGGGCACGAGCCCTGTCGTTCCCTCGAGGGTCTCTTTTTGCAGCTTATCAATACCGTGTGATGCGTGGATTGCAAGCGCGAGCTCGTTGAGAGCAGTCCAGGTCGTACTGTCCAACTCAATAGTCTGCTGTTTATTGCATGGGGGCATAGGGCGTCCTTTCCATTGTGGAACCCAGTATGTCATGTTCTCGGCCTGAATAGAACTTTAGGTCAGCGAATGGTATACCGTCGGTCGCCGAAAGGGGCTCGAGGGACCATTGAGAACATCTCGGTGCGGCCGCATCATGGTCTCGTCAAGCAAAAGCACCGAGATTTAGGAGCTTGAAATGAAGACAATCTACGAGAGTGAATCCACGCCTAAGAAGGACGGGTTCTATATGCCCGGTGAGTATGAGGAGCAGGAGCGCACCTGGATTCTATGGCCGCACCGCTCCGACGTGTGGCGCTGCGGCGCCAAGCCGGCGCAGAAGGTCTTCACCGAGATCATCAGGACCGTTGCACGCTTTCAGCCCATCACTGTGGGCGTCAACACCGAAGACTTCCCCGCGGTGTGTGAGATCTTCGACGGCGTTGAGAACGTGCGCGTTATCCACATGGAGTACAACGACAGCTGGATTCGCGACCCCGGCCCGGCATTCCTCGTTAATGACAATGGTGAGGTGGCCCTTTCGCACTTCCATTTTAATGCTTACGGCGGTTTCATTGACGGCCTGTATTTCCCGTGGGACAAGGACGCTTCCATTGGCCTGCAGGTGGCACAGCTTGAGCAGGTTAACCGTTATCGTCCCGAGGATTACATCCTCGAGGGCGGCTCGTTCAACTGTGATGGTCAAGGCACCGTCGTGACCACCGAGATGTGTCTGCTCAACGAGGACCGCAACCCGCAGTACACCAAGGAGCAGATTGAGGAGAAGCTCTCTGAGTATCTCGGTATCGAGAAGGTTATCTGGATCAAGGACGGAATCGATCCGTACGAAACGAACGGCCATGTGGACGACGTCGCATGCTTTAGTGCGCCCGGCGAAGTCTGCTGCATGTGGACCGACGATCCCAACCACAAGTTCTACAAGGAGTGCCAGGAGGCGTACAAGACGCTCTCCGAGGCCACGGATGCCAAGGGTCGCAAGCTCAAGATCCACAAGGTGATCATGCCTGCGACATCGGTATATATGACCGAAGAAGAGGCCAGCACGATCGATCCCGTCGAAGGCGTGCTGCCGCGTACTCCCGAGGACGCTTTCGAACCGAGCTATCTCAATTTCCTGCCCATTAACGGTGCGGTGCTTGTACCGCAGTTCGGCGATCCCAATGACGCCCAGGCGCTCAAGGATATCCAAGCTGCTTATCCGGACCGCGAAGTCATCGGTATCATGACCCGTGAAGTTATCTACGGCGGCGGCAACATCCACTGCATCACCCAGCAGCAGCCTAAGGCGCGCTGTAAATAGCAGTTCCATGGTGAACAGCGCTTGATTGTCCGCACGCGAAAGTCCGCCGACTTCAATGGTCGGCGGACTTTTTGTGTGGTGGTTTCAGCTGAACGGCGGGCCGTGCGGCTTGGATGTGCGGGCTAATCCTGCGTGTCGCCTCCGTACATGTAGACGATAAAGCCGTCGCCGGTGTCCTGGCTGTGATCTTCTAGGATGCGCTTCATGTTGAGGTGCTCGTAGAACTGCCAGTCGGAGTTGCAGTCGCTCATCAGGAAGAACTTGGTGCAGCCTGCCTTGGCGAGCTCAGCGCGCGCAAGGTCGATGAGCTCGCGGCCGAGTCCCTTGCCCTGCCACTCGGGCGCAATGATGATCAGGTTGAGCTGGCCCTGGGCATACTCGTTGCCCGTGGCGGCAAAGCGGTCGGCCGTGGCCTTTTCACGACTGTCGCCAAAGAGCGAGCCCTCGAGCTTGGCATCGGCGGTCTTTGCCATCTCGGTTGCCTGGATAAACAGCTCGTCGTAACAGGGCTCCCAGGTGGGATTGGTACGCGGCTTGCCGTCCTCGAAGATGCCGATGCAGCAGGCGGCGATAATGCGGCCCTCGGCCTCGACGACGAGTGCGATGGGGGAACGCTGCAGCTGCATGGCGATGTTAAAGCGTGCGCAGAAATCGGCGGCTTCGATGTCGCCGCGGTTGCGCAGCGTGTTGCACCACAGCTGGTTGTAGATGGCGGCGATGCCGGTCAGGTCATCAAGCGTGGCGGCGCGCAGGGCTACGTTCTCAAGGCTCATGGAGGCTCCTTCCAAGTTGGGTCAGGCCATCTATGAGTGTGACATGGACGCAGGACGGCCGCATCGACCATTCGGCAGACGAGCCTCGATTCCTCGGGGACGGAGGGTTCCAAGAGAGAATGAGAGTGGATTATCGGACGCCCGCTCGACGAGAGTGGATAATCTCCCACTTTTAGCGCTGATATAGGCCAAAACGGGAGATTATCCACTCTCATTCTGGGTAGTCGTTGGGGACGTTCTTAAACGACTAGTCAAACAAGAACGTCCCCAACGACTACCATCGCCGAGACCATGGCCGGCCTCTCCGGCACCCGCAGCACAGGCTAGTTTCGCCCATGCGCTGGGGTGGGGGATATGCGTCTTCCACCCTTCCTTTCTTTGGCTGGATTTTGCGCTGAAGACGGCGATCTGCATGTCTTTGGCGTAAAGTTTATCCGTAGCACATATCAATAAGCGAAAGGCCCGGTAGTGAGTGCGTTCTACTTCTTCTACGGAATCACGTTCGTCTTGGTTTGCATGGTGGCGGTGTGCGTATCGGTATGCGCATACCTCGTCTCACATCGAACAAGCTACTTGACGGTCTCGGCCTTCTTTTTCTTCGACATGCTCGAAAGCGCCATCGTATTCCTCGATGAGTATCAGGGCAGTAAGATGATGGCAGATATCCTCAGCAGCCAATTTCCCATGACTCACCCCATAACGAAACTCGTCCTATCGATTGGAATCATGGCGAGCATGTGGGCATTTGCATTGGCGATCGTAAACAAGACGAGCCGGCTTCACATGCTCGTGCCCTGCATCGTCTTTTCTGCTTTCGAGGCCATGTCGCTTGTTTTGCAGCCCGATTCAATCAAACAACTCGCATTTTATGCGTTGCGCTCCTTGTTCATGTTCGTGGCGTTTGGCATGATTTTCGTCTGCTACCGCAAAAGCAAGCCGTTGGCGCGAAAGAGCTTCTATGCACGCTACGGCAGGTTTCTTATTGTGATGGCTGTGTTGACGGTGTTTGTTCTGATTGAGGATGTACGCGTTCTCGGGCTGAATATTGGGCGGATCGAAGTCATTGATTACCTGTATTTTGCCTACGGCAGAAACATCCCAGAGAACATCATGAGCGTGGTGGCCGCGATATACACCGTTCGTGCGGCGTCGCGGATCTTGTCGTTGCGCTTTTCTGCTCCGCCCACAACGTCTGGCACCTCTGCCAAGCAGATTGCGGAGGTCCGCTTCTCGGCATTCTGCGACCAGCACGATATCTCCGCGCGTGAACGCGAAGTGCTCGACCTTCTGCTCGATGGCCAGGATAACCGCGCCATAGCGAATGAATTGTTTATCTCTGTCGGCACGGTCAAATCGCATGTTCACACGATATTCCGTAAATGCGGTGTCTCATCGCGGTCCGAGCTTCTTCAGAGCTTTTGGGCAGGTTAAAGGCAGGGTTATAGGGGATATAAGCCTCCGCTTACGGCAATAACCCCGTTTGTGCAGACAAGTTTATACCCGGGGGTGCTATTCAGGTGATAGCAAGCGTCGCGAAAGCGCGGCGATGTCAACAGAAAGGTGGGTTATATGAAGACCTCTATCCCCCCCGTTTCACGTAGAAGCTTTCTCGGCCTGAGTACGTTGGGCGCCGCGGCTGTTGCGGTGGGTGCCGCCGGTTGCGCCAACAATTCTTCAAATGCCGGAAGCACCGGCAGCGCGAGTTCCGATAAGGCATCCATCGTCTTTCGTAACGGCACGATTCAGACGATGGTCAAAGAGGGCGACACCGCGGCCGCCCTGGCTGTCTCGGGCAACAAGATCGTATATGTAGGCGAAGACTCCGGTGTTGACGAGTACATCGATGACAACACGCGCGTCATCGATCTTGATGGCGGTATGGTGATCCCCGGCTTTATGGACGGGCATATCCACGCTCCGGGCAACTGGGTGACCGCGCTGTACGAGATCGATCTTACCAAGGCTACCACGATCGATGAGTATAAGAAGGCGGTCAGTGATTTTGTAACCAAGCATCCCGATGATGAGGCTTACGTTGGCGGCTCGTTCATGATCAACGCCTTCGAGCAAGAGGATGGCACCAATCCCGGCCCCAACAAGTCCATCCTCGATGAGATCTGCTCCGATAAGCCCATCTTGCTGACCGATGTTTCCCATCATTCGGTGTGGGTCAACAGCCGTGCGCTCGAGCTTGCGGGCATCGATAACGATACCCCCAATCCCACGGGCGGCATTATCACCCGCGATGCAAACGGCGAGGCGACTGGCTACTTGATCGATTCTGCTACCGAATTGGTGAGGGAGGTTGTCTCCGTCGAGCATACGCACAAGGAGCTTGAGAACGCTATCGACAAGTACCAGCAGGTGGCTACGAAATACGGCATCACCGGCATTACCAACATAAGCGTCGTGGGAAAGTCTACGGCAGAGGATTGCCAGTTCTATACTGACCTTGAGAAAGATGGCAAGCTTAACCTGCGCATGCGAGTACTTCCTACCATTGTGCCCGGCATGACGGCTAAAGAGGCCCTTAAAACCGTGAAGGACCTCAAGAAGTTCGATAGCAACATGATCTCTACCGGTACGGTCAAGATCTACTCCGATGGCGTTACCGAGGGCGGCAGCGCCGTGATGCTCGAGCCATATACCTCCGCCGCCGGTAAGGGCGATAACTGGTACGGCGAGTCCGTCTGGGATAAGCAGGAGTTCAGCGACATGGTGGCCGCCCTCGACAAAGAGGGTGTTCAGATTCATGTTCACGCGATCGGCGACGGCGCCGTCCACAATACACTCGATGCCTACGAGCGCTGCGTCAAGGAGAACGGCGAGCGCGATGATCGCCGCAACACCATGACGCATGTGTGCGCAATCACCGACGAGGACATCCAGCGCGTCGCCGATCTCGACATCGTGTGCGCGCTGCAGTTCCTGTGGATGTATCACGATTCTTTGTGCGACCTCGAGATCGCCTTTGTGGGCGAGGATCGCGCCATGAAGTTCTACCCCGTCAAGAACATGCTCGAGGCCGGCTGCTTTATCTCCGGTGCGAGCGATGGCCCGGTCACCGGCTATGCGCCGCTCGAGGAGATCGAGGTGGCCGTTACGCGCAACAGCCCGTATCCCGAGGAGGAGGACACCGATATGTACCGTTGGCCCGAGCAGGCCATCACGGCATATCAGGCGCTCGAGGCATATACCAAAAACGTTGCCTTCGAGAACTACATGGAGGATAAAATCGGTACGCTCGAGGTGGGCAAGCTCGCCGATCTCACGGTGCTCGACCAAGACATCCTTAATTGCGATCCCAAGAAGATCTCCGATACCAAGGTCCTGTTCACTGTCTCCGATGGCCGTATCGTATACGAGGGATAATCGGTCGATCGAGGTGAAGGGCGGACGGTCTGTTCGGCAGAACACTCGGTTGCCGGCCGTCGTCGCGATTTAGTGCAGGCCGCCGCGGATGCGTGAGCGTCCGCGGCGGCGCTTTTTTGCAGCGTCGGCCGGTTACGGCGTTTGGTAAAACGCCGTAACCTACACCCGCTCCGCGATTTCGTGGATGAGGTAATCGGTCTTTTCCCAGCCCAGGCACGGGTCGGTGATCGACTTGCCAAAGACGCCGCCGTCGACCGGCTGGTTGCCGTCCTCCAGATAAGACTCGATCATAAAGCCCTTGACGAGCTTGGAGATGGATTCGTTGCGGCGGCAGCTGTCGAGCACCTCCTTGCAAATGCGATACTGCTCCAGCGGACGTTTACCCGAGTTGTCGTGGTTGCAGTCGATGACCGCTGCCGGGTTGGCATAGCCGGCGTGCTCGGTATAGCGCTCGGCCAGGCGTTCCAGGTGTTCGTAGTGGTAGTTGGGGTAGGTGCGCCCATCGAGACCGATGTAGCCACGCATGACGGCGTGTGCAAGCGGGTTGCCGTCGCACTCGACTTCCCAGTTGCGGAAGATGAAGCTCTGGTGTGCCTGCGCGGCGTAAATGGAGTTGAGCATAACGGTGGTAGAGCCGGCAGTGGGATTCTTCATGCCGACGGGTACCGAAATGCCGCTCGACACAAGGCGATGCTCCTGGTTCTCGACCGAGCGTGCACCCACGGCAACATAGCTCAGCAGGTCAACGAGGTACTGGTAGTTTGACGGATAGAGCATCTCGTCGGCGGTGAAGAAGCCCGTTTCCTCAATAACGCGCAGGTGCATATGGCGGATGGCCTTGACGCCTTCGAGCAGGTCGTCGGGAGCCTCAGGGTTGGGGTTGTGCAGCAGGCCTTTGTAGCCGGTGCCCTTGGTGCGCGGCTTATTGGTGTAGACGCGCGGAATGATGATGAGCTTGTCCTTGACCTCTTCGGCGGTCTTGGCCAGCCGGTTCATGTACTCAAGTACCGAGTCCTCGCGGTCGGCAGAGCACGGGCCGATGATGAGCACCTTGCGTGCGTCCTCGCCGGTAAAGACTTTGGCGACCTCGGCGTCGAATGCCTGCTTTTTGGCGGTAAGCTCGGCAGAAAGCGGCATTTCCTCGCGGATCTCCATGGGGATCGGCAGCCTGCGTTTGAATTCCATGGCCATAGGAGTCTCCTCAATCTATAGAAAGAGCAATAAGCGTATTGTCGAATGCACGGCATTATCCGCTGTCGCACGCTAAAGTGCAAGTCCTTGTCACCCCGAAACCTGCCAAAAAAGGACAGGTTTATTTTGGCAGGTTTTATCTGGGCAAACGTCAGCTGGCCCTGGAATGGAATGATGCCATGTGGCCTGGGAGGGGCTGTCAATCAGGTCGTAGGGGAGGCGGTTCGAGGGCCGCAAAACAAAAACGGGAGCGCAGGTTGTCCTGCGCCCCCGTTCTCGGGCGTTATCCGCTCCCTGCGGCCGAATCTACGCCGCTTCGTCGAACTGCGAGTTGTACAGGTCGGCGTAGAAGCCGCCTTGGGCGAGCAGCTCGTCGTGTGTGCCCTTCTCGACGATGTCGCCGTCGCGGATCACCAAGATTACGTCGGCGTTACGGATCGTGGACAGGCGGTGCGCGATGACAAAGCTGGTACGGCCCTGCATCAGCGCATCCATGGCGCGCTGGATGAGCTCCTCGGTGCGGGTATCGACGTTGGAGGTCGCTTCGTCCAGAATCAGCGCCGGGCGGTCGGCCAAAATGGCACGGGCGATGGTCACGAGCTGGCGCTGACCCTGCGACAGGTTAGTGCCCTCCTCGTTAATCATAAAGTCGTAGCCGCCGGCGAGCGTATGGATAAAGTGATCGCAGCGTGCGGCGCGTGCTGCGGCCTCGACCTCGGCATCGCTTGCATCGGGGCGTCCGTAGCGGATGTTCTCGCGGATGGTGCCGTTAAACAGCCACGTATCCTGCAGCACCATGGCAAACTCGCCGCGCAGCGCCGCGCGGTCCCAGTCGCGCACGTCGACGCCCTCGACGCG
>ENA-ORNW01002460-ORNW01002460.1-human-gut-metagenome-genome-assembly--contig:-NODE-2460-length-12118-cov-2.564785_pt1 | contig 12118 bp, 9 predicted proteins | sample MGYA00242121_ERZ509034 | MGnify/ENA primary metagenome ERZ509034 (study PRJEB26280, sample SAMEA2338689) | human gut metagenome | biome: human gut; feature: human-associated habitat; material: faeces... | reverse complement strand
TGCTATTGATGAACCAGCATTTCAAACTGATCGAAGCAAAACGCATCTCGTTTGGTGGATTTACCGAGACCGCCATCGACGTGCGCGTCATCCTGCGCGAGGCAATTCTAAAAAACGCCACCATACTTGCCATCTGCCACAACCACCCCAGCGGCAACGCCGTACCAAGCCGAGCCGACGACCAACTGACACAACGGGTGCAAAAGGCATGTGAGGTGATGCGCATCCATTTCCTCGACCATATCATCGTCTGCGACGGCCACTATTTCAGCTATAACGAGCAGGGCAGACTTTAACCACCACCATCAAAATGCCTCCCCACCCCACACGCCCCCTTACTGCATACGAACTCTTCCACCTCCGACCATCGCTCTTACAAAACGACGTAACATCAACCCCAACAGGTGTCACCATCGGCCTAAAGACGATAAATAGATGCGCATTTTGTTTCCAAATTCTTAAATTAACATACACTATTAAAACAAAAACAAAAAAAGCACAAACAGGACACATAGAATCACATATTTTTCTTAACTTTGTGGGCATGAAGATGGATATTGACCAAATCAAGCAAACAATTTACGACATTGTCGTATGCATCCCTGAAGGCTGTGTGACCACTTATAGCGATGTGGCCCGGTTTGCTGGGATGCCCAATCATGCGCGCGTGGTCGGTAAAATCCTTCGCGAGACACCCCAAGATCTTGCTATCCCCTGCCATCGCGTGGTAGGTTCAGGAGGCCGGCTGGCCTCGCAACCATCAGACCAACGCAAACTACTCGAAGAGGAGGGCGTGCCTTTCCTTAAAAGCGGGCGTGTCGATATGCGCAATGCCTATTGGGATTACAACTCGCTGATACGGTTCTAAGTTCCACGTTTCGACTTACAAAATCCAAAGACCATTTGTCCACAAAGGGGAAAAACGACGGCATACGACTCGTTATCACGCCTTTCTCTTTGCCATATCTCATATTTTTCTTACTTTTGCAATTCAATAAGCGCATGATCCTTTCCATCCCCAAGGGAAGGGGCGGCTAAAAGGCCGCAGCCGAGGGAGGGAGCGCAAAAACCAAGACAGCAATGGCAAGTTTGAAAAGTTTGGCTAAGGACACGGCCATCTATGGGCTGAGCAGCATCGTGGGACGTTTTCTCAACTACCTGCTCGTACCCCTCTACACGGCAAAGATGAGCGCCGAGAGCGGCGGCTACGGCGTCATCACCAATATGTATGCCTACACCGCACTGCTGCTCGTCATCCTCACCTACGGTATGGAGACCACCTTCTTCCGCTACGCCAACAAGGAGGGGGAGGATGCGCGACGCGTCTATTCGACAACCTTATGGATGGTGGCGGCGACCAGTGCGATCTTCGTACTGCTCGTGCTGGCATTCATCCACCCGATTAGTTCTTTCATGGGGTATGCTGACCACCCCAGCTACGTCTGGGTGATGGCAGCAACGGTGGCTCTCGATGCATTCCAATGCATTCCCTTCGCCTACCTGCGCTATCAGAAGCGGCCCATCAAGTTTGCCTCGCTCAAACTGCTTTTCATCGTACTCAACATCGCACTCAACCTCCTCTACTACGTCATTCTCGGCGGTACAGAGGTGGGTTACGCCTTCTATATCAACCTGGCCTGCACAGGATCTATCACATTCTGCTTCTGGCAGGAGCTGCGCGGCTTTGCAGCGGGTTTCGACCGAGGGCTGATGCGACGGATGCTCACCTACGCATGGCCGATTCTCATCCTCGGCATTGCTGGCATTCTCAACCAGACGGCAGACAAGATCCTCTTTCCCTATCTCTACAAGGCGGGTAATGCCCATTCGGAACTGGGCATCTATGGTGCAGCCTCGAAGGTGGCGATGATTATGGCAATGATCACACAGGCATTCCGCTACGCCTATGAACCTTTCGTCTTCGGAAAGTCAAAGGATAAGGACAACCTCGACACCTATGCCAAGGCGATGAAGTATTTCCTCATCTTCACCCTGCTGGCCTTCCTCTGCGTGGTGGGCTATATGGACATATTGCGCCATATCATCGGGCGCGACTACTGGCCTGGACTGCGGGTCGTGCCGATCGTGATGGCGGCAGAGATCATGATGGGTATTTACTTCAACCTTAGCTTCTGGTATAAATTGATTGACAAAACGATATGGGGTGCAGTGTTCTCGGGGGCAGGATGTCTGGTACTGATAGGCGTAAATGTCGTGTTTGTGCCGCAATACAGCTACATGGCGTGTGCCTGGGCAGGCTTTGCGGGCTATGCCACAGCCATGATCCTCTCCTATTTTGTCGGTCAGCGCAAATCCCCCATCAATTACCCCATCGGACAGATGATGGTCTATGTCGGCCTGGCCGTAGTCCTCTTTGCGGCAATGAACTGGGCCAACAATACCTTGGGAACGGTGGCGGCCCTCGGCGTCAACACATTGCTCATCGGCATCTTCGTAGCCTACACGGTGATGAAAGATCTGCGTCACGCACGCAAACCCATTCACACGAACAAAAAACAATAGAATCATGAAGATAGACAAGCGCGAACATCGCTTCGCAGGCATCCTCTCGCTCTTCGCCCTACTGCTTCTGGCAAGTTGTACGGGGGAGCAATTCCACGTTTCGGGAACGATTGGCAACGCCAAGGACTCGACGCTCTACTTCGAGCACAACACGCTCGACGGATTCAAGGTAGTGGACTCCGTGAAGTTGGACGACAAGGGGCAGTTTGCCTTTGCCGGCGACAAGGCCAACAACCCAGAGTTTTACCGTCTGCGCATTGCCGGACAGATCATCAACATCGGTATTGACTCGACAGAGACGGTACAACTGGAGGCCTCCTACCCAATGATGGCCACCAACTACAAGGTGGAAAACTCCTATGAGAACGAGAAAATACGCGAACTGGCCCTGAAGCAAATCGCCCTGCAAGCACAATGCAACCAGCTTGTCATGAGCGACACGGGCAACGTGGATGCTGCCATCGACCTGCTGATACGGACCTATAAGGACGACGTGATGCGCAACTACATTTTCAAGGAGCCGATGCGGGGCTATGCTTACTTCGCTCTCTTCCAGTATGTGGTCATCAACGGCAATCCCATCATGATCTTCAACCCACGCATGGATGCCACGGACAACAAAGTCTTCGGCGCAGTCGCCACCTCGTGGGACACATTCTACCCGAACACGGAGCGCACACAGAACCTGCACAACATCACGCTCAAGGGCATGAAGGACGAGCGTATCGTGGAAAACAACAAGCGGACCATGGCGGCAGAGACCGCCAAGGTGCAGGAACTCGGCGTGATCCCCATCACACTGCCCGACAACCACGGACAGCAGCAGAGCCTCACCTCGCTCAAAGGCAAGGTAGTGATGCTCGACTTCCATGTCTTCGGATCGAAAGAGTCAGCACAACGCATCATGGTCTTGCGACAATTGTATGACAAGTATCATGCCCAGGGCTTCGAAATCTACCAGGTCAGCTACGATACCAACGAGCATTTCTTCAAGACTCAGACGGAATCGCTGCCTTGGATCTGTGTATGGGATCCAGAAGGAGGCGACTCGCAGACGCTCGTAAGCTATAACATCCAAAGCATCCCGACCTACTTCATCATCGACCGCAACAATCAGCTGCAGAAGCGCGATGTGCAGATCCAGAACTTGGATGCGGAAATCCAGCACTGGCTGGGACAGGGGGCGCAGTAAAACAAAGACAAGGAGGAAAACGATATGGACTGGCTTCGACTCATTTCCAACAAGCGGCTGGGACAGGAAACGCGCCACCCGCTACGCCATGACGACCGATCGGAGTTTAAGCGCGACGGCGACCGACTGATCTATTCGGCTCCGTTTCGACGTTTGCAGAACAAGACGCAGGTCTTCCCGCTCCCAGGGTCGGTCTTTGTCCACAACCGACTGACCCACTCCTTGGAGGTATCATCGCTGGGAAAGTCGCTGGGCGACGACGTGGCACGCATCCTCACGGATCGACACCCTCACCTCCGCGGGACACTTTTTGAGGAGATTGGTACGATAGTGCAGACTGCAGGACTTGCCCACGATATGGGCAATCCTCCTTTCGGCCATAGTGGCGAGCAAGCGATACAGAGTTTCTTCACAGAAGGACCTGGCAGCGACCTGAAGAAAAAGGTGAGCGCGCGCTTCTGGGATGACATCACCCACTTCGAGGGCAATGCCAACGCCTTCCGCCTACTTACTCACCAGTTTCAGGGTCGTCGTTTCGGTGGATTCGTCATGACCTATTCGACATTGGCGGCTATCGTCAAATACCCGTTCAGTTCCGATTTGGCAGGCTCGCACGGCAAGTTTGGCTTCTTCGAATCAGAGCGCGAGGACTTCGAGCGCATTGCTGAGGACCTCGGCATGCGCTGCTTGGAGCACGATGAAGGTACTTCCGTCCGCTATGCGCGTCATCCGTTGGTGTTTCTGATGGAAGCTGCAGACGACATCTGCTATGAGATCATGGATATCGAGGATGCCCACAAACTACACCTATTGTCGTTTGAGGAGACTGCCGACCTACTCCTGGGCTTCTTTGATGAGCGAGAAAGACAAGGCATTCGCCAGCGTCTGATAGAGGAGGAGGTGACAGACGAAAACGAGCAGGTAGTGTATATGCGCGCCTGTGCAGTCGGTGCTTTGGAACGAGAATGCGTACAGGCGTTTGTCAATCACGAGGAAGAGATATTGGAGGGATCCTTTCAAGGACCGCTCGTCAGACATATCAACGAACTCCAACGCCAAGCGTACTGCCGTTGCTCTGAGGTGTCGAAGGCCAAAATATACCGCTCCAAACCAGTTCTCGACGTGGAGTTGTCGGGCTATAAGATCATGGAGACCCTCATGGAAGCCCTAATCAATGCGGCAGTAGAGCCAGAGAAATATCACAGCCAGCAACTCATCCGTCGCTTTTCGAGCCAGTACGATATCCACAACCCATCGCTGGAGAAACGCGTCATGGCCGTCATCGACTATATCAGTGGCATGACGGATGTCTATGCGCTCGACATCTATCAGAAAATCAATGGCATCAGTTTGCCGATAGTATAGAACCAGCGTTAGCCTTGCGGGCTATCGCTTGCTGACAAGAGCAATAAAACATCCCGAGGGGCACAACTTCGGAAAGAAGTCGCGTCATTAGTGGTTAGTGAGGGGGTATTGTATTTCCAAGAGGCGCTCTCCTTGTGTGGTTGCCACACGGAGGCACACCTTGCCAACCTCGTGAAGCACCGCTGCAGGTACGCTGACGCACGCATCCTGAGAATAATAGTCGGGCACGTCGTTCTGATCATGTGCCAAAGTGAGCCAACAACAGCGGGTGCCATCAGCAAGGGTGGTGACAGAATCGCGCACGATCCCTATCTTTTGTTGCGTAGGAGCATTTTCCTTGCGTCCTACCTTGATCGTGAGCACCAGGTTAAGATAGCGCTTGTCAGCCGAAAACCATGCTCGTGCATTGCCAATAGGGTCTTTCTTGACCGCCATTCCTTCTTTCCGATCCACGACGCCGACCATCAAGACGGGAGTAAGTCCTTTGACGCTGGTCACTCCTTCGACCACCTGCCCATGGTAGAGCAAAGCACGACAAGTGGTGTCGGCTTTCTGCTTCAGCCATTGAGCCTGATAAGGAGGGGAAAAGGTGAGCCGCTGCCCGCCATCGGTGACGGCATAGGCCACCAATCCATCGCCATTGGTCGTCACATCGGCCCATTCAGCAGAAAGATAAGACAACGGAGTGTCGCCACTATCATAGGAATCGGTTGTACAAGCAGCCAGCAGGGCAGACCATATCGCCACAAAGAAAATCTTTCTCATCCGCAGTAACCTTGATTAGTTTCCACCCTACTCACACCGTTCGCTTTTCTTTCTCTCTATTCCTTTGCTGCCACAGGATCAAAGCATCGTGACGGAGGCGTTGCCACCATTAACGACAATCACCTCAATACCCATTTCCTCCAAAGCGGTACGGTCCGTGGGACGGATATTGCCGTCGGTGATAATCACATCGACCTCGTCCATACCACAAATCTTCGCAAAACCACGGCGTCCAAACTTCGACGAGTCGGCAAGGACTATGGTCTTCTGTGCCACACCCATCATTACCTTATTGAGATGGGCCTCGCGGAGATCGGTCGTAGTGATGCCATACTCCAGGTCGATACCATCGACACCAATAAAGAGTTTGCTAAAAGTACAGCCAGCAAGCGTCTGCTCGCCATCGGGGCCAACTACCGAGAGACTGCTATGACGCAATCTGCCACCCAGCTGGATGACCTCTATCTCCGAATTGGCTGCCAAGGCATCAGAGACCTTGATAGACGACGTGACCGCCGTGAACCTGGGACTGTGCTGAAGGCATTGTGCAAAGGCGGTAACTGTCGTGCCAGACGCGATGACAATGGAGTCGTTGGGCATGACAAGCTGGGCAGCTGCTGTGCCTATATTATATTTCTCCTCTGGAAAGAGCTTTTCCTTCTCGTTCACGGAACGGTTGGCCGTGAACGGATTGATCAGAATGGCCTTGCCATGACTACGGTATAAGCGTCCCTGGCGTTCCAAGTCGGTAAGGTCTTTGCGTATCGTAACCGCCGAAACCTGCAGGTTGTCGCTCAAAGCCGACACCAGAACCGACCCTTGCTTGAGCAGCTGGTCGAGGATGGCGGACTGTCTTTCTTCTTTGGTCATAATTTACATTGGTTTATACAAAAGTAAGCATTTCTCTTTAACCATCCCACCTCTGTTTCGTTGATTAACTTTATTTAAATGAAAAACATTCCAAAACAGCTATTTCGGGTATCTTTTTGCTTGCTTACGCAAGAGAAACGAAAGTCATTCACGATATCAGCGTCATTCGGAAACGAGATAAAACATCAACTTTTGCGGAATGTGGACGGACTGACTCCGACATGATCCTTGAAGAATTTTCCAAGGAAACTCTGGTTGGGGAAGTTCAAATACTCCGCAATCTCCTTGATGCTCTTATCTGAATTTTTCAGCAACAGACGCAGTTCCAACACGACATAGTAGTCTATCCATTCGTTGGGCGTTCGCTTGCTGATGGTCTTGATGGTTTCGGATAGATATTTTGGGGTGATACAAAGCTGATGGGCATACCAACTGACGCGCCGCTCTTGCTTGAAATGGTCGCGGACCAGACGGATATAGTTGAAGAACACTACCTCACCGCGCGAGAACCGCTTCTTTTCCCCCATTTGGTAGCGGTAGATGACGTTACTCATGTCGTAGATGAGTGCCTTCATCAAGGTGCTGACGAGTTCCCGACGGAAGTGGTGCTCAGGCTCCAGGATCTTTGCTATGATGGTGTCGATATAACTGGACAACACATTCGCCTCTCTTTCCGTCAACGAAAAGACAGGATGGAGGCGGGAAAAGAGGAAAAGCGTATTGAGGTCGCGGATGCCAGCGACGATATCGTTGAAGAAGTCATACGAGATCATAATCGCTATGCCGTCACAATCATCCGAGGCAAGGAAGTTCTCTATCAGCTGGCCTTCCCCGACGATGATGACATCGCCCTGCTTGATGACGCTTTGGCATCGACCGTATAGCTGGCCTCTCCCTGGGTGCAGAGAGCAAAGAAAAGACATTGCATCCGGCACGACTTCCACGGCAGAGGCACCTCACTAAAATGCTCATAGACAAGAAAATCCTCGCCTATGAAATGTCCCTTAGGATAGAAATCTCGCGCCTGAGCGACACTTACCTCTATAAAACTGCTCTCGTCCATTATATACACTCCCCACCTCTCCCAAAGGAGGAGGTGGGGGATTCGGTTTTATTCTATTTAAGTCATACTCCGACCACCCTGCGTAGCCTCATCGTGATCTCGTCACACACGGGCTACCCATCCACAAGTCGCTTATGCGTCGATATTGGCGTAGGTGGCATTGGCCTCTATAAACTCGCGACGCGGCTCCACGTCGTCGCCCATGAGCATCGAGAAGATCTCGTCGGCCTCAGCAGCATTCTCAATCGTCACCTGCTTGAGCAGACGCGTTTTCGGATCCATGGTCGTCTCCCACAGCTGCTCGGGATTCATCTCTCCCAAACCTTTGTAGCGCTGTGTATGGACACCCTTGCCGTCCTCCACGCCATTGGCGTATTTGTCGAGGAAGATCTGGCGCTGCTGCTCGGTGTAGCAATACTCCGAAATCTTCTTGTAAGTACACTTATAGAGCGGCGGCGTAGCGATATAGAGGTGTCCCTCCTCGATGACGCGCGGCATGTAGCGATAGAAAAGCGTCATGATGAGCGTGTCGATGTGCGAGCCATCGACATCGGCATCGGTCATGATGATTATCTTGTCGTAGCGGAGCTTGTCGGTATTGGCCTCAAAGTCATCCTGGCCGTCATCCACACCAAAGCGGACACCGATGGACTGGATGATATTCATCACCGACTCTGCCTCGAACACACGATGGCGCTGCACCTTCTCCACATTCAGGATCTTACCACGAAGCGGCAAAATAGCCTGGGTGTATCGGTCGCGGCCCTGCTTGGCTGATCCTCCTGCCGAGTCGCCCTCGACCAGGAATATCTCAGCGCGCTTCGGATCACGTATGGAGCAATCGGCAAGTTTGCCAGGAAGGCCACCACCACTCATCACGTTCTTGCGCTGCACACTCTCGCGAGCCTTGCGTGCGGCAATACGTGCCGTGGCTGCCAGCACCACCTTGTTGCAAATAAGCTTCGCCTCGTCGGGATGCTCCTCCAGATAGTCGGCCAAAGCTTCGCCGACAGCCTGCTGCACCGCTCCCGAGACCTCGCTATTGCCGAGTTTCGTCTTGGTCTGACCCTCAAACTGGGGCTCAGCCACCTTGATGGAGATGACGGCAGTCAAGCCCTCACGGAAGTCGTCGCCCACAATGTCGATCTTCGCCTTCTCAATCTGCTTTGAGATCTGGGTGTCGTTGTCGGCATAAGCCTTCAGCGTCCTGGTCAGCGCGGTACGGAATCCCGTGACGTGGGTACCACCCTCGATGGTGTTGATATTGTTGACGTATGAATGAAGATTCTCATTGTAGTCCGTGTTGTACATGATAGCCACCTCGATGGGCACGCCCTGCTTCTCGGTCTTCAGGTAGATGACATCATCGAAGAGGTGGGTGCGATGGCGGTCGATGTAGCGGACAAACTCCTTGAGGCCCTCCTTGGCATGGAACACCTCCTGGCGTGTCTTGCCCGTCTCGGGATCAGGATGCTCATCCGTCAGGGTAATCTTCACGCCGGCGTTGAGGTAGGCCAGCTCCCGCATACGACGTGCGATGATTTCCCACTTGAAAGTCGTTGTGGTGAAGATAGTGCCGTCGGGCCAGAACTGCTGTCTCGTACCGTGCTTGTCCGTCTTTCCAACGATCTTCACGGGATACAAAGGCTTGCCCTGCTCATATTCCTGCTGGTAGATATTGCCGTCGCGAAAGACCTGCGACATCATGTGCGTGGAGAGCGCATTCACACAACTCACACCCACACCATGCAGACCGCCAGACACCTTGTACGAGCCCTTGTCGAACTTACCGCCCGCATGGAGGACAGTCATAACCACCTCCAGCGCGCTTTTGTGGAGCTTCTTGTGTTCATCGACAGGGATTCCACGACCGTCATCCTCCACGACAATCGATCCATCCGCACAGATCGTCACCTCGATGTGGCTGCAATAGCCCGCCATGGCCTCGTCGATGGAGTTGTCCACCGTCTCGTTGATGAGATGATGGAGACCCTTCTCGCTGATGTCGCCGATATACATGGCTGGACGCTTGCGCACAGCTTCCAAACCCTCAAGGACTTGTATGTTACTGGCCGAATAATTTTGTTCGGCAGCCTGAATATCTTCCATGTTGCTTCATTTTCTTTTATAGACCGCAAAGGTACGAAAAAACATGCGAATACGGAAATTTTTAATCGCCAAATCCCACGCTTTCTCCCACCCAGGCAGTTAGGAACCAAGCTTTTTCCGACTTTGTCGCTTTTCACACACACCAAGACACAAACCATTGGAACACAAAAGGGCATCCATCACACATCATATAGATATGCAATGGATGCCTTCGTTGGTGCTATAGACTTATAGAACCCTTTGAAAAGTTCTTATTTATCCGAGAGCAACGATGTGCTTCGTGAGGCTTGACTTGAGGTTGGCCGCCTTATTCTTGTGAATAATGTTGGTCTTAGCCAGCTTGTCCAGCATCTTCTGCACAGTCGGATACAGCTTCAGAGCCGCCTCCTTGTCCGTCGTGGCACGCAGTTTGCGAACGGCATTGCGCATCGTCTTAGCATAATACTTATTATGAAGCGTGCGAACCTTCTCCTGACGGATTCTCTTCAACGATGATTTGTGATTTGCCATCTTTACTTGTTTTCTTCTTTTTTTTATTTTCTTGCAGTCCCTAGCAGAGTCGAACTGCTCTTTAGAGAATGAAAATCTCTCGTCCTAACCGATAGACGAAGGGACCCCTGCTAAATTTTTGCGGGTGCAAAGTTACTGCTTTTTTTCATTTCAGCCAAATATTGCCAAGTAAAAATTATCTAAATGGCTATATTTTTGTGCCTTAGCTGCAATACTTGGTGGTTTGTCTGCCTTTTTTCATACCTTTGCACACATGGAAGAAGTGAAGACGCGGGCCATTGTGCTCCGTACCGTGAAGTATGGCGACAACGCCATCATCGCCGACTTACTCACCGAGGCACAAGGACGCGTGTCGTTTCTCGTACGCATCCCCAAGACGGCAAGGGGGCGAGTACGACGCCAGCACTTCCTGCCCCTGACTCTTTTGAGCATCGACTACGACTTCCGCCTGCGCAGTTCTTTGCAGCGCTTGCGCGAGGTGCGCATAGACCAGCCCTACCTTCACATCCCGATCAATCCGTCGAAACAGGCCATCCTGCTCTTTCTCGCAGAGTTTCTCACCTACGCCACACGCGACGAACAGCAGAACGTCCCCCTTTTTCTCTTCATCCGTTCCAGCCTGCTATGGCTCGATGAGACCGAAGCGCGCTTTGCCAATTTCCACCTTGTCTTCATGGCGCGCATGAGCCGCTTCTTAGGATTCTGGCCCAACCTCGAAGACTACCACGAGGGATGTTACTTCGACCTCCGTGGTGCAACGTTCACGCCGCTGCGTCCGCTCCATCCCGACTTTCTGCCACCCGAAGACGCTGCCCATGTCGGGTTGTTGATGCGCATCAGCTATCCCACTATGCACGTCTTTCTTCCGACACGCGAGGAGCGCAACCGCATCGCAGGGATCATGCTGGCCTACTACCGCCTCCACGTACCCAACATGCCCGACCTCCGTTCCCTTCCCGTGCTCCGCGAACTGTTTGCAGGAGGATGACAACGAGGTCGGAGGATGGTCTCCCGAAACGGGACCTTCGCAGCCAAGTCACCCAGGGAAACTGTTCGGCAGACATCCCACTCGCTATTAGGCAGACCATTCCTGCGATCCAGCAGCAAGTTTTGGCAATGGCGACAACCTTATCGTGTCAAACATTCGGACGAACCAGTTTTTTTTCGTACTTTTGCAGCATAGTTGCCACATAACCTTATAACGCTCGAAGAAATGAAACGGTTTCATCAATTATCCGCACTTGCCCTTCTTTTGCTGGCGGGAAGTGCGAGCCTATCGGCCCAGCAGCCCGTCACGCCTGTCGATCATGTATCGACATTAGTGGGAAGCGCTTCGAAATTTAGCCTTTCCACAGGCAACACCTATCCCGCCATCGCCCTGCCCTGGGGCATGAACTTCTGGGTGCCGCAGACGGGCAAGATGGGTGATGGCTGGCAATACACCTACGACGCCAACCAAATCAGGGGTTTCAAGCAGACCCACCAGCCCAGCCCGTGGATCAACGACTACGGCCAGTTTGCCATCATGCCGACTGTTGGCAAGGTGGATTTCGACGAAAACCGCCGTGCCAGCTGGTTCTCCCACAAGGCAGAAACGGCCTCGCCCTATTATTATAAGGTATATCTGGCCGACTACGACGTGACGACAGAGATAACGCCGACGGAGCGGGCGGCCCTTTTCCGCCTCACCTTCCCCGCGACAGACTCCGCCAACATTCTGA
>ENA-ORNW01002457-ORNW01002457.1-human-gut-metagenome-genome-assembly--contig:-NODE-2457-length-12126-cov-4.658603_pt1 | contig 12126 bp, 10 predicted proteins | sample MGYA00242121_ERZ509034 | MGnify/ENA primary metagenome ERZ509034 (study PRJEB26280, sample SAMEA2338689) | human gut metagenome | biome: human gut; feature: human-associated habitat; material: faeces... | reverse complement strand
CGTGTCCGATAACGTCGAGCGTCACCGGCGCCTCGCCAGATGCCTGCGCCAAGTCCGCCGAGCGCACGGCATATCCGTCCATAGCGCTGTTGGCAAACGGCGAGATGTCGATATCGGCCACCGCGTCCTCGGCCAAGGGAAGACCGGCGGCCTGCCACACGGGAATCTCGATGAGATCCGTCGGAGCAACGTGCGACAGGACAATCGACTGCGCGTCCTCCAGTGGAATGAGTTTCTCTGCCATATGCACCTCTTAATGCCACGGCGCACAACAGGGGCGCCGATTCTTTATGCTTTTCTCAGTATAATCCCCCGATGCACGGCCGCGACTCGGCCTGTACCCGCAAATACACCTGTCGGTTGCAGGCCGCGAAACAGAATGGAAACCAACCCACCGGCTCGTCGCGTTTACCGCGTTTTATAATGCTTGCGTTGCAACCTAAAAGAGGAACGTATGGCTCATAACGACAAAACCGAAAGCGCAAACAAAACGCAGGATCATTCCCAGCCGCTCGACGACGGCGGCTTTTTCTCCCTGAACGACGTCATCATGGCAGGCAGACATCAGCTCACTCGCTCCGAGCATCTCTTAGCTGCCGACACGCGCCGCAACGTCCGCAACCTACTCGTGAGCGCCAAGTTGCTCGTGCTCGTCGTCACCGTATCGCTCGCCATGGGCGTTGCCGCTTGGGCGTTTTTGGCCTCGTTGAATATCGCGACTGACTATCGCGAGCACCATGCGTGGATTTACGCGCTGCTTCCCGTTGTGGGCGTTGCCACCGCATGGGTGTACAAAAACCACGGTCTTGCCGCCAAACGCGGTAACAACCTGGTCATCGACTCCGCTCTGGGCACACGCCTCATCCATATGCGCATGGCCGTCCTCACCTTCGTCTGCTCCACGCTCACGCACCTCACCGGCGGATCGGCCGGTCGTGAGGGAGCTGCGGTGCAGATTGGCGGCACCATCGCCAGCAACATCTCGAGCCTCGCCCACCTCAAAAAGCATGACCACCACGACCTCATGCTCGCCGGCATCTCGTCGGCCTTTGGCGCCGTATTCGGTTCGCCCCTTGCCGGAGCTTTCTTTGGCATGGAGATGTGCTTTATCGGCAAGATCGACTACACCGCGGGCATCTACTGCCTGGTCGCCTCGTTTACCGGCTACTTTACATCACTCGCCCTGGGTACCGAGTACGAAGCGAATGTCATCGCCAGCGTTCCCAACATGACACCACGGACGGTTGTCATCGTTGTTATCAGCGCCATTATCTTCGGTCTGACGGCACGCCTCTTTGCCTGGTCAGTTCGAACCGTCAAGAGCCTGTACGGTCGCTTTATCACCAATTACCTCGTTCGCGCACTCATAGGCGCACTCGTGGTTTTGGCCGCCTATGCCCTTCTCGACGCCTGGGACTACGCCGGCCTTTCCACGTGGCTTTCCGGCGCCGGATTTGCCGGCAACACCACCCTGGCAGACGCAGCCATCAAGTTGGTCGTCACAGCGCTTACCCTGGGTGCGGGCTTCCAAGGCGGCGAGGTCACGCCCCTGTTTGGCATCGGTGCGGCGCTCGGCGGCTGGATCGGTTGCCTCGTCGGAATCGACCCCAGTTTTCTGGCGGCTCTCGGCATGCTCGGCGTGTTCTGTGCCGGCCTCAACGTGCCCATCACCACCTGCATGATGGCCATCGACCTGTTCCACGGCACGGCAGCCGGGTTCTTTGTCATCGTGGCCTTTATCAGCTACCTAACTGCCGGACACCGCGGCGTGTACCCCGCCCAGCGCATCATCTCGCCCAAGCGCCGTTCGCTTATTGTGGATGAGGGCGGTACGGTAGCGGATGCTATCGAGCGCCACAACGACCTGATAGAGTAGACGCTAGTATTCGCCGTGCAGCCACAATCGGGGGCAATTCGACCTGAGCGCGACCGCACTGCCATGTCACACGCCGGGAGTCGCCCCATGCACGCAACTGATTTTGGTCGCACGCTCATCATCGCCAACCCAGCCGCCCAGTCGGGTGCGGCGCGCGAAGTTGCCGAGCGCCTGCAGCGCTTTTTGGACATGACTGCACGCGCATCCCTGTTTGACCTGGTGCTTACCGAGCACATGGGACACGCCAAAGAGCTGGCCGCCCAGGCAACGGACTATCGCACCGTTATCGCACTCGGCGGCGACGGCGTGATCCACGAGGTCGTCAACGGGCTTATGACGCAAAAGGAGGACGCCCGCCCCGCTCTTGCCGTCCTGCCCGTGGGCTCCGGCAACGATTTTGCCCAGACGCTCGGCATCGACGATTTCTCCGGCAAGGATTTTGGCGCGCTGCTCACCTGCGAGCTGCAGCGTCAGGACATCGGGCGCATTCGCTCTTGGAGCCCTGCGAGCGGCAGCGGCGAGGCTACCGTTGAGTACTTCGACCAGACGCTTTCGATCGGCATCGATGCCGCCATCGGCCTGGGCACCACCGAGCTGCGCAAAAAGACCGGCTTGACGGGCGCTGCGCTCTACACCCTCTCGGGACTTGAGCAGTTTGGCCTACGCTATCGCAACTACCCCATGACGGTGAGCTTTGACGGGGCGCCCGCCGAGCGCGTGAGGGCGATCATCATGGCGATTCAGCTGGGCCCTACCTATGGCTCGGGCTATCGCATCTGCCCCGACGCCGACCCCTGTGACAGTATGTTCGACGTCTGCTACGCCTGCGGCCCCGTTCCGCGCGCGGTCGCACTTCCCATGTTCCTTTCGGCCAAAGATGGCCACCACACCAAGCTGCCACCGGTTCGCATGCGCCGCTGTCGCCATGCCGAGCTTACCTTTGAGGAGCCCGACTACCCCATCCAGGCCGACGGCGAGCCCATCGTCGCCTCGCGCATCGAGGTCGACATCCTTCCCGCCGTCCTCGAGGTCTGGCGCCCCACCCGCTAACCACCCCTAAGTTGCGGTGAAATAGGGACTGTTTATGCAGCTAAAGCCGCAAAACAGTCCCTATTTCACCGCAACTTGTGAGAAGGCTATTCGTCGCTGCCTGGTTTGCGACGGTTGGCCTTTTTAATGGCGTTGAAGTGTTTGTCGTTGAGTCTGCGCTGGCGAGAGCGCTGAGGCACTTTGGTCTTGACGCGACGGCGCGGTGGACGCCCGCGACGCTCAAGCTCTGCCCTCAGCTTACGCAAACAGCAGCTGCGATTCTGAAACTGACTACGGCTCTCGCGTGCCGTCACGACAATCCCCGTGGGTCCATGTTTCATGCGCACCGCAGAGTCCGTCGTGTTCACGCCCTGCCCGCCCGGACCCGTCGCGCGAAACACCTGCACCTCGCAATCGCGCGCCAGCTCCTCGACCGACATCTCGGCAAAACACGCATACTCGCGCCAGCCCATCTTGTTCTCATCCATATCAGCACCTCCCCCCATACAAAAAATGTGACAAAGGGACAGTCCCTTTGTCACATCGCATACCAATCGCTTGTGTTGCGCGCTTAGGCGAAGGTAATCTCGCCGTTCTCGCAGTCCATTTCGGCAATACGGGCCAGGCTCTCGACGCGGAAGCCACGCGCGCGGAGCTTATCGCCGCCGCCCTGGAAGCCCTTCTCCACGGCAATGCCAATGCCGGCAACCTCGGCGCCCGCGGCCTCGCAGATCTTGATAAGACCCTCGAGCGCGCAACCGTTGGCCAGGAAGTCGTCGATAATCAGGACCTTATCGCCCTCGGACAGGAAACGCTTACCCACGATAACCGGGTACTCCTTCTGCTTGGTAAAGGAATAGATGGTCGTGGCATACTGCTCGCCGTCGAGGTTGATGGACTGGGCCTTCTTGGCAAAGACCACCGGCACGCCGCCAAAATGCTGAGCCGCGATGCAGGCCATACCAATGCCCGAAGCCTCGATCGTCAGGATCTTGTTGATCTCGACACCCTCGAACAGACGGGCCCACTCGGCACCCATGTGGTCGAACAGCTCAACGTCGCACTGGTGGTTGAGGAAGGCATCAACCTTAAGGACGTTACCGGCCTTTACGATGCCATCATGGCGAATACGATCCTCAAGCTCCTGCATGGCGCAACCCCTTCTCGCGGCAACGATACCGCGCGATTAATAAACGTTGTTCGATAGTCTACCACGGACCGACCCCCGCCCGCCCCACAAGCCACATCGCACCATAAAGCTGCAAGACCAGTAGATAGGCCCGATTCGTGGCAGACAGCCTCCCAACACGCTAATGGCGGACGCGTATCCTCACCAAACGCACCATGGCAAGCACAAAGCCCGCGGCGGCCACAGCCATGAGCACGTAGAACACCGAACGGAAACCAAACAGGAACACATCCGGACGACCTGCAACAAAACTGGTCACGGCCTCGCCCATCGCCACGCTCATCTGCCCATACAGGATATGCGACGCCACCGTAATACCGAGTGCCATGCCGGCGTAGCGCGCCAAACTGCCCAAGCTGCCCGCAAAGCCGAGCGCTTCGCGCGGAGCCGAACCCATATACAGCGAGTTGTTGGGGCTCTGGAAGATCGACGTGCCGCACGACATAAATGCGACGCAGCACACGATCACAGGGATAGAAGAGTGCTCGTTGAGCGTGCTTACCGCAAAGAGACCGCACACATACACGCCCAGGCCGACCGCCGTGGGGCCCTCGCAGCCGACACGGTCCGAAACCGTACCCGAAAGCGGGCCGATAAAGGCATTCACCATCGGCAGCGCCAAAAAGAGCAGTCCAGAGATATCAGAACCAAAGCCGTGGGCATCCTGAAAATAGAACGGCAGGATAAACTCGGATGCGCCAATACCAACGAACACGATGAGCATGCAGGCAAGGTTGATGGTAAAGGCCGAATTTGCAAAGCAGCGACGAGTGGCCTCGGCAAGGGACATGGGACGGTCGCCGGCCTCCGGCTTAACATGCGGCAACGTGTAGAGCCCCACGATAAACGAGATGACGCCAATGGGCAGGTTGATGAGGAAGATGCTCTCCCAGGGAAAGCTTGCCACCAGCATGCCACCGAGCACGGGGCCACACATCATGCCGAGGGCCACGAAGGTCGCGAGAATACCCATGGCACGGCCTCGTTCGCGCGCCGGAAACGACTCGGTGATGATACCCATGTTGTTGGCCATGGCCGCCGCGCAACCGACACCCTGAACAATGCGTGCCAGGATAAGAACCTCGAGCGAGGACGAAAGGCCGCACAGCAGCGAACCGACCGAAAAGACGATGACGCCCAGCTGGAACACATTCACCTTGCCGCGCACGTCGCCCAGACGGCCAAACGGCAACATAGCCACGCATGTCGCAAGCAGATACACCGAGCTTACCAGCTGAATGCGATCGAGGCCCACGCCCAGCTCCTTTTGCATCACGGGCAGCGCCACGGTCACGACGGTCGAATCCAGACACACCATAAACGTCATGATGAGCACGGTAAACAGAATCGCCCACTTGTTCTTTCCATGGGTGTCGCCCTCTAGGGCAATGTGCTCGCGGCGCAGCTGCTCTGCAGTTTTCTCCATATCCATCCTTTCGAGTGGCCCAACGCAAAAAAACGGGGCCCCAATCGCATGCAAACAGCCGCAATTGGGGTCCCGCCTACGGAATCGGAACGAAAGGTCGCCGAAGCTTTCTGCCAGCATCGGCGCCTCGCACGAACGCTAGCCTAGCACTGCTCGAGCGCCTGCTCAAGGTCGGCAATCAGATCGGCCGTATCCTCGAGGCCGCACGACAGGCGCACCATGTCGGCGGAGATACCGCAGGCGATGAGCTCCTCATCGTTCATCTGGCGGTGCGTAGCGTTAGCGGGATGCAGGCAGCAGGTGCGGGCGTCGGCCACATGCGTGGCGATCTGGGCGAGCTTGAGGCTCTTCATAAAGGTCTCGGCCGCCGCGCGACCACCATTAAAGCCAAAGCTCACAACGCCGCAGGTACCGTTTGGCATGTACTTCTGAGCGAGGTCATAGTACTTGTCGCCCTCCAGGCCCGGATAGCTCACGAAGCGCACCTTGGGATGACTCTGCAGGAACTTGGCAACGGCCAGGCCGTTCTCGCAATGACGCGGCATGCGCACATGCAGGCTCTCGAGCGAGCTGTTCAAGAAGAACGCCGCCTGCGGGTTCTGCATGGGGCCAAGATCGCGCATGAGCTGCGCGGTGGCCTTGGTAATGAAGGCGCCCTCGCGACCGAACTTCTCGGCATAGGTCACGCCATGGTAGCTCTCGTCAGGCGTGGTGAGACCCGGGAACTTGTCCGCATGGGCCATCCAGTCAAACTGGCCGTGGTCGACGATCACGCCGCCCAGGTAGGCAGCATGTCCATCCATGTACTTGGTGGTGGAGTGCGTAACGATGTCGGCGCCCCACTCAAAGGGACGGCACATCACGGGCGTCGGGAAGGTGTTGTCGACCATCAGCGGCACGCCGTGGTCATGTGCGGCCTTGGCAAAGCGCTCAATATCGAGCACGGCAAGGGCGGGATTTGCGATCGTCTCGCCAAAGACGAGCTTTGTGTTGGGCTCAAAGGCTGCCTCGAGCTCCTCATCGGTGCAGTCGGGGGCGACGAACGTGCAGGTCAGACCCATGCGCTCCATAGTATGGGCGAGCAGGTTATACGTACCGCCGTAAATGGCAGAGCTAGCGACCACATGATCGCCGGCACCGGCCACGTTAAAGATCGCGAGGAAGTTCGCAGCCATGCCCGAGCTCGTGAGCATCGCGGCGGTGCCTCCCTCCATCTCGCAGATCTTGGCGGCAACCAGATCGCACGTGGGGTTCTGCAGGCGGCTGTAGAAGTAGCCCGACTCCTCCAGGTCAAACAGCTTGCCCATATGCTCCGACGTGTCGTACTTCCACGTGGTGGACTGGTAGATGGGCACCTGGCGCGGCTCGGCATCTCCCGGGTGATAGCCGCCTTGAACACATGTAGTACCGATGGTCTGCTCGCTCATATCTAGCTCCCTTGCCTGGGTTACGTTTCATTCGGTTCACGATACCGCTACCCTGCACCCCTCTCAACCCATCCCCAAGGTAGGTTATGGGACTAATTGATCAGGGGTATTTATCTCAAGCCTTGGGCATTTGCTCGATAGATAAAAACGAGGCATACATGAAGCTCTCGATGATTACATGCCCCGTCACGGGTACCATAGGCGAGTACACCGTGACCAAGGAGACAACGATGAAGCAAATCGATACTGCTCAGCTCGACACCGCCGCCTGCCAAGCTCAGGCTGCCGAATACCACGCCCAAGGCTTCAACTGCGCACAGGCCGTCGCCTGCACGCTCGCACCTGCCGTCGGGCTCGACCCCCAGACCGCCTTTACCCTCACCGAGGGCTTTGGCGCCGGCATGGGCGGCATGACCGAAACCTGCGGTGCCATCTCGGGCGCCGTGGCCATCATGGGCTTTGTGATGAGCGACGGCATGGAAAACCCCAAGACCAAGGGCCAGACCTACAAGCTGTCGCGCGAAATCGCCAAGCGTTTTGGCGAGAAGAACACGACGACCGTCTGCGGCACGCTCAAGGGCATCGGATCGGACAAGGGTCCGCTCCGCAGCTGTCCCGGTTGCATCGACGATGCCGTCGAAATCGCCTGCGATGTGCTAAAGAAGCTCGCCGAGTAAGCGGCAGCAACAGAAAAACGACGGCCGGCGCGCTTGGGATCCATCCAAAAGCACGCCGGCCGTCGCCGTTAAAACTCGGCAAATTCGGGAGCGCCGACCTCGATCTCTTCGCGCCCCGCCATAAGCTCGCGCATCTTAGCGCAAAACGGCTCCTGCTCCCCCGCTTTGAACACCAAATGAATCGTCACGGTATCCGCGAAATCGGTATCCGAAACCTTGGCACCCGAATCCTGCGCCAAATGAAGCACTTGCTCATACTGCGGATAGGCCACATGCACGTCAACAGGCACGACACTCGTCATCTCGACGATCTGCCCGGCCTCCTGAGCCGCGGCCACCGCCGTCTGCGTCGCCGCGGTATAGGCGCGCACCAAGCCACCGGGCCCTAACAGCGTGCCACCAAAATAGCGCGTCACCACGCAGCAAACATTTTTGAGCCCCGCGCCGCGCAGCACCTCGAGCGTCGGCATACCGCTCGTGCGGCTCGGCTCACCATCATCGCTCTGGCGCTCGCGTCCATCGACTAAAATCCACGCGGGAACATTGTGCCGAGCGTCGTAATGACGCTTGCGAACCATCTCGATAAAGGCATTCGCCTCGTCCTCGGACTCAATATGGACCAGCTGGGCAATAAACCGGCTCTTGCGGTCCACAAATTCGCCCGAAACCTCAATATTCGATTGCAGAGTAAAATAGCTGTCCAACAAAGCCCCTCAACAAAATAAAGCGCAGCAACAAACAGCCTCAATAATACGGCAAAGACAGCACCGTTGACCTCGCCAACAAGAACGGAAACGCCAATGATACCGTCACCAACAGCGAGAACCCGTCAGCGCGAGCAAGGTGCCTTGAAAGACAAGGGCATTGACCTTATGGTCATGCCCGAAGGCTTGAAAGGCAGATTGCCGCGCTGACGGGTTCGCAGCGTCAACAAAGTGCTGAGTGGGCCTATAAGCCGGGTTCTGTCGTGAACGGTCATTTATCTTGTCTGCACGTTACCGTGCAGCTCCACGCACGCTACCCGAACGCGGACCGGGCCGGCCCATAGCGTTCCTATTCGCGCTTGCTCCGGATGGGGCTTGCCAAGCCGCCGTGTTGCCACGACGCTGGTGGTCTCTTACACCACCGTTTCAGCTTTTCCCTTTACGCCTTGCGGCGCAGGTGGGAGTCTTCTTTTCTGCGGCGCTTTCCGTCGGATCACTCCGCCCGGCCGTTAGCCGGCATCCCGCCCTCTGGAGCCCGGACTTTCCTCACGCGTGCCGCAAGCAGCACATCGCGCGACCGTCTGGCCCACTCAGCAGTGCAAGAGTGTAGCACACCGTTGTCACAGGCAATGGCACAACACAAGCGTTCGACACGATAAACCAAGAACCACGCTATGCAGTACAATAGTATCGTCGATGGGCAACGTCGTCAGTCGAGACGCGACCGCGCTCCGCACCCCTCCGTCTACTCGGTGCGTTCCCGCCTCCTCCCCGAGGCGGGATGTCGGCATTTTTCATGTACCAACAACCCAATAGCCTGTGAACAGCCCGGGCAGCATTGCGCACGGACAGCATCGTGCACCACAGCAGCAAATGCAAAAAGGGACCCGTCCATTGCGGACGGATCCCTTAAAACAAGTGATCGTCAAACCGATTTACTCGGCGTCGGTCTCCTCGTCCTTCTTCTCGGAAGGCAGCGGGGTAACCTCGATCTCGACGCCCAGAGTCTCAGCAGCAGACTTCATGGACAGGGAGATACGACGACGGTCGAGGTCGATCTCCATGACCTTGACCTGAACCTTGTCGCCCACGTGGGTGACCTGAGAAGGCTGGTCGACGTGCTTGTTGGCCATCTCGGAGATGTGCACCAGGCCCTCGATGCCCTCGCCCAGGTCGACGAAAGCGCCGAACGGGACAAGCTTGGTCACAGTGCCCTCGACGATAGCGCCGACGGGGTACTTCTTGACCAGTGCGCGCCACGGATCCTCGGTGGTCTGCTTGAGACCCAGGGAGATGCGCTCGCGGTTGAGGTCGACGTCGAGAACCTCGACCTCGACCTCCTGGCCGACCTTGACAACCTCGGAAGGATGGTTGACGTGGTTCCAGGAGAGCTCGGAGATGTGGATGAGGCCGTCGATACCGCCGAGGTCGACGAAGGCGCCGAAGTCGACGATGGAGGAAACGGTGCCCTGGAGACGCATGCCAGACTTGAGCTTGGACAGGATCTCGGAGCGCTCGGCCTTACGGGACTCCTCGAGCACGACGCGACGGGAGAGGACGACGTTGTTGCGGTTGCGGTCCATCTCGATGACGCGGGCCTCGATGCGGGTGCCCATGTAGGAGGTGAGGTCCTTGACGCGACGGAGGTCGACGAGGGAAGCGGGCAGGAAGCCACGCAGGCCGATGTCGAGGATCAGGCCGCCCTTGACAACCTCGATAACCTCGCCCTCGACGTTCTCGCCGGAGTTGAACTTCTCCTCGATGCGGTTCCAAGCACGCTCGTACTCGGCACGCTTCTTGGACAGGACCAGACGACCGTCCTTGTCCTCCTTCTGAAGAACCAGGGCCTCGATGGGATCACCGAGTGCAACGATGTCTGCAGGGTTAGCGTCCTTGCGGATGGACAGCTCGCGGACCGGGATAACGCCCTCGGACTTGAATCCGATGTCAACGAGCACCTCGTCATGCTCGATCTTAACGACAGTGCCGTTAACGAGATCGCCCTCATCAAAGTCGGTAATCGTACCGTCGATGAGGTTGTTCATCTCCTCCTCGTTGACATCGTCAAGAGAGAAAATGGACGAGTTCTGAATCTCACTCAAAGGTGGACCCCTTTCGAACTACGGGGCCCCGATTGCTAGGACCTACAGAAGGGTGCGACAAGCACACAACGTTTAGGAACACTCGGGAGCCGACAGATACTAATGTGACGCTTATGCAATCACGTTCGTATAGGTTACGGGGAAATGAGTTCGATTTCAAGCGTGAACTGCGTTTTTTTACTCGTGTGGAGACTTTTTCGTAATCTTATGGACGACCGTCTCCACAACTTGACGATAAGCAGTTTGCCCATACGCCTTTGAGGTAAAGTATCCGGAGCCAACGATTCTGGAACGATTTTTCGAGAAAGGTGCCCGCGTGCTCAAAGCAGTCGTTTTCGATATGGACGAAACGCTTCTTAGCATCAACCTCAACGCGTTCATCCTTCGCTATTTTAAGGATGTCTCGTCGATGCTCGCGGATATCGGTCGCCGCAGCCACGGTGGCACGATGGCACGCCTCGGCACCATCTTGGTCGACCTCAACGCCAATCGCCGAAGCGGCACGGATAATCGCACCAATCTGGAGTTCTACCAAGAAGAGGTTGAGCGCCGGTGCGGCATTTGCCTCTCGGACCCACTTATCTACGAGGCGTTTACCTACTACGACCGCGAAGTTCTTCCGTACAAGAACGACGATGTCATCAACGCCCACGCCATGCCGGGCGCACACGCCGCGCTTCAGGCCGTACAGGACGCAGGACTGCGCTGCGCGCTCTTTACCAACCCCAGCTTTCCGCAGGGGGCCATCGAGTGCCGCATGGGTTGGGGCGATTTGGCCGACGCCCCCTTTGAGCTCGTCACGCACATGGGAAACACCACCCGCTGCAAGCCCGATGCCACCTACTATCTTGAACAGCTTCAGGTGATGGGACTCGAGCCGCACGAGGTCCTTATGGTGGGCAACGATCCCAAACGCGACTTCCCGTCCCCCGATTGCGGCATCCAAACCGCCTATGTGGGCCAGGGCAAGCCCAGCCGAGCCACCTGGCGCGGAACCATGGAAGACTTCGCCCGCGACTTTAACGCCGTAGTAGAAGCCTTCTACGAGCACCAAATAGCCGACGAACTGTCCTAGCACACTTGGGTTTTGCCGATCATGATGTTGAGGATCTCGACGTCGGTATCTTTCATACCGACACGGCCCACATAACCCATGCTGGCGATCGTCTGCTCGACGGTATCCTGAATGAGGCCCTCACCGGCACGGAAGCCGCGGCCCTGCATGGCCATATCGTGACCCAGAATCGCAGCGTCAACGGCTGCCGAAATCTTAGCCGCGCAACTCGCCTTGGCGCCATCGCATACAATGCCGCCCACGTTGCCGAGCGTGTTGGAGACCGTCGCGCCAATCTGCTCGCGCGTGCCGCCGCACAGCCAGGTAATCGCGGCTCCGGCACCGCACGCGGCGCAAATAGCACCGCAAAACGCCGAGAGCGCACCAATATAGCTCTTGATATGCACGGCGATCAGATCGGACAGCATCACGGCACGAACCAGGCGTTCATGGTCGCAGCGCAGGTACTCGGCATACTCCATAACAGGCAGCGCGCAAGTAATGCCCTGATTGCCCGAGCCGCACACAATGGCGACCGGCAGCGCGCAGCCGTTCATGCGGGCATCGGACCCGGCGGCGGCCCAGGCTTTGGCTTCCTGCTTGATATCGTCGCCGTAGTCCTCCCGTAGAATTTTGCCGATC
>ENA-ORNW01002435-ORNW01002435.1-human-gut-metagenome-genome-assembly--contig:-NODE-2435-length-12214-cov-2.426351_pt1 | contig 12214 bp, 10 predicted proteins | sample MGYA00242121_ERZ509034 | MGnify/ENA primary metagenome ERZ509034 (study PRJEB26280, sample SAMEA2338689) | human gut metagenome | biome: human gut; feature: human-associated habitat; material: faeces... | reverse complement strand
CGATGGTGCCTGTAAATAAATGGGTATCCTGAATGACCATGGACATGGAACGGCGCAGATCATCCTTTCGGATTTCCCTTATATCAATACCGTCATAGGTGATAGAACCGCCATTTACTTCATAAAAACGGTTTATCAGGTTAATAATGGTAGTTTTTCCTGCTCCTGTAGACCCCACAAAGGCGATTTTCTGTCCCGGCTTGGCATACAGGCTGATGCCGTTTAAGATGGTCTTTTGAGGCACATATCCAAAGACAACATTATTGAAACGGACATCTCCTTTCAGGGGAATAAAGGCAAAGCCGCTGGAAACAGGAGCATCCAGTTGGGTTCGTTTCATCGTTTCCTCAGGAACCTTCCAGGCAAAGCGGCCAGTAAATTCGCTGCATTCCTTAAGCTGTCCCATCGGATTTTCCCGAACCTGGCATAAGCGTACGTTTCCCTCGTCGATTTCCGGCATTTCATCCATCATGTCAAAAATCCGTTCTGCACCCGAAAGGGCAGACAAAAGAAAGTTAATCTGCTGGGTAAACTGGTTCATGGGCATGGCGCTCTGGCGCACATAGACCAGATAGGAGGCCAGTGTTCCCAGATCCGTCAGGCCGGCCAGTGCAAAGAGGCCTCCCACACAGGCAGAAACGGCGTAGTTAAAATAGGAAAGGGAAACAATGGTGGGGATCGTCATGCCTGAATAGGCCAGAGCCTTTGTGCCGGCATCCCGGAGGGCTTCATTTCTGCGGCAGAATTCTTCAAAATCCTGCGGCTCATGGTTAAAGACCTTTTCCACCTTCTGGCCTGCCACCATTTCCTCTACAAAGCCGTTGATGCTTCCAAGACACTGCTGCTGCCGGGTAAAATATTTCCGGTTGCGGCGGCTGTTGTACCGGATGAACAGGGTCATGCAGGCAAGGAAGAAAATGACGATTAAAGAAAGACGCCAGCTTAAAATGAGGAGCATGGTAATGGTACCGGTAATGGTAATAAAGCTCTGGATCATCATGGCAAAGCTGCCGTTTAAGGCCTCTGTCAGAGTGTCCACGTCATTGGTAAAGCGGCTCATGAGTTCGCCGTGGGTATGGGCGTCAAAATAGGACAGGGGAAGCTTTTGGGTATGCTCAAACAGATCAGAACGGATTTCGCTTACCACCTGCTGGGACATATGGACCATGAGCTGGTTATAGGCCAGACAGGCTGAGGCGCCGAGTGCATACATAAGCCCCATGAGGGTGATCATGCGGATGAGTCCCGGAATATCTCCGGGCAGAATGTAGTTGTTGATCACAGGTTTTAGAAGGTAGGTACCCATGATATTTGCCATGGCGCTTGCAGCTACTAAAAGGGCAATGGCAAACATATACCATTTGTGGCGTCCCAGATACCCAAACATCTGCCTGATTGCCCGTCTGGTGTTTTTTGGACGGCTGAAATTTGCTATTCTTGCCATTACAGATTCGCTCCTTCCTGCTGTGAATAATAGATTTCCTGATAAATGGAATTGTGTTTCAAAAGCTCCTCATGGGTTCCGCACCCGGCCAGACGGCCGTCCTCCAGAATAAAGATCTGGTCTGCATGGAGTACCGAGGAGATGCGCTGGGCAATGATGATCTTGGTAGTGTCAGGAAGGCTTTTTGCCAGCCCTTCCCGGATCTTTGCCTCAGTGGCAGTATCCACAGCGCTGGTGGAATCGTCCAGGATCAGAACTTTGGGGGCTTTTAAAATGGCTCTGGCAATGCACAGACGCTGTTTCTGTCCGCCGGACACATTGACGCCTCCCTGTCCCAGTTCGGTTTCGTAGCCCTTTGCCAGCCGTCCGATAAATTCATCCGCGCAGGCGATCCGGCAGGCCGCATCAATTTCATCATCAGTGGCCGTTTCCTTTCCCCAGCGCAGATTATCCTTTACAGTACCTGAAAAAAGCGTGTTTTTCTGCAGTACCACAGCAATGGAGTCACGCAGCTCTCTGAGAGGATATTCCCATACGGGATGGCCGTCTACCAGCACCGTTCCCTTTGTAGCCTCATAAAGCCTTGGGATCAGCTGTACCAGTGTGCTTTTGGCAGCTCCGGTCTGTCCGATGATGCCTACGGTCTGTCCCGCCTTAATATGCAGGGAAATGTCAGAAAGCACATCCTCAGAGCTTTCCTTATTGTACTTAAATGATACATGGTTAAATTCAATTTCTCCCCGTTCTACCCGGATGTCTGTTGCCTGGTCTTCTTTGATATCAATGTCTTCATGCATCACTTCCATGATCCGGTGCCAGGACGCCATGGCTCTCGTAATCATTAAAAACACATTGGAAAACATCATCAGGGAATTTAAAACCTGAAGCACGTAGCTTAAAAACCCGGTCAGTTCGCCAACGCCGATGCCTCCGATGGTAAGGATATTTCCACCGAACCACAGGATGGAAAGAATGGTGCCGTACATTACAAACTGCATGGCAGGCATATTTAAGGCTGCCAGCCGGAAGGCCTGTTCAGAGGCGGTCCGGAGCTCGGTGTTTACCTGCTCGAATTTGGCGGTTTCGTAATCTCCGCGTACATAGGATTTTACTACCCGGATGGCAGTCAGATTTTCCTGAATGATCCGGTTGACCTGATCCATGGCACCCTGCATCCGGGAGTAGAGCGGCCGTACATGGCTGATGATGAAAAACAGCATAACACCCAAAATAGGGGCAGCCACTAAAAAGACCATAGCTAGCCTGGGATTGATCAGAAAGGAAGCGGTCATGGCTGTGAGCATCATGATAGGGGAGCGCAGTCCCGGCCTCAGTCCTGTAGCGACGGAATTCTGGATGGCAGTCACATCGCCCGTAAGGCGGGTCACCAGAGAAGAAGTGGTAAAATGGTCGGTGTTTGCAAAGGAAAATTCCTGCAGACGGGCAAACTCCGCCCGGCGCAGTTCTGCTCCCAGCCCATGGCCGAACCGGGCGGAAAAAATGGCAGAACCCTGGCCCAGGATCAGGGCGATCAGAGCAAAAAGGATCATCTGTGCGCCTTTTGCCAGAATATAACGCCGGTCTCCGTTCGCCACGCCTACATCCACGATCGAAGCCATTACAAGAGGGATCACCAGCTCAAAAATGGTTTCTGTGACAATGCAGAACGCAGCCAGAATCCCATCCCGGCGGTAAGGGCGCAGATAAGACATAAATTCTTTCATAAATCGTAAGCCTCCTGTTTATGGGTAATAGCAATAGTTGCATATACAACTATTGTAAGGCTGAGGATGGGAAAGGTCAAGAAAAAAGAGCAGAAGAAAACCAGATCTGGCTTCTTCTGCTCTTATGCTTCTTTTGTATCCCGCCTTTCCCCTCTGCCATCCCCGCGGCCCCTCAGGGCCTGTATGTGTGATGGAGTGTAATGCAATCAGGGAATTTCATACTTTGTTTTGTGATTTCTCTGCCGGGTAACGCAGCAGGGGAATGGTTTTTCTTCTGTTTCATCCGTTCATAAGGTTAATGCACAGGCAGCCTGTTTTATTGCAAAAAAAATTTGCCTCTTATTGCCAGTCCTATGTTTCTGTGCTAATATATAGGTTGCTTTATTGCAGGAAAAGAGGAATAAAAACGTGATGCAGTATTTAATTGTCTGCCCCCTGGTATTTTTAGCAGGCCTGGTAGACTCCATTGCAGGGGGAGGCGGACTGATCTCCCTGCCCGGCTATATGATCGCAGGGGTGCCGGCCCACATGGCTCTGGGAACGAATAAGATGAGCTCTACCATTGGTACTCTGGTTTCCACAGCCCGTCTTTTAAAGCACGGATATCTGAAAGGAAAGATTGCTGTTGCCGCTGTTTCGGCTGTGTTTGCCATGACAGGCTCTGTGCTGGGAGCGCAGATTGCCCTCCGGGTACCGGATTCGGTGATCCGGAGCATGATGATCGTGATCCTTCCCATTGTAGCCTACTATGTGCTTCGCAATAAAAATATGGGAGACAGTGAACGGACGGGAACCATTTCCAAAAGGCGCGTCTGTGTGATCTCACTGGCAGCCTCCTTTGTGATCGGAACCTATGACGGCTTTTACGGTCCAGGTACGGGAACCTTTCTGATCCTGGTGCTTACGGGAGCAGCCAGGATGGATATGCGCACAGCCGCAGCCCAGACCAAGGTGATCAATCTGTCGTCCAATATCTCCGCACTTGTCACATTTATCCTTACGGGAAATGTGTATTATACATTGGGAGCAGCCGCTTCGGTCTGTTCGGTAGCAGGCCATTATCTGGGAGCAGGGCTGGTGGTTCATGACGGCCAGAAGATCGTCCGCCCCATGGTACTTGTTGTGTTAGGAATTTTGTTCCTTAAGATCATTGCCGGAGCATAAAGAGGAAGGCCGGAAAACTGTAACTGAAAACCTTATTTGAATCAGGAGAAATGCTTATGAAATGGAAGAAATTTACACTTACAACTACCACAGAGGCCGTAGATCTGGTCAGCAGTATGTTTGACGACATCGGGATCGAAGGAATTGAGATCGAGGATAATATTCCGCTTACAGAAAAAGAGACAAAGGGAATGTTCATCGATATCCTTCCGGAGCTTCCGCCGGACGAGGGCATTGCCAAAGTAAGCTTCTATCTGGATGATGATGCGGATGTGGCGGAAATGCTGAAAAAGGTCAATGAGGGACTGGACGAGCTGGCTTTATTTACCGATCTGGGAGCACGCACCATAGAGGCTTCTGAAACAGAGGACAAGGACTGGATCAATAACTGGAAGCAGTATTTTAAACCCTTTACCGTAGACCATATCCTGATCAAACCCACCTGGGAGCCTATCCCCGAGGAGCATAAGGACAAGCTTCTGGTTCAGATCGATCCCGGCACTGCTTTCGGAACAGGAATGCACGAAACCACCCAGCTTTGTATCCGTCAGCTGGAAAAGCACGTTCACGGACAGGCTGAGATTCTGGACGTGGGAACAGGCAGCGGCATTTTAGGCATTACAGCCTTAAAGCTGGGAGCAAAGGAGGTCTGGGGAACAGATCTGGATGAAAATGCCATTACGGCAGTGGGAGAGAATCTGGAGGCTAACTCCATTTCCAGCGACAGCTTCCATGTGCTTCAGGGAAATATCATTGACGATCAGGCGGTAAAGGACTGGGTCGGATATGCGAAATACGATATCGTGGTTGCAAATATCCTTGCAGATGTAATTATTCTCCTTGTAGATGAGATTCCGGCTCATTTGAAAAAGGGCGGCTATTTTATCACCTCCGGCATTATCAATATGAAGGAAGAGGCAGTAAAGGCGGCCTTTGCGGCAAATCAGGAGCTGGAAGTAACCGAGATCACATATCAGGGCGAGTGGGTGTCTGTCACAGCCAGAAAGAAGTAAGAGATGCATCATTTTTTTGCCGATCCGACCCAGGTAGCAGAGGATACCATCTTCATTACCGGGCCGGATGTAAACCATATGAAACATGTGCTCCGCATGAAGCCGGGGGAAGAAGTTTTGATCAGCGACGGCACAGGCCGCGACTATACCTGTGAGGTAGAGGCCTTTGAGCCGGATCGGGCTGTGGTGAGAATCCATTCTGTCTGTGACAGCCGGATGGAGCTTCCTGCCGAGATTTGGCTCTTTCAGGGTCTTCCAAAAGCAGATAAGATGGAACTTATCATCCAGAAGGCAGTGGAGCTGGGAGCTTCTGCCGTGGTTCCTGTTGCCACGAAAAATGCGGTGGTGCGGCTGGATGAAAAGAAGGCGCAGGCCAAGAAAAAGCGCTGGCAGGCCATTGCGGAAAGTGCAGCCAAGCAGTCAAAGCGCAGCCGGATCCCCCAGGTGGAGCCGGTGATGACCTTAAAAGAGGCATTTTCCTTTGTTCATGACAGGGAATTTGGCCTGTGCCTGATCCCCTATGAGCAGGAAAAGGGGATGGACGCCATGAAACAGGCTTTGGAGAAGACAGCTCCCGGCCAGAAAATTGCAGTATTTATCGGTCCGGAGGGGGGATTTGACGAAGGGGAGATCCGTCAGGCTCTTGAAATGGGCGTCTGTCCGGTGAGCCTTGGAAGCAGGATTTTGAGGACAGAGACAGCAGGGCTTGCCATCCTTTCGGTGCTTATGATGAAGCTGGAAGGGGCATTTTGAGAAAGGATCAGCAGTATGGAAGTATATTTTGACAATTCAGCCACCACCAGGGTTTTAGATGAAGTAAAGGACCTGACGGTGAAGCTTATGACAGAGGATTACGGAAATCCCTCTGCCCGCCACAGAAAGGGAATGGAGGCAGAGCAGTATGTAAAAAATGCCGCTTCCCAGATCGCAAAGACCCTGAAGGTAAAGGAAAAGGAAATCCTCTTTACCTCCGGCGGTACGGAGTCCAACAATATGGCTCTGATCGGCACAGCCCTTGCCAACCAGAGGGCGGGAAAACACATCATCAGTACACGGATCGAGCATGCTTCCGTGTATCAGCCCCTGGCATTTCTGGAGTCCTTAGGCTTTGAGGTGACTTATCTTTCCGTGGACAGTGAGGGACACATTTCCTTAGAGGAACTGGAGCAGTCCATCCGTCCCGATACGATTCTTGTATCTGTGATGTATGTAAACAATGAAATCGGGGCCATTGAGCCCGTAGAAGAGATCGCATCTCTGGTACACGGAAAGGGAAAAAACATTATTTTCCATGTGGACGCTATCCAGGCTTATGGTAAAATAGTAATCCGGCCCAAGAAGCAGGGAATTGACCTTTTAAGCGTCAGCGGCCACAAAATCCACGGGCCAAAGGGCGTAGGTTTTCTCTATATAGATGAAAAGGTAAAGATTAAGCCCCTTCTTTACGGCGGCGGCCAGCAGAGGGATCTGCGCTCCGGCACGGAAAATGTTCCGGGCATTGCGGGTCTGGGGCTTGCTGCTCAGGAGATCTACCGGGATCATGAGGCTAAAATTGGGAAAATCACCGGTTTAAAAGATTATTTCATTGACCGTGCGTTGGAGCTTGAGGATGTAACCGTAAACAGCCAGAAGGGCGGTTTAAGCGCTCCCCAGATCGTCAGCCTAAGCTTTAAGGGCGTCCGCAGTGAGGTGCTTCTCCACGCCCTGGAGGATAAGGAAATCTATGTATCCTCAGGCTCTGCCTGCTCCTCCAATCACCCCGCTATCAGCGGCACCTTAAAGGCTGTGGGAGTAAAAAAGGAGCTTTTGGATTCTACTCTCCGGTTCAGCTTCGGCCTTTTTAACACAAAGGAAGAGATCGACTATTGCATGGATGTATTAAAGGAGCTGCTTCCGGTTTTGAGACGCTATTACAGAGCGTAGCTGTCAGTTTGTTCGTTGTTTAGAAAGAGGTATATATGCAGTATCAGTCATTTTTAATTAAATATGCGGAGATCGGCACAAAGGGCAAGAACCGTTTTATGTTTGAAGACGCCCTGATCAAGCAGATCCGTTTTGCCCTCCGGGAGGTAGACGGAAGCTTTGAGGTGACAAAGGAATCAGGACGCATCTATGTAACCGCTGAGGGCGATTATGACTATGATGACACCATTGAGGCCTTAAAGCGGGTATTCGGTATCGCAGATATCTGCCCCATGGTGCAGATTGACGACAGGGATTATGAGAACCTGAAAAAGCATGTGGTAGAGTATATGGATAAAGTCTACCCGGATAAGAACCTGACCTTTAAGGTAGTAGCAAGAAGAGGCGACAAGCGCTACCCCGTGTCCTCTGACCAGATCAACCGTGATATGGGAGAGGCCATTCTTGAGGCGTTTCCGCAGATGCGCGTGGACGTGCACAACCCGGATGTGCTCCTGAGAGTGGAGATCCGCCAGAAGGTAAATATCTTTTCCCTGATGATCCCAGGGCCGGGCGGTATGCCTGTTGGCACCAATGGAAAGGCCATGCTTCTTCTTTCCGGCGGCATTGACAGCCCTGTGGCAGGCTATATGATCGCAAAGAGAGGCGTAAAGATCGATGCGGTTTACTTCCATGCGCCGCCCTACACCAGCGACCGTGCAAAGCAGAAGGTAGTAGATCTTGCAAAGCTGGTAGCCCGCTATTCAGGCCCCATGGATCTTCATGTGGTGAATTTTACGGATATTCAGCTGTATATTTATGAGAAATGCCCCCATGAGGAGCTTACCATCATCATGCGCCGCTATATGATGCGGATCGCTCAGGCCATTGCGGAAAAGAACGGAGCCATCGGCCTGATCACGGGAGAGAGCATCGGGCAGGTAGCTTCTCAGACCCTACAGTCACTGGCAGCTACCAATGAGGTCTGCACTATGCCCGTATACCGTCCGGTGATCGGCTTTGACAAGCAGGAGATCGTGGACGTGTCAGAAAAGATCGGAACATATGAAACATCCATCCAGCCCTTTGAGGACTGCTGCACCATCTTTGTGGCAAAGCATCCGGTGACAAAGCCAAATATCAACGTAATCCGTAATTCCGAGCGCCATCTGGAGGAGAAGATAGACGAGCTTGTAAAAACAGCGCTGGATACAACAGAGGTAATCCGCTGTCAGTAAAAAAGGACGAAAAAACGCCGCCTGCCAAAGCAGACGGCGTATCCTGTTAAAAGCGCTGTTTCATCAGTCGATGATGTAGGGAGCCAGTGTAGATAAGATGTCCTCAACACCATTTTCAGCGTGGATATTTAAGTCGATGGGCTTGGAAAGATCCAGGCTGAAGATGCCCATGATGGACTTTGCATCGATCACATATCTTCCGGATACAAGATCAAAGTCAACATCAAATTTTGCCAGGTCATTTACAAAGGATTTGACCTTGTCAATGGAATTTAAGGAAATACGAACAGTTTTCATATTGAAGAACCCTCCTTGCGGTATGTATAATCTGATTTTATACTAAAGGAGAGACTCATAAAAGTCAATAGTGAGTTTGTATGAAAAAAACCGGAACAAACTGTAAAAAGTTTAAACGGCAGGAAAGGAGATTAAGTTATGCCGAAAGCGGCGTTTCACAATTTGGGCTGCAAGGTAAATGCCTATGAGACAGAGGCCATGCAGCAGCAGCTGGCACAGAGGGGCTATGAAATTGTCCCCTTTGATGAGAAGGCAGATGTATATATTATCAATACCTGCTCTGTCACCAATATCGCGGATCGGAAATCACGCCAGATGCTCCACCGGGCAAAAAAGCTCAATCCTCAGGCACTTGTGGTGGCAGCGGGATGTTATGTCCAGGTGGCCTCGGAGGAGCTTAAAAAGGATGCCAGTGTGGATCTGATCATTGGAAACAACAGAAAAGCAGAGCTGGCAGATATTCTGGATGCCCGTCTGGCAGAAAAAAATGAGGAAAACAGGGTGTATGTGCTGGATATTGCCCATACCCACGAGTATGAGCGCCTTCATCTGGATCGTCTGGGAGGCCATACCAGGGCTTTTATCAAGGTACAGGACGGCTGCAACCAGTTCTGCAGCTACTGCATCATCCCCTACGCCAGAGGAAGAGTCCGCAGCCGCAGCCATGAGGATGTGGCAGAGGAGGTAAAAGGACTGGTAGCAGGAGGGTATAAGGAAGTGGTCCTCACGGGAATCCACTTAAGTTCCTACGGCATTGAGCGCATGGAGGAAAATCCGGTGAGCCATGGCGACTGGAACCACAGGGAGCTGCTGGCGCTGATAAAGGAAGTTCACGCCATCGAGGGGCTGGAGCGCATCCGTCTGGGATCTTTGGAGCCAAGGATCATTACCAGAGAATTTGCAGAGGAGCTGGCAAAGCTTCCAAAGTTCTGCCCTCATTTCCATCTGTCTCTCCAGAGCGGCTGTGATGAGACCTTAAAACGCATGAACCGCCATTATACCACAGAGGATTATGAGGCCAGATGCCGTCTGTTAAGAGAGGTCTTTGACCATCCGGCCATTACAACCGATGTAATCGTGGGCTTTCCGGGGGAAACGGAGGAAGAATTTGCTCTCACAAAAGAGTATCTGGAACGGATCCATTTCTATGAGATGCATATTTTCAAATATTCCAGAAGAGAGGGTACAAAGGCAGCTGTGATGAAGGATCAGATCCCTGAATCCGTGAAGGCAGAGCGCAGCGACGTGCTCCTTTCTCTGGAAACGAAGATGTCTGAGGAATACAGAAAGCATTACGGGGATTCTGTACTTTCCGTACTGTTTGAGGAGATTACAGTCATAGACGGAAAGGAATACCTGACCGGCTATACGCCTCAGTATGTGAGGGCTGCCCTGCCTGTAACGGACAGGGAAATCTGCAGCCGCATGGCAGGAAATATCTTTGAAGTACAGGCGGAAGGCTTTGTAACAGATGAGGTTCTGCGGGTGAAATTGCAGGAAATAACTGTATAAATTAAACAAAAAACAGGGCAAATCAAAAATACTCTATTGCCGAATGGGGAAATATAGGGTAGAATATAGAAGAATACTTAAAGGACGTGATAATATGGGCAATATAAGAGAAACACAATATTTTCAGGCTGTTCAGGACAAAAAGATGGAAGTGAGCGATGTGCTGGAGCAGGTGTATATTGCCTTGACGGAAAAGGGCTATAACCCTGTAAATCAGATCGTGGGTTATATTATGTCCGGAGATCCCACTTATATCACCAGTCATAAGGGCGCCAGAAGCCTGATCATGAAGGTGGAAAGAGATGAGATCCTGGAAGAGCTGATGGCTGTTTACATTGATGCCCGTTTGAAATAACAGTGTCGGTCAGACTGCGGCTGCAGGCGGATACAGGCAGCACTTTGCTGCTTCGGATAAAATACCGTCAGGAGACTGGGAACGGTCTCTTTGTTTGATGACGGTACAGTATAATACAGGAATATGAAACGGTCATTTTCCTGCTGCAACGTCCATTGAGGTCTTCTAAAATGGGGAGCCTGATGGACGTTGTATTGTATATGGAAATAAAGCAGAGGAGGACGCTTTTTAAGTCCGCTCCTGCTTAAAAATGGTGGTTGCCAAAGCTAAAATCCGGCAGCTGCCGTATAGATGTGGAGGAATTGAATATGAGAATCATGGGTCTTGATTACGGCTCTAAGACTGTGGGAGTAGCAGTCTGCGATCCTTTAGGTATCACAGCCCAGACCGTGGAAACGATCACCCGCAAGGATGAGAATAAGCTGCGCCAGACCCTGGCCAGAATTGAAGCTCTGGCTTTAGAGTACGGGGTAGAACGGATCGTTCTTGGTTATCCTAAGAATATGAACAATACGCTGGGAGACCGGGCTAAAAAATCCGAGGAATTAAAAGAAGCCTTAGAGCGCAGGACAGGCCTTCCTGTGGTGCTTTGGGATGAACGTCTTACCACAGTGGCTGCAGAGCGCGTGCTGATGGAAAGCGGCGTGCGCAGAGAGCACAGAAAGGAATCTGTGGATCAGATCGCAGCTGCCATGATCTTACAGGGATATTTAGACCGTATGGCGATGGAACAGAAAAAGGAAGAAACAGCCGGTGATATGCCGGAGAGCGGAGAATAAGATGGAAGAAAGAACAGACTGCATTACCATGGTGACAGAGGATGGAGACGAGGTGGTATTTTCCGTACTGGAAGAGACCAGGATCCATGGGAAGGATTACCTTCTTGTCACAGACGCCCCTGAGGATGAGGATGGAGAATGTTATATTTTAAAGGATGTATCCGGAGAACAGGAGCCGGATGCGGTTTATGAGTTTGTGGAAGACGACAGAGAGCTTGACAGTGTAATGGGGATTTTTGAAGCCCTTTTGTCTGATGCAGATGTGGAAATTGAAAAGTAAAAATAAGGAAGAAAGATTGGAGGAATCAGTTTGAGTTTAGAAGAAAAAGAAAATGGAATCGAACAGGAAAATAATACGCCTGAACCAGCAGGGCATACAGGAGAAACCGGTTCAGAAAACAGTACGCCGGTAAAAAGACGTCCTCAGAACCGTCGGCCGGTTCAGAGAAGAACGGCGAGACCGAAAAATACATCTGAAGAAGGAAGGAAGGCTGAGGGAGCGGAAAGTACGGTACAGACAGAAGGCGCACCGGAGGCCGCAGAAAAGAAGGAACAGAACAGACGGGCTCCCAGACGCCGCACTCCGGCTCCCAGGCAGGGACAGGGCGCCGGCAGAAGACAGGTTCCGGCTCCTTTAAAAAATACAGATGAGACAGCGGCAGCCCTTCCTGTAAAGCGCAGTGCGCGTGGCACGAAAAAGGACGGAAAAGGCAAGTTAAAGGTGATCCCCTTAGGCGGATTAGAGCAGATCGGCATGAATATCACAGCCTTTGAATATGAGGATTC
>ENA-ORNW01002432-ORNW01002432.1-human-gut-metagenome-genome-assembly--contig:-NODE-2432-length-12224-cov-2.268058_pt1 | contig 12224 bp, 9 predicted proteins | sample MGYA00242121_ERZ509034 | MGnify/ENA primary metagenome ERZ509034 (study PRJEB26280, sample SAMEA2338689) | human gut metagenome | biome: human gut; feature: human-associated habitat; material: faeces... | reverse complement strand
CATTCATATCGACGCAGCGTTTCCATACGATCTGTTTTGGATCAATGTTAAGTTTATTTCCCTGTTGAATATGATTATCAAGCATTGCCGCAAGAAGGTTATTTGCCGAAGTAATCGCATGAAAATCTCCCGTGAAATGAAGATTCAAATCATCCATCGGTACAACCTGTGCATAACCGCCGCCGGCAGCACCACCTTTTAATCCAAAGCAAGGGCCTAACGATGGCTCACGCAAAGCAATAATTGCCTTTTTTCCAATCTTATCCATCGCCTGTCCAAGTCCAACTGTTGTCGTTGTCTTTCCTTCACCGGCCGGTGTTGGATTAATCGCTGTCACAAGGACAAGTTTACCATCCGGGCGGTCTTTAATTCGCTCCCAGAGTTCGTCCGTCAATTTTGCTTTATATTTTCCATATAAATCCAATTCATCCGCAGTGATGTCTAATTTCTCTGCTACTGTCTGAATCGGCTGCATATTCGCCTCTCTTGCAATTTCAATATCTGATTTCATATTCTACCTCCATCTTTCAAAGCACAATATCTGTTAACATAACTTGTATTATACACACTATCTTGTTCTAATGCAATAATTTATCAGAAACAAATGCAAAATATTGTTCCAACAAATGAACATCCGGCTGGCACTGATATAACATCCTGGCACCGACAACATCCTCAATTTCATTTAAAAGCCAGTGATTCTTTTCATCTAAAATAAAATCAATACCAACCATGCCAAAATCAAACACCTGAACAACCTGATTTACATAATCAAGAATTTCTTTATCGCATTGGTATGATGTAACACTTCCGCCCAAAGAAAAATTTGCCCGAAAACTGTTATTTGCCTGACGCTTCACAGCACCGACAATTTCTTTGCCTATGACATATACACGTAAATCCACGCCGGATCCTTTGACAAATGGCTGCAAAATAAAATCTGAACCGGCGATTCCCTTTTGAATCGAGTCAAAGGATTCGTTTGTCAAAAAAACCTGTTTTCCACCATGTCCATCCACCGCTTTTATTACATAATCCGGATAGTCCTTTAATAATTTTTCGGACAACTCAACATTTTGAAACGTCTTTGTTTTTACCAGCGGAATTTCGCAGTTTTTCAAAATATAATCATAGGTTTTTCCTTTATGATTGCAGATTTCTGACACAAAAGAAGAATTAAAGCAGGGAATCCCCCTCGCCTCAATTTGCTTTGTTAAGGCAGGGGAAATTGTGCGAACCATACAAAAATCAACCGATTCCCGATTTATCTCCAAATATTCCATCACATCTTCGTCATATAAAAAATGAATCGGCATGTTTAGTTTTTTACCCACTTCTTCATGCATTTTTATGTAGGAAGCATTTCTTTTTGCGCCCTCTTTATCATAGACTAGTAAACCATTCCATCGTTTTGTCATTTTCTAACATCCTTTATGATCCATTCCACGATTTTATCCGCAACCGCCACACCGGTGCAGGTTTGTATATTTTTAAAATGTGCATTCGAATTTACTTCACAAACAATCGGACCGTCTTTGCCAAACAAAAGGTCAACTCCTGCAAAAGAAGTTCCTACTGCATGAGATGCTTTAACCGCAAGTTCACATTCTTCCTTTGACGGTGTGTAATCTTTCATCTTACCTCCGGCGGTTATGTTGGCACGAAAATCATTTTCCGAATACCGGTACATGGACGCTGCTACTTCATCACCAACAACTTGAAGTCTGACATCTCTTCCGATGCTGTTTTCTATCATTTCCTGAAACAAAAATTCTACCGAATCCGACTGTTTCATCACCGCTAAAAGTTCTTCTCTATTTTTCACCAAGTACACCTGCTCACCAAAGGAGCCAAATGCCTCTTTTGCCACAAACGGATATGTGAGTTTTTCTTCTGCCACACCAAGAAAATCATACTGATTAAATCCAATGGTCGAATATGTCATCGGCGCAAATATCGTCTGTGGAATCGGCAGTTTTTTCTCCTGTAATGCCAGATAAGTTAACCGCTTATCATCGCAGATTCTAATTGCCTCACTGCTATTATAGACCGGAATTTTCTGATTTTCTAAAAATTTTGCAAGTAAAATATCTTTATCCCAAAACAAAACAAAATCCGGTTTTTCTTTTATCTTTTCCTGCACATCTACAAGAATTTCACAGTTTGTATAAACGGTTAGTGACACACCACACCGTTTCGCCGCAAGCAAAAATAAATCTGTCAGTTCAGAAAACTTTTTGGTGTGTAAAAATCCATTGACAATCAGCCAGCCATTCATCAGCCATTCTCCTCAAGATAATTTTCAAATTGTTCAATCGACATCAAAATCTGTCTCGGTTTGGTACCTTCTTCCGGTCCGACAACACCCGCATCCGAAAGCTGGTCCATAATTCGTGCCGCACGGTTAAATCCAATTCGGAACATGCGCTGCAAAAGACCAATGGATGCCTTATCTTTTTCAATGATAAATCTGGCGGCCTCGACAAATAATTCGTCTTGTTCCGGTGCACCACCATGGGCAGTATTAGAATCGTTCTTTGCTCCCGGTACCGGTGCCGTGTCGATATGCTTTGTTACTTCTTCATTATAGGATGGACCGTTACTCTGCTCTTTTAAGAAGCTGACAACGGAATCTCTTTCTTCATCGGAAACAAATGCTCCCTGTACACGAATTGGTTTTGGCAGATTTTGCGGTGCAAACAGCATATCACCATTTCCTAACAGTTTTTCTGCGCCTGCCGAATCAATAATAGTTCGTGAATCCACGGCGGAAGAAACCGACAAAGCGATTCGTGATGGTATATTCGCCTTAATTAACCCGGTAATAACATTAACCGATGGACGCTGTGTTGCTAAAACCAGATGAATTCCTGCTGCACGGGCAAGCTGCGCCAAACGACACACGGAATCCTCTACTTCTCCCGGTGCAACCATCATCAAATCCGCGAACTCGTCCACAATAATAACAATCTGTGGCATCTTCTGATAATCCGGGTCATCTTTGTTTGTCAGTTTGTCCATTTTCGCATTATAGGATTTGATATCACGAACACCTGCATCGGCAAATTTCTGATATCTTCCGGTCATCTCTGCCACTGCCCAGCCAAGTGCTGCCGATGCCTTCTTCGGATCTTTCACAACCGGAATCATCAAATGTGGAATATCTTCGTATGCAGTCAGTTCCACCATCTTTGGGTCAACCATAATCATTTTTACTTCATTCGGATCCGCTTTATAAATAATACTCATAATCAGCGTATTAATCAAAACCGATTTACCGGAACCAGTCGCACCGGCAATCAATAAATGCGGCATTTTTGCAATATCCGTAACAATTGTTTTTCCGCTGATATCTTTACCAACGGCAAATGTGACTTTGGATTTCGCCTTCGTAAACTCACTGCTCTCTAACAACTCACGCAACGTAATCATTTCCCTCGCCGGATTCGGCACCTCGATACCAACTGCCGCTTTTCCGGGAATCGGTGCTTCAATACGAATATCCGATGCCGCCAGACTCAGTTTAATATCATCACTCAATCCGGTAATGCGGCTGACTTTAACCCCCTGTTCCGGAATCAGTTCATAACGAGTTACACTTGGTCCAAGGCTGATGTCTCCCATCTTGACACGCACGCCAAAACTATCTAACGTTGACTGCAATTTAGCCGCCGTCGCACGAAGTTCGGAATTGTCCATACGTTTTCCATTGCTCTTTGGTTTGTTCAACAAATCAAGCGAAGGAAAACGATACGGAATCTGTTCCGTCGCAGCCTTTGATAAATCCTTATGTACCGCATCCATTTCTTTTTTATCTTCTTTGGTTATCTTAACCGGTTCTTTCTTTTGTTTCACCGGCTCATCCACCGTATCTGTTTTTGTAGGTGTTTTTGGTTCGCTCTGTGTTTTCTTTGATGCACCAAATTTTTCTTCTAATTCTTTTTCGTAAACACTTGATTCTCTAACCGGCTCTTCTCCGCCACGGATAATATTGATTTCCGACAAATCCTGTACTTCCGGCACCACTTCTTCCATCTGGGCTTCCGGTTTGATTTCTTTTTGCGAAACCGTATTCTTGTTTTCCGGAATTTCTGTCTCTGCTTTCTTTGCCCGTTTCTTTCTCGTCTCTTTCTTTGGCTTTGCTTTTGCAGTTTCTTCTTTATCAAATGTATAGGTACTCATCTGTCTTCCACGAGAATACACCGGTTCCGGTTCCTCATAATAATAATCTTCATCCGTCTCACGCTCTTTATACATCTGCTGAATCGAAGAAAAAATGAGTTTCTTGCTTAACAGCATAAAGAACAGTAAAAACAACGCAAGAATCACAATAAAGGAACCTGCTCTTCCGAGCACACGTGCCAGTTCAAAAGATAAAATGCCACCGAAGAAACCACCACCACCGTGATTTTCAGCACAAACAGTATAGACTTCCCATACATTCTGCACAGGGTCATTTACCACCCACTGAAATAATCCGCACACACTCCAGTAAATGCCGGCACTATACCAGACCTTGTGGCGCAGTCTTTGATTCTTCGCATTTGCCAGATACAAACCTGCAGTCACAACCAGATAAACCGGGAAAACATACGCCAGTGCTCCCAGCAGTCCAAACAGCAAGGCACTTAACCCTTTACCAAACACGCCGCACATTTGGAACAAACTAAGCAGTGACAAAATGGCAAACACAAAAAGAGCAAGAAACACAATCTCTCTTGCCAATGGGCTTGCCTGCTTTGTCTTTTTCGATGTATTCTTTCTCGAAGAAGCCGTCCGTTTCGTATTTGATTTCGATGCCGGACGTCCACGCTTCTTCGTATTTTTTGTTGTTTTCTTTGTAGCCATAAAATCCTCCCCAGACACAACTAACATGTACGATATCTGCTAATTGATTCGCAGCGTACTGAAATTATATTATACACTGAATCGCTTTTTCCCGCAAGTGTTTTATCGAACGCAAGTTCTTGCATTTGTTCTGTATCATCATCGCTAATTTTTTGTTGACATTTATTAATTCACTTGTTATAATCGAATTTAAGAAATGGGTTTTTTGTCTGGTAGACTTTTAGTCGAAAGAGTTGCTCGTTTCTTTTTTTATGTCTATTATATCATACAAGTACATTTTTTCATCGCTTGCAACCTTATTAACATTGATGCATGAAAAACATTATATCTTTCAATCTCACCATCATCTCCGTATACCGGCAACGCAAATCTAGAATCATAACGATACCATCCAAATTTCGCATTTCTTTTATGTTTGGCTGCATTGTTTGCTCTAAAATGTTTTCCTTTTGCTATACGAATTAACTCTGGAATTCCTTGTGACGCATTTGCCTTCGCCTTTGCATTTGTCCCATGTAAGTGTTCCGTATATTTGGAACCTGTATATTCATCTGGCAAGTCGGAACCTATATACACAACATCACTCGTCTCTGCAATTATGTACTCATCACCAACAAATTCTTCAATATACGCCTTTACTTCATCCCAATTTATAGACCGTTTCCCCTTAAAACGGATATCATTAATCATAACAATACTATTATTATCTGCATCTTTGATTACAGACACGTTTCTCGTACTTTGAGTGTCATCCATATTCAATTCCCCCTCTATATAGTTCTAATCAATAAAAATTAATTGATACGAGTATAACACCATATATTACACGTGTCAATTACAACTTTATTTGTATAACAAAGTATAATTTTTTTCAATATTTTTAATAGCTCATCACCCCCCGCAGCTTCTGATAAGCCTTATCAATTCCTCCAACCTCATTAACAAGTCCAGCCGTCACCGCATCCTCTCCAACCAAAACGGTTCCTAAATCTTTGGACAACATACTCGTATTCATCATTAATTTTTCTAAATTTTCTTTGGAAATGCGGCTATGCTCTGCCACGAAACAAATAATTCTGTCTTGAATCTGTTGAAACTGACGATACGTCTGTGGTGTTCCCAGTACCATACCGTTCATTCGTACCGGGTGAATAATCATCGTCGCCGATGGAACAATAAAAGAATAATCTGCCGCCACGGTAAGCGGAACGGCTATCGAATGACTGTCCCCAATGACCAAGGAAACTGTCGGCATACTTAAGGAGTGAACCATTTCCGCCAATGCAAGTCCACATGAAACATCACCACCGACGGTATTCATAAGAAATAAAATTCCCTTTACCTTTTCGTCCTGCTCTGCTCTTGCTAAAATCGGCAGAATGTGCTCATATTTGGTTGTTTTGGCATTTTGTGATAAGCAGTCATGTCCCTCAATCTCCCCAATAATAGATAACGTCAAGATTCCTTCGTTCATTACCATGCCATATTCTTTTACTGCATCCTGTTCCATCTGTTTCGCCCTCATCTTTCCTGTCATTTTTATGACTTCCATTTGATACGAAACAGTATTTCCTAAATCATAAAATTTTATCCCTGATAAATTTCCGGTCGTCTGTCGCTTCTTGAAAAAATCGTTTTTTGAAATACCTCTTCTGAAAAATCAAGAGTTACATAGTCATTCCATTTTTTAGAGTCCGGCGAAATCATGCTTCCATCCGGTGCATAGGCAGCCGAACTTTTTGTATATTGGATTCCATCTCCCTCTCCCGTTCGATTTACGCCTACCACATACGAGGACATTTCAATCGCTCTCGCCGTAAGCAGAGAATACCACTGCCTGATGCGGCTCTCCGGCCAGTTTGCAATCAAAAAAATAACATTTGTGTCAAGCGGCATGTGCTGAAACATTTCAGGAAAACGCAAATCGTAGCAGACTGCCATACCAAGGCGCATTTCATCCATGGAAATATGACAAATTTCACTGCCTCCTCGATACGCCTTTGTCTCACCACCATGCGTAAATGGATGGATTTTCTCATAGTCGGCAAGCACACTTCCGTTTTCATCAACAAAACAAAAATGATTTCGCCCAAACTCATCCGGCATGGTAATATAACCAAAACCAATCATTATAGAATATTTTGCAGCAAGAGCCGAAAAATATGCAATTGTCTCCTCATGATAATCTGCCATCTCTTTAACCCGGAGAGAAAATCCGGTCAATGTCATCTCCGGAAACAAAATGATGTCAGCGTGTTCATCCGCTGCTTCCTTTATCATTTCCTCACATTGAAACTTATTTGCTTCTTTATCTTCCCAGACAATGTCCATGTTTGTAAGCGCAATTTTTTTAGACATAAAAAGCCCCCTTTGTATTCTTCCCCCCAAGTATAACATAGGTTGGGGGAAGGGGCAAAGGGGGGGAAACGTTAAATTTATATTCTTTATATATGAAATCGTTTCTTCAATTTATATGTTCCAGAAAAATTCACTCCACGTAAAACAGTTCCATACTGTTTTACAACAACTCTATTTTTATATACCTTGAAGGTCAGTTTATAACCTCCCTGTGACATTTTTCCACATTTATCAACATACATATTTTTTGCTTTTTTCTTAAACTCTTCATGATGTTCCACATATCCTGCTTTTTTGGGAACAAACCAGTAATTACCTACGAATCCACTATCATCTGGCATATCATATTGTCTTAATTCCAAATAATATTTAGCTTTTTTTGAATTTTTCTTATACACACCAGAAAATTTAATACTTTTGGCTGAAACATCAAATACGTTCAAAAATTGTACTCCACTAATTAACAATAACATCACCATAAATATTTTCACTATTTTTTTTGTCATATTTTTTTCTCCTTTTCCAACATATACTCAATACTTGCTGAAATCTCCTTCTTTTTTTGTCTATTTTATCATATTTTTAAAATCAAAAGCCATAATTTCATCCTCCTCGTTATTGATAATACTTTGGTCTTGTCCCCCCCTGCCCTTCTTTGCAAAATAATTATAACATTTGCAAACTTTGTTTTTTTCTATAACTTGACCATAGGAAGTTCAATTAAAAAAAATGCAATCTTCAAGACAGATAAAATAACATTATAAATTTGAAATGATACACTAACACATATACATGACTCCGTAACAGTCAAAAATTGAAAGTTCGGAAACGAAAAGCCCTCTTTGTCTTCTTCCTCAAGTATAACATAGGTTTGGGGAAGGGGCAAAGGGGAGCTAATATTAAATATCTTTTACAATTTCATCAAAACGAGCAGCTTTCTTTTCTTTTGAAACACGTCCTGCCGGATGATATACCCAGGTTAATTTCGGTTCATCCGCTTTATCTGTATATCTTTCTAACAGTAAATCCCAATTTTCTTTGTTATTCAAAAAATTATAAACTTCTGTTCCAACTGCTACAATTGTATGTGGCTGAAATAACGCAATTTCCTCCAAGAATATTTTCTTATATACATCGTCTACTACATGCTTACAGCCACTTCGTTTTAATTCTGCAAATGATACATACTTTTCTTCATTTGCTGATGTAATCTCATATCGGAACAAATTTGTCGTGTACACATTTTTTAATTGATGCTTGTTCATAAAAGATACAATCATCTGTCCATAATCTTTTTGTCCTGTCAAGCGTTCTACATTTTTACAATCATCCTGTAAATCAAGGGAACGCCACAAATGAGTACAGAGATACTCCCCTACTGGTTCATTATGCTTAAGTAGTTCTTCAATGTTTTGATTAAGAACATCATAGCCAAAACAGTCCTCTAATTTATTACTTGGCGAATCAAATACAAGCATAACCCTTTTATCCTCATCGAAAGGCCCGTAGTCTATCATATCATCTCTATGATTCTCATTATAAATATCTAATAAATCCAAACCATGATTACCATTAGAAATAATTCCATATGTAAAAGGAGTATTCTCTAACATACCTAAATTTTTAAGATAGGTTTGGGTGATAATATGTTTGCTCGATTTATCTTCCAAATCTAATTTTCCACAACATACTTTCCCCTTTTCATTTAGGATACTACAGATATGATAATATACATTCTCATCATATTTTCTATAGCCACATGAAAAGTTAAACTCATTTAATTTATTTCTGCATTCTTCTGCTGTCATTTTCATAAATGTCATCCTTTCTGTATAAACTCAATCTACATTAATTATATTTCATAAACTCTTTGATTTGTTTTTTTGTTGCTATAGATTTCCAGCCCGAATATTTTCCATAAACAGTTTTACCTTTTTGTTTCTTGTACGCTCGGACGCGTACTTTTCCGGTTAATACAAATTCAGGTGTCTTTGGCAAAATAATATACCAATATAATTTTCTGTTTTTCAAAGAACTCTTTTGGGTTTTAATCGTTTTTTTCTTTATTGTACATGTTCTTCGATATGCAGAATAATTATATAGCTGGACCTCATAACCAGTTGCGCCTTTCACCTTTTTCCAAGACAAAGTGTATCGTGATTTCGTAGTCACTTTCTTTGCATTTTTCTTTTTCACTTTGACACTGTGAACTTTGCCTGGCTTTTTTACCTTGACGGTCTTCGCAGATGATTTATTATTTGTTTGCTTATCCGCAGCATCACTATCATCATCCCAAGACCATTCATTATCCGCAGCATCCCCTGAAGAATTGTCTGCGTTTAAATCCTCAATATTATACACTACTGCCAATTCTGCACTATTTTTCATGCCATTTTTTACAGCAATTGCCCTTAAAGTAAATTTGCCGTTCTGATTAAACAAAATAGGAAGTCCCAAATATTCATTGGAATTAATAGTTGGCACAGAACCATCAGTAGTGTAATAAATTGTTGCACCACTCGTATCACAATTCAAATTTACAACAACAGCTCCATGGTAAGTTCCGCTGTTCATATTGGCTGTCGGCGTTTTTACCGTATTCCTCAGATCCGGTTGAGCAGTAGGCACGGGAGTATTTGTCGGCCTTGATACTTCTGACAAATTAATATTATAAGTCTTAACTAGTTCTTCACTACTTACCCAGCCGCTTTTTACTGCAATAGCATTAATTGTATAAGTACCATTACTATCGAACACTATTGGCGTCCCCGTATATTTCTTTGAGCCGGTAGTAGGAGAACTTCCATCCGTTGTATAATAAATTACTGCCCCTTTTGTACCGCAAGACAACTGAATTGATAGTGCTTGTTTATAATTTCCCTGTTCAATACTTACCGTAGGTTTTGAAACCTGAAACTTTACTGTCATTTCTGTTGGTGCACTTGCCCCGTAACCATCGGCAACAGCAATTAATTTGAAATAAGTAGTTCCATAAATTGAAAATGGCGTTGTATACAAAGTTGAACTTGTTGTGACTTCATCATCCTTATTTGAATAATAAATTTTTGCACTTGAAGCATCACTATGCATAATAATTCTTTTTTCATTTTCGTTTACATTCTTAACTTCAATTGTTGGACTATCGGTCACAAAATATTTACCTAATTTCTTTAGCAAAATCTTTCCGCCATTGACACCGGGAACACATGCAAATGTATCTGTAAAGTCTAGTCCCGGAAATGCACTTTGCTCGGTTAGCTGCATTGAATTCAGCGCAGTTCCCTGTTTATCTGTTAGATAAGTTCGATTTAATTCGTCATATAATTTTGAGTATGTAAATACATTTTTTATAGTTATCATTGCATACGACTTTCCAATTACTGTTCCAGCAAATTGTGTACCCCTAATTTTTTCTTCTAATGAAACGCTTGATATAATATACTGCTGACTTACTTCATCGCCGCATCCAACCAAACCTCCAACATAAGAACCATTTACATAACTTTTGGACATACAATTTTCAATCATTACATTTTCTGCATATCCAACGAGACCACCGACATAGTTACCTTCTAATTCCATATCAGCATAGCAATTGGTAGTATTAACATAGTCAGCTTTTCCTGCAATTCCACCCACCATACTGTCTGTATCAGAACTTTTTATCGCGCCTAGCGAAACACAATTACTAATTTCTAATGTTGATTTTGAATTATCTGATGTTCCTCCTATAATTCCTCCATAATAAATTGCATAATTACCTGCTGTTGACATCTTAATATTGACGCTGCAATTATTTATTTTTACACTCTGCGTTTCCTTATGAATATTTACATAAGAACATATTCCGGCAAATGAACCACTTTCTCCTTTCTGATATTTTGATACATCTGCTTTCCCTTCTACGTCAACATTTTCTATTAATATTTTCCCTTTAAGACCATCATACGCAAAATCAATTGTATTAATCAGGAACCCTTTACCATAATCATCACTTCCTATATTTGAATTTTTTATTTTCAAATCTCTCACGGTAGCAGAACCAACGATACTGTCAAACACTACCGAATGTAAATTCTTAATTGTATGTCCCCTTCCATCCAGCACACCACGAAAACCTTCCGCCGGCTTAAAATTCCCCTCATATTCGGACATATCAATATCTGCAGACAAGCAATATTTTCCATCTACTACATAATTTAATTTGTCCATATCTTCCGGCGTTTTAATTTCCTCGTAATCCGAATAATTATTCGCCTTCACTACCGATTTAGAATACACCTTTTTTTCTTTAGCCGTCACATTCAGCACTTCCTTGTTAGGAATCAATCCGGCTATCACCGCAAAACATAATAAAATAGCTACTGTTTTTCTTCTCATATTTTTCTCCGATATAGTGTTAATTTATCACTATACTTTTCCTTTCTTTCCTATATTTTATCCAACATAATTAGAACTCCAACTATATGGTACCCTGTCCCCCTTTTTTAACTCTTGCTCATAATCCACTGCATCATAATTTTCTTCCCCCCAATCTTTTGATTTTGCTTCATCCATAACGTAATCAGGATTATAACCACTACTCACATTATCGCTGTAGTGATAATATCCAGTATATATATCTACTGCCTTGATACACACCGCATAATAATATTCACTATAGCCATCTTTACCCATAAGCACTACATACCTTCCATTTCCATCACCTTCGTAATCCATCACCCGGTATTCAGAAATATCATCTTCGCTTGGTATTTTAAATTGTATAACTTCTTTGGCACATTGTTTTACAGCTTCCATCCGGTCTGTATAAAATGCTTGTGGAGTTTCCAGAAAATATTCCGTATTTTTATGCGTATATTTAACAATAGAAAACACAGTTGAAGCAACAACAAAACACGCCACACCAATAATTGCAATTATCTCAGGTTTTTGCATTTTATATCGCATTCCTTTAGAAACTGCATCTTGCCGCATTTTTGTCCGGTAACGGTTTAATGAAAAGGAGCCTGCCAGTA
>ENA-ORNW01002428-ORNW01002428.1-human-gut-metagenome-genome-assembly--contig:-NODE-2428-length-12235-cov-22.414860_pt1 | contig 12235 bp, 13 predicted proteins | sample MGYA00242121_ERZ509034 | MGnify/ENA primary metagenome ERZ509034 (study PRJEB26280, sample SAMEA2338689) | human gut metagenome | biome: human gut; feature: human-associated habitat; material: faeces... | reverse complement strand
GAAACCTATGAGGTGGAGATAAAAATATGAAATGCACTTACAGAGAGTAGGGGAGCTGAGAGCCTATAGTACGCAGCATATTAAATGGACCACTGAGGGTGCAGTCAACAGATTAGAGATAATCTTAGTATTCTGCAACGCGACACAAGCGTTAACTGTGAGGGATATGTTAGTATCCTGCAAAGGGGAGCATTAGCTCAAACAAGGTGGTACCGCGAGTAGAGTATAATATATAATTTTAGTGATTTAATTATATAGAAATATAGATACCCGTCCTTGATGTTATTTTCAAGGACGGGTATTTTTATTTGCTTACAAATAGATTTATAAAGGAGGATTAAAATATGTACAAACCGACTCTGGCAGAATTAGAAGCAATAAAAACAGAATATAAAATAGTGCCAGTGAGTAAAGAGATATTTGCTGACCTTACAACACCGATTAAAGTGTTGAAAATCTTGAAAAATATCAGTGATAATGTGTATTTATTTGAAAGTGTGGAGAATACACATCATTGGGGCAGATATTCTTTCTTGGGTTTTAATCCTTCTTTAGAGATTAGTTGTAAAAATCATTTATTGAAGATAAAAAAAGCTATTAATAATGAAATACAAGAAATTAAGACGGATAATCCAAATGTAGAGATTAGAGAGATTTTAAAAGCATATAAAAGCCCTAAATTTGAATATTTACCGTCGTTTACTGGCGGATTGGTCGGATATTTTGCTTATGAATATCTGCGTTATCAAGAAAGTAAATTGGATTTTGTAGATGAAACAATAAATGAAGACGAAGTTTCTTTCAATGATGTAGATTTAATGTTATTTGATAAGGTAATAGCTTTTGACCATTATACGAAAAAGATAATTTTAATTGTGAATATAAAAACTGATGATTTAGAAGCTAATTATGCTAGAGCAATTGATGATTTAGAAAAATTAGCAAAACTCGTCATCTATGGCAAAGAAAAAGAAATACCTTCAGGGAAACTATTATCTGATTTTAAACGAGAATTTACCAAAGATGAGTATATAGATGTAGTGAAAAAGACACAACATTATATCAAAGAAGGCGATATTTTTCAGGCTGTAATTTCTAATCGCATAGAAGCAGATTTTTCAGGAAGTCTATTAAATGCTTATCGTATGCTTAGAACGATAAACCCTTCGCCATATATGTTTTATTTAAGTTCTAAGCAAATAGAATTGACAGGGGCTTCACCAGAAACATTGATAAAATTAGAGGATAAAGAATTAAAGACTTTTCCAATAGCTGGCACGATGCCCAGAGGTAAAGATGGACGAGAAGATGATTTATTAAAAGCAAAATTATTAAGTGATGAAAAAGAATTGGCAGAACATAATATGCTAGTGGATTTGGGCAGAAATGATATCGGTAAAATCAGTAAATTCAATTCAGTAACAGTGGAAAATATGCATAAAGTAGAGTTTTTCTCTTATGTGATGCATATAACAACTACCGTAAAAGGAAAAATCAAAGATGATTGTGATGCTTTAGATGCTATCGTAGCTACTTTGCCAGCAGGAACATTATCTGGTGCACCAAAAATACGAGCTATGGAAATCATTCATGAATTAGAGAAAAGCCCAAGAGGTATTTATGGTGGTGCCGTGGGATATATCGATTTTGCAGGCAATATGGATATGTGCATAGGTATAAGAATGGCAGTGGCAAAACAAGGTAAAGTATTTGTTCGTTCAGGTGGAGGAATAGTCAAAGATAGCATACCTGAAAATGAATACCAAGAAACGATAAATAAAGCCCAATCAATGATAGAGGCAATCACAAAAGCACAGGAGGTGGAAACATATGATTTTGTTAGTAGATAATTATGATAGTTTTGTGTATAACTTATATCAATTAATCGGTTCAATAAATCCAAAGATAAAAGTCATTCGCAATGATGAATTAAATATAGAGCAGATAAAAAAACTAAATCCAAGTCATATTGTGCTATCTCCAGGGCCGGGAAAGCCCAGTGAAGCTGGAATTTGCAGTGAAATCGTGAAAGCTTTTCAAGGTGAGATACCAATTTTAGGGATTTGTTTAGGTCATCAAGTCATAGCTGAAGTTTTTGAAAGTATTGTAAGTTATGCTAAAGAAGTAGTTCATGGCAAAGCTTTTAAATTAAAGATAATGGAAAAATCACCTTTATTTAAGGGGATAGATAAAGAATTTATGGGAGCAAGATACCATTCTTTAGCGATTAAAAGAGAAACTTTAGGCGAAGATTTAAAGATAATAGCAACTACTGATGATGGTGAAATTATGGCAATAGAGCATAGAAAATATCCTATTTATGGATTGCAATTTCATCCTGAATCGATTTTAAGTGATAACGGCAAGAAATTAATTCAAAATTTTCTGGATATAAGAGGTGGTAAAAATGATAAAACAAGCAATATATCAATTGAGTAATAAACAAGATTTAACAACAGAGCAGGCTATAGTTTCCATGCAAGAAATCATGAGTGGAATAGCGAGCAATATTCAAATTGCTAGTTTTTTGACTGCTTTGCGATTAAAGGGCGAAACGATAGATGAAATAACAGCTTTTGCTCAAGTCATGAGAGAAAAAGCTCAAAGCATAGATTATAAAGATGATTTATTTGAAATAGTTGGCACAGGTGGAGATGAAGCAAATACATTTAATATTTCAACTACAGCAGGATTTGTAATTTCAGCTAGTGGTATAAAAGTAGCTAAACATGGCAATCGCAGTGTATCTAGTAAATGCGGTGCAGCTGATTGTTTAGAAGCTTTAGGCACTAAATTAGAATTAGATGCTAAGCAGAATGAAAAGATGCTAGATGAAATAGGCATGTGTTTTATGTTCGCTCCGAAGTATCATAGTTCTATGAAATATGCCAGTCCCGTTAGACGTGAACTAGGAATTAGAACAGTATTCAACATCTTAGGGCCACTTGCTAATCCTGCAAATGCTAATAGACAATTGATGGGCGTTTATCAAGAAGAATTAGTAGAGCCATTAGCGAAAGTATTATCTAATCTCGGTGTAAAAAGAGGTGCTGTTGTCTATGGTTATGATGGTTTAGATGAAATAACAGCTTGTAATAAAACGCTTGTATGTGAAATCAAAGATAAAAAATTAAAGACATATACTTTAGACCCTAGAGATTATGGCATGGAATATGCAAATTCAGCTGAATTAGTTGGCGGAGATAAAAATGAAAATGCTCAAATCACAAGGGATATTTTAGCAGGAACTTTGGGGGCAAAACGCAATGCAGTATTATTAAATGCTGGCATGAGTATTTATTTAGCAAAAGATGGTTTATCTATACAAGATGGCATCAATATAGCCAAAGATACGATAGATACAGGCAAAGCTAAATATCAGATGGAACGATTTATCAAATATTCAAATGAGGTATGTTAAATGATTTTAGATGAAATTGTGGAGAAACGAAGAATCAATATAGCTAAACAAAAACAGATAAAATCATTGGCTATGCTAAAACAAGAAGCAGAATCTTTGCCCCAAAATAGAGACTTTCCTTTGGAAAAAGCATTGATAAAGCAAGATATAAATTTTATCTGTGAAGTGAAAAAAGCATCACCATCAAAAGGTATTATTGCTCAAGATTTTCCTTATTTAACTATCGCTAAAGAATATGAATTAGCAGGAGCAAGTGCGATTTCTGTACTCACAGAGCCAGATTATTTTTTAGGTGAAGATAAATATTTACAAGAAATAGCTCAAAATGTCAGTATTCCTGTATTGTGTAAGGATTTTATCATCGATGAATATCAGATTTATAAAGCGAAAATTTTAGGAGCTTCAGCGATTTTATTGATTTGTGCGATTTTAGATGATGAAACGCTTAAGAAATTTTTTACCTTAGCTGAAAAATTAGGTTTATCTTGTTTAGTAGAAGCTCATGATGAAAATGAGATAAAAAGAGCCTTGAAAGTACAAGCGAGAATTATCGGTGTGAATAATCGTAATTTAAAAGATTTTACTGTAGATGTAGAAAATAGTTTAAAATTAAGGTCTTTAGTGCCTGAAAATGTGATTTTCGTTTCTGAAAGTGGCATAAAAACTAAAGAAGATATAGAAAAATTAAGAGTTCATCAAGTGCAAGCAGTGCTTATCGGTGAAACTTTTATGAGGGCTAAAGATAAAGTCTTAGCACTTAAGGAATTATATGGAAAGAAGATAAGCCCTAAAGTAAAATTTTGTGGCATGAAAACTAGAGAAGATATAGCTATCGTAAATAGATATACTCCAGATTATGTAGGATTTATATTTGCTGAAAGTAAACGACAAGTAAGTATGCAAACAGCGAATGATTTAGCTAAATTTTTAGATGAAAAAATTAAAAAAGTTGGTGTTTTTGTCAATGCTTCGCTAGCACAAATTGAAGAGATAGCTCAGAAAGTTCCTTTAGATATCATTCAATTACATGGTGATGAGGATAATGAATTTATCAAAGCATTGAAAAATAAACTCGATTTACCGATTTGGCAAGCGATAAAAGTAAAAGATATTGTTGATATAGAAAAAGCTAAACAAAGTATTGCCGATATGATTTTGTTTGATGCTTATGTAAAAGATAGTGCTGGTGGTACAGGAAAGAGTTTTAATTGGGATTTACTTAAGGATTTTACAGGTGAATTTATCTTAGCTGGTGGTATAAATAAGCAAAATATCATTAGAGCGATAAGAACGATAAGACCATATATAGTAGATATCAGCAGTGGTATAGAAAAAGATAATCATAAAGATGAAAATGAAGTTAAGACGATAAGTGAACTTTTGCGAAAGGTAGGATAAATATGAGCGTGAATAAGATAAATAAAAAAGGTCGTTTTGGTAAATATGGCGGGCAATATATGCCAGAGACTTTAATGAATGCAGTAAATCAATTAGAAGAAGCGTATTTAAAATATAAAGATGATCCAGATTTTGTCAGAGAATTAGAAGATTTACAGCGAAAGTATACAGGTAGACCATCACTTTTATATTTTGCAAAAAAGATGACAAATGATTTAGGTGGAGCAAAGATTTATTTGAAACGAGAAGATTTAAATCATACAGGTTCTCATAAAATCAATAATGTTTTAGGGCAGATTTTATTGGCAAAACGCATGGGAAAAACTCGGTAATTGCAGAAACAGGTGCAGGTCAACATGGCGTAGCTACAGCAACAGTGGCAGCACTTATGAATATGGAATGTGAAATCTTCATGGGCGAAGAAGATACGAAACGACAAGCATTAAATGTTTATCGCATGGAATTATTAGGAGCAAAAGTACATAGTGTTACTAAAGGAACAAGAACACTAAAAGATGCAGTAAATGAAGCTTTACGCGAATGGACTTCAAGAATTGATGATACACATTATGTTTTAGGCTCTGTCATGGGACCACATCCATTTCCAACTATTGTGCGTGATTTTCAGTCTATCATCAGTAGAGAAGCTCGTGAACAGATATTAGACGTGGAAAAGAGATTGCCAGATGTAGTCATGGCTTGCGTTGGTGGCGGTAGCAATGCTATGGGTATGTTTTATAATTTTATTCCTGATAAACAAGTGAGATTGATTGGTTGCGAAGCAGCCGGAAAAGGTCTTGATACAGAAGAACATGCAGCCACTATTTCTAAAGGTACAGAAGGTATTTTCCATGGTATGAAATCCTATTTTTGTCAGGATAAATATGGTCAGATTGCTCCTGTATATTCTATTTCAGCAGGTTTAGATTATCCAGGTATTGGGCCAGAACATGCCTATTTACATGATAGCGGTAGAGCTGAATATGTAGCGATTACAGATGATGAAGCAGTTGATGCGTTTGAATATTTATCAAGAACAGAAGGAATTATCCCAGCGATTGAAAGTGCTCATGCTATAGCACAAGTGATGAAAATTGCACCGAAGATGAAAAAAGATGAAATCATCATTGTTTGTTTATCTGGTAGAGGAGATAAAGATGTAGCAGCTATGGCGAGATATAGAGGAGTGAAAATCAATGATTAAAATAGAAGAAGCATTTAAAAATAAGAAAGCATTTATTCCCTTTGTATTGGCAGGTTATCCAAATTTAGAAGCTACAGAAAAATTCATTATAAAGATGGCAGAAGCTGGAGCTGATTTGATAGAAATTGGGATACCTTTTTCTGACCCAGTGGCAGAAGGAACTGTTATTCAAGCGGCTAGTAAAGTGGCTTTGAGTGGCAATATGACGACAAATGATATTTTTGATATGGTTGAAAAATTAAAGGGAAAAGTGAATATTCCACTTGTATTTATGACTTATATAAATCCTATATTCGTTTATGGTAAAGATAAATTTTTTGCTAGATGTAAACAATGCAATATCAGTGGCGTTATCGTGGCTGATTTACCTTTTGAAGAAAAAGATGAAATCTTAGCCCAAGCTAATGAAAATGATGTAGAAGTAATATCTTTGATAGCACCTACTTCAGAAAATCGCATAGGTATGATAGCTAATGAAGCACAGGGCTTTATCTATTGTGTATCTTCTTTAGGTGTAACAGGTGTTAGAAAAGAGATAAAAACAGATATACAAAGTATAGTAGATACTGTTCGCAAATATACAGATAAACCAGTAGCTGTAGGTTTTGGTATATCAACACCACAGCAAGCATATGATATGGCTAAAATCGCTGATGGTGCTATTGTAGGCAGTGCTGTTATCCGTATTATTGATAAATATGGCAAAGAGGCTACACCATATTTAGTTGATTATGTAAAATCTATGAAAGAAGCTATCTCAAAAACATAAAATATCTAATAACAAATATATTAGATGTTATTATAATAAATTTTAATAATAAATGAAGTACACTTCTCCAAATAGCTGTTTTAGATTTAAATACGGGATGTATATCATTTTTATAATGAGTTATTTATAAATAAATAGGAGATATATCTAGTGTATTTATAATTTTAGCTATATGGGAATTTTGTTTTAATTTTATTTAAGTATTTAGTTAAAAAAACAACACCTCAAAAGATTGTTTTTTATCTAACTTTTGAGGTGTTGTTCAAGTAGTTTTTTATTTTATTTGATAAAATGTTTTCTAGAATGGATAAATACTTTCTATTGCTTTATATGAAAATGTTTTTAATTTATTTAATGTAACTTTAGGGTCTTTAAAATACGTACATGTTGTGTAAACAGTACCATTTTTATAATAATGAGTTCTGACTTCTTTATTTCCATAATCATCAATCAATATATATATAATTCCGTTTTTAATAGGTATTTTTTCAATATAGATTATATTATTGTATTTGTTTTTTAGATTGTTTTCCCATTGGTTAAGAAAATTATCTGAATTAATATTATAGGGAACACAATGTAATTCATGAATATTTATAACTTCATTATTGCTAGAAGATGAAAAATAGGTAGATGAATTGGGTGTTGTTATATATATTATAGAATAACCTACATAGTTTATTTGTGTTGTTTGTGGGGATATATCCCAAAATATTGTGAAATTAGGTGTTGTTATTTTTGTACTAGCAAAAGATGTTGGAATGTAAATAAATATAGTACCGATTATAATAAAAATAATTAGAAATTTTTTCATAATAATCACCTTTAGTATTTAAACTTTATAATAATTATCTTTATATTGTTTGTAATTAAATTTACAATAAAAAAAGATATTAAAGAATAAAGATAATTTGTGTTATATTATATTTTGAAATATGACTTAAATAATTTAAATGCAGTATATTATTTTTACTGAAATATCGTATGTGTTGAAAGATATATTACAGTATGGAAAAGGAAAAATAACTCTTAATTGAATTAAATTTAAATAAATTATATAAGAATAAGTATGTGATAATATCTATTGAATTAACATAGATAAGTAATGATAAAATGGAAATTTTAATGAAATCTATAATAAAGTTATTGACAAAAAATAATGAATATGATTAAAAAAAATCAATATAAAAAGGGATATATCCAAAGATATATCCCTTTTTTGACATGGAAAAAATATATAAATAATTTTTTAGAGGCACAATCTTATATCAAAAGGGAGTTTTTATTTTAAACAGCATTGTAACCGAGTTCTAATGCCTGCATATTTTTATCAACTGTATGTGGTGGTACGCGATGTGCCACAGATTGTTTTACTGTTTCAAGCGAAACAATGCCAGAGAGTTTAACCATGATGCCAAGTGCAACTATATTGGCAAATAACAATTTGCCGAGTTTTTCAGAAGCCATTTTAGTGATTGGCACTTTAATGATATGTGGAAAATCTGGTGCATTTGGTACAAGGTCTTCATCAACGATTAATAAGCCATTGTCTTTATCTAAATCGCCATAATATTTGTCAGCTGCTTGTTGTGTCATAGCAAGTACGATATCTGGATTTATAACTTTAGGATGATAAATTGGATTATCGGAAATAATTACTTCTGCTTTAGAAGCACCACCACGTGCTTCTGGACCATAAGATTGAGATTGAACAGCTTGTTTGCCTTCACTTACAGCAGCTTCAGCAAAGATAATTGCTGCTGTGATAACGCCCTGACCGCCTGAACCGGATAAACGGAGTTGTTTCATCATTTTTCAACACCTCCAGCTATTTCAATAACTTTATCATAGGCATGGTCATAATCAATAGATTGATGTTGATGTAATAGACCAATTGGGAATTTGCCTACTTTTTTATCATCAGCTAATTTATCAAAAGCTGGCTTCATAACTGCATTATCACGCATCCACATCATCATTTGTGCAGGATCTGCCATTTTATTTTTACGACCGAAAGCTGTTGGACATTGTACTATAGCTTCAATCAAGGAGAAGCCTTTATTTTCAATACCGCCAGCTATCATATTGATCAAATGTGGTACATGATAAGCTGTGCTTCTTGCCACATATGTAGCACCTGCTGCTGCTGCCAAATTGCATGGGTCAAATGGATTATCAACGCAACCATATGGAGCAGTTGTCGCTTTTTTATCAAGCGGAGTAGTAGGTGATGCTTGACCACCTGTCATACCGTAAATATTGTTGTTGAATAATACGACAGTTAAATCTACATTACGTCTTGCACCATGAATAAAGTGATTGCCACCGATAGCCATGCAATCGCCATCACCTGTGATTACAATTACATTGAGTTCAGGTCTAGCAAGTTTTATACCTGTTGCAAATGGAATAGCTCTACCATGAGCTGTATGAAGTGTATCAAAATCCATATAACCAGATGCACGTGAAGAGCAACCAATACCGGATACGATTACTGTTTTATCTGGATCGAGATTTTTCTTGACGATAGCTTCTACAATTGCTTTCATTACAATACCATTACCGCAACCAGGGCACCATAAATGCGGAAGGCGGTTTTGACGGAAATGTTGTTCATAAACTCTAGGTTTCATTAATTATTGCCTCCTTCGCACATTTTAATAATAGCTGTTTCAATTTCAGCTGGAGTGAAAATCTGTGTATCGTATTTGCCTAAGAATTCTACTTTGCATTTGCCTTCACTTGCACGTTGTACTTCATGTACAAGTTGTCCATAGTTAAGTTCAGGGACTAAAATAGCATCAACTTTGTCTGCTAAATCTGCAATAACTTTATCGGTAAATGGCCAAATTGTGATAAGACGTACCATGCCGACTTTATAACCTTTTTTGCGAGCTTCGAGCATAGCTTCATACGCTGTACGAGCTGTACCACCATAGCTCACAATTGCATATTGTGCATCTTCCATATTATATGCTTCATAATGACAAATTTCATCACGAGCAATATCTATTTTTTTATGCAATCTATCAATGACTTCTTTAGTAACGATTGGGCTACCTGATGGGAAGCCTGTTTCATCATGAATAAGACCAGTTACATGAATGTGATATCCTTTACCAAAGTCAGCAATATTTGGCACTAAGTCAGTGTCAGGAGTATAGGCTTTATATTCTGGTGATGGTGCCATCTTTGGTTGACGACGAGGATAAATTTCTATATCGTCTTTCTCAGGAACATCTATGTTTTCACGTAAATGACCTACAATTTCATCCATCAATAAAATAACTGGTGTACGGAAGCGTTCTGCATAATTTACCGCCATAACAGTAACGTCAAAAGTTTCACGCACACTCCATGGAGAAAGCGCAATGATGGAATGGTCGCCATGTGTTCCCCAACGTGCCTGCATGATATCGCCTTGTGCAGGAGATGTTGGCTGTCCAGTTGATGGACCTACACGTTGTACATTGGCGATGACTACTGGAATTTCAGCAGCACAAGCATAACCGATTAATTCTTGTTTTAAAGAAAAACCAGGACCAGAAGTTGCTGTTAATACTTTATCACCAGCAAGAGAAGCGCCTAAAACAGCACCCATACTAGCAATTTCATCTTCCATTTGAACGAATTTACCGCCCATTTTAGGCAATAATTTAGCCATTGTTTCAGCGATTTCTGTAGATGGTGTAATTGGATAACCTGCAAAAAAGCGTACACCAGCAGCTAAGGCACCATAACTGCACGCTTCATTGCCTTGCATTAATTTAATCATTAATTTTCCTCCTTATCTACAAAAATAGCATAATCTGGGCAACGTAATTCACATTGTCCACAACCTATACAAGCATCAGCATTGACAATCTGACAGTGATTTAATACATCTAATTGCAAAACTTTTTTCGGACAAAAAGCTACGCAAATACCGCAGCCTTTGCAACGTTGTGTTTTCAAGTAAATAATATTTTTCAAAGCTACACTCCCAAACTCTCAAATATATACATAATTTTGACATAAATATTAATAGCAATAAATTCATTATTTGCTACATTCAATATCAATTATGAAATCTATTATATAACAAAAAAGTGTAAAAGTGTAAATGTATACAATATATCTTTATATCTTCTAAAATAAATTTTGCGTAAAAAATATGAAAATATCTTGACTATCAAGAAAAATAGTATATAATATTAATTAATAATAATTATTTATTAGTTCGGTTTATTGTTTTTTTGATTTTATTCATGAAGGAGAGTGTATACTATGGATTTAAAAGGAAGTAAAACAGAGCAAAATTTATGGACAGCATTTGCAGGTGAGTCTCAAGCTCGCAATAAATATACTTTTTTTGCATCTAAAGCCAAAAAAGATGGATATGTTCAGATAGCAAAAATCTTTGAAGAAACAGCTGCTAATGAAAAAGAACATGCTAAAATTTGGTTTAAATTAGTAGATAAAATTGGTACTACTGAAGAAAATTTGAAGGCAGCAGCTGCCGGTGAACATGAAGAATGGACTTCTATGTATCCAGAATTTGCTAAAGTAGCACGTGAAGAAGGTTTTACTCATATTGCTAATCTTTTTGAAATGGTTGCTAAAATTGAACAAGAACATGATACTCGTTACAATTTGTTATTAGCAAATATTCAAGAAGATAAAGTTTTCAAACGCAATGAAAAAATGATTTGGATGTGTTCAAATTGCGGTCATGTATATGAAGGTACAGAAGCACCAGAAATTTGCCCAGTATGTGCTCATCCAAAAGCATTTTTTGAAATTAAAGCTAATAATTATTAATTTTTTATTATTGTGCATTAGATTTAATAAAAGAAGGCTAGTTAGATATTCTAACTAGCCTTCTTTTATTAATTTTCTCAATTAAATATATAACCGATTACAGTGTATAAGAATAAAAGTAAGATAATACCCATAAAGAAAATTTGTGCTCTATACAGCCATTGTCTAACGTTTTCAGATACTTTTGCATGACGATTAGCATACATGAGGAGTAAAGCAATTTCTAAAACAATATATGTTGCAAAACTTGTTGGGACTAAAATTAAACTTTGCCATGAAGTTACTAATAATAAAAAGTTAATGACAATTAATATAATTAACCAAATATCTTTACCATATTTTTTTTGTTCTTTAGGTGCATTTTGTTGCTCTTTTGTTTTTGTAATTTTGTTGCTAATGCGTTTACTCATTCTAGCCATAGAAAAAACCATCCTTAATTTTAATTTATGAATAAAGTATAGCAAATATAATTTTTAGTAACAAGTTAACAATTAAACAACTTTTTTTGTACAAATGTAATTATTTTTTTAGAAAATAATTGATAGTTTGTTACACACTTGCTAAAATAGTTAGTATCTTAAAGATTTTAGGCGACAAACTTTACAGAATAGAGGTTTATAAACAGCATGATTAGAGAACATCG
>ENA-ORNW01002426-ORNW01002426.1-human-gut-metagenome-genome-assembly--contig:-NODE-2426-length-12247-cov-14.351296_pt1 | contig 12247 bp, 9 predicted proteins | sample MGYA00242121_ERZ509034 | MGnify/ENA primary metagenome ERZ509034 (study PRJEB26280, sample SAMEA2338689) | human gut metagenome | biome: human gut; feature: human-associated habitat; material: faeces... | reverse complement strand
CTCTTGGAACCATATAAACAACTGTACTACAATATTTTAATTTATAGAACTCCTCGAAAAAAATCGGCAAATATTTTGGCACGAGCTGTCATTTGCAAGATAATTATGCTATATTTGCATCATTACTGCAAATAGCCTGCGAGTTTCCGACGGAGGCGGCAAGAGCCGCTTAAAAGAAACGGAACGGACTATGAAACGGTATTTCGATAACTCGGCATAGCCGACGGACATAATCATAAAGGGTAAACAACTCTTTATACCTACTTGTAAACTTGGAGACCTCTTCGGAGGATGTTTAATCAGATGGTATAATGGTTGTCAGCTCCGGTTATGTCCTGTTTGTTATTTGCAAGCAGGGCTTGACTGGGGCGCAGGACAGCTTCCATCTGAAGGTAACTCCAAGACCGACAAGTAGGGGCTGACACCGCGCCCCCTTTTTGTTTTCTGTGGGTACATCATCCACTAACCCGAAACCGTCATGCGCCGCCATTCGCCGAATACATTACATCATACGGATTGCACCCGCCGAGCGACCACCGGCAGACGGAATCGGTATGTGCGGGCGGCACATATTATATACGGAACGGCCGCCGGCAATATAATTCCCGCAACAACTGTGGCTCCTAAATATGGCAACGGTAGCCCGGTTCCTGTTTCCGGGATAAATTTTTCTTACCGGATCGACCATAAAAAAATAACGGATGCGGCTGCTATTCGGTTGAATTCTTCAAAAAACAGTGTGAAGTTGCGTCACTATCACGTCGAATATCACCGCATCCGTTTTATTATACGCCTCCTCGCTCCGTTATCGACTGCTACGAGGAGGGGCAATATTATAAAATTCAGTCGGAATAGTAGTTGTTTTCAGCAAAATACATCAATGCAATATGATTTTTGTATTTTTGCAGAGTCGACACTACGGACAATGCCGGTACCTGATACGGATTTACATCACCGTTTTTTCCGAACAAGAACGTCGCCTAACGTCACCGGCATTGTCCTTTTTTATTTTCGATATGTAGAGTTCTGGTGGAAATCGTTGTATTACGCCGAACTTTATCAGCAAATTATAGTATCAGGGCAGAGGACTATTTCCAATCATCAATACCCTTTAATCATTCGGAATCAGGACGAAAGGAATATTATGAAAACATGAATATTTCTGCTCTTTTTATCGAAAACATCCCGATTTCTTGTAGGAAAAAGGGACGGCCCCCGATCAGTTCACGGTGTTTCACGAAATTCAACCGCGATCGCAATCACAATCACGATTCGGCCGTCCCTTTCTTTTTTCTACGGTTTGCTGAGCAGGTTCGGGAATAGCAGCATCACCACTGGCAGGTAGTCGCCCAAGTCTTCGCGTAGCAGATGCAGGCATCGCTGGATTTCGCGTGTGACCTTGCGTACCGATATGCCATAGCGCTCGGCAATCTGCTGATAGGTTTGATCCTCGAAACGATTGGCAATGAAAATCTGCGCCGACAGTTCGGGCATTTCGGCCAGACGCCGCCGGAATATTTCTTCGACATCCTTATGAAAAAGCACCTTCGAGAGATCGCAATCCTCAAGTAGTCCAAGGCTTGTGCGGATGTTGCGCATGCCACGCAGGTACATCTGATGCTGTATTTGAAGATGGGTTTGACGCTCGCGCAATGCGTCAATACACTTGTGGCGCACAATACCGAGAATATAAGCCGGAAACTCATCTTGTGACAACTGAATTTCCCGTCTTTTTTCCCAAAGAAGCAGGAAGCTATCCGTAACAAGATCCTCGGCTAACGTCTTGTCACGCAACAGGGCATAGGCGATCACGATGAACCGTGATTTATATTCGGAGTACAGTCGATCGAACTCATGCGTATCTAATATCGCCTGTGTCATTGAGTATAGCGGATTCGTAGTTTTTTGGGAATTCAAAGATAAGTTATATTCTGAAAAAATAAAATAGATTTGATATTTTTATACAAATTAATGTATTTCAATAATTTACATTAATCAATATTTTATATAATTTCATAAAAATATTTATTTGCAAAAAAAGGGGTAAACATACCCACGCTCATTCGATATATTATTAAAGACCAAAAAAATAACAACCGATCCGGGGAGATCGAACAAGAATTTTGACAATTATGGACGAGAAATTATTATTCAAATATTTTCGGGGCGAAACGACATCGGAAGAAGAAGATGCGATACTGGCATGGGTCGAGGAGACCCCAGCCAACCGTAAGGAGTTCAAGACCGCTTTCATGATTTTCTCCGGTCTGGCGGTGTATGCCGCCAAGCCGAATACTATGTCGACAGCTGCGCCGCAGCGCCGCCGAATCTGGAGGCAAGTCGTCCGTTATAGTCTGCGTTCGGCAGCTGCCGTCATACTGATGATCGGAGCCGCGTATACGGGTAAAACGCTTTATCGGAATGCGTTGTCGCAGCAGAATATGTCGATTGTCGTTCCTGCCGGACAGCAGATGTCCCTCACGCTTCCGGACAATTCACAGGTACAGCTCAATTCGGGTACTCGACTGGAATATCCGGTCGTCTTCGGCAAGACCCGCAGCGTGAAACTCTCCGGCGAGGCGTTGTTCGATGTTGCACCGGACAGGAAGCATCCGTTCATTGTCCAGACCTTCGCGTCGGATATCCGGGTACTCGGAACGAAATTCAACGTGCTGGCCGATGCCGAGCGTGGTGAATTTACCACCACGCTGATCGAGGGACAAGTACAGGTGACAAACCGCGCTAATTCTAATGAGCGAATCACCATGTATCCGCACGATGTCGTCTCACTCTCTAACGGGCGCCTGTATAAAGAACGTGCCGAAGATTTTGCAGAACTCTGCTGGACGGAAGGGTTAGTTCATCTGAAGAGGATGCCATTCGACGAGTTGATGGCCAAGTTCGAGCGGGCGTTCAATGTCGAAATACGCATCGAATGCGAGCGGATGCCGCAGATTAACGTGATGAGCGGAGAAGTCCGCATTTCGGACGGTGTAGATTATGCGCTCCAGATTTTACAGCAGGTATCTACCGGCTTTAGTTATACTCGTGATGAAAAAACGAACGTGATTGTAATTAAATAATAATGTGATTGTAATTGAATTTCGTGCAAGCACTCATGTTGCACTAAAAACTCTAAAATCTATGAGGAAATGACCGCGTGACTTAATACACTAAAGCGTTGACTATAATAAAGAAAGGTCTGCGAAATCGCCTATTCGCAGACCAGCGATAATAGTCAGCAAAATACTAATCGAGAAAACTATTATCTAAATTTACAAAAGTATGAAAAAAACAGTATTCCACAAAATCAGAAGACTGTTTCGATTTACTTTACTTGTTTGTCTGAGCCTCGGCATATTATCAGCCAAGGCACAGACGGCCCGAGTGACGCTTAAAGTACAGAATGCGTCGCTTGGACAGGTTATGGACGAGATCAAGAACCAGACCAGATATCTTTTCATCAATCAGGATGTCAAGGATCTCAATAACCACAAAGTAAGTCTGAATGTTTCGGATAAAGCTATTGCCGAGGTGTTAGATCAGATTTTTACCCCTTTCAATATCGGTTATCGCATCGAAAAAACAAGCATTATTATTTTCAACCGACCGAAATCCACATCCAGCTCAGTTCTGATCGGAGGTAAGGTCAGCGATGTCGGCGGCGCACCGATTATCGGCGCCACGGTGCTGGTCAAAGGTACGACGAATGGTGTTTCGACCGATGCCGACGGTCGTTTTACGCTAACGATCGCTTCACCTGCCACTGCACAGCTCGAAATAAGCTACTTGGGCTACGAACCTCAAACTTTAGCTGTCGGCAACCGCACCTCTTTTGAGATTACACTGGCGGAATCGGCTTCGGAAATCGAATCGGTAGTCGTTACTGCCTTAGGTATCAAACGTGAAGAGAAGGCGTTGAGTTACAATGTACAACAAGTTGAAGCTGAAGACATCACGACTGTCAAGGACGCCAACTTCATGAACTCGCTGACGGGTAAGGTTGCCGGTGTTACGATCAACGCTTCGTCGTCAGGTGTTGGCGGTGCATCGAAAGTCGTGCTGCGCGGTAATAAATCCATTTCGCAGTCGTCGAATGCCCTCTATGTGATCGACGGTATTCCGATGTATAACTTCGGCGGTGGAGGCGGTACGGAATTCGATTCGAAGGGTGCTACCGAAGCCATCGCGGACATCAATCCCGAGGATATCGAATCCATCTCGGTGCTGACAGGTGCAGCAGCCGCGGCTCTTTACGGCTCGAATGCTGCCAACGGTGCTGTGATGATCACCACGAAAAAGGGACAGGCTGGAGCTTTGAAAGTGACGCTTTCGAGCAATACGGAGTTTCTGAACCCGTTCGTTCAGCCGGAGTTCCAGAACCGCTATGGTACGGGACTAAACGGCCTTCAGTCCGGTTCGGCCATTTACAGCTGGGGCGAGAAATTGGCACCTGCGGCGCGTCTGGGATATACGCCGGATGATTTTTTCGAGACAGGACACGTCTACACCAACGCCGTGACGGTATCGGGCGGTACGGACAAGAACCAGACTTACTTTTCGGCAGCCTCGGTCAATTCGGACGGTATCATTCCCAATAATGAATACGACCGTTACAACTTCACATTTCGCAATACGTCCTATTTCCTGAAAGACAAGCTGCGTCTGGATGCTTCGGCCAGCTATATTTACCAGCAGGATCAGAACATGACCAATCAGGGTGTCTACTCCAACCCGCTGGTTCCTGCTTATCTTTTTCCCCGCGGGACGAACTTCGACTCCTATCGTATTTTCGAGCGTTACAATCCCGCCTCTAAACTTATGGAACAGTTTTGGTCGGACGACCTTGAGGGCGGTGACCTGCGTATGCAAAATCCTTATTGGATTGCCCACCGCAACCTACGCAATACCGATAAGAAGCGTTACATGCTGTCGTTCTCGGCCTCCTATGACATTCTTCCGTGGTTGAACGTTGCTGGCCGTGTGCGCATCGACAATGCGAACTCGCTCTATACGCAGAAACTTTATGCTTCGTCGAATACGACGATTACCGACGGCGGTAAGAACGGTCACTATACCGAACAGCGCGAATACGATACGCAGACTTATGCTGACATTATGGTGAACATCAACAAGACCTTCGGAGACGATTGGTCGCTGCAAGCCAACGTCGGCGCTTCGATCAACAACGTCAAAATCGACCAGTTGTCGTACCGCGGCCCGATTCAGGAAAACGGACTGCCGAACGTGTTCAATGTTTTCGACCTCGACGATTCGAAGAAGCGCGCCGAAAAATACGGCTGGCAGGAACAGACGCAGTCGATATTCGCCTCGGTGGAAGTGGGTTGGAAACAGATGCTCTACCTGACCCTCACGGGCCGTAACGACTGGGCTTCGCAATTGGCCAACTCCCCGCAATCGTCGTTCTTTTACCCGTCGGTGGGTCTTTCGTGGGTGCCGACCTCACTTTGGGATATGGGCAATGCGCTGACCTATCTGAAGATTCGCGGTTCGATCGCTTCGGTAGGTATGCCTTTTCCGCGTCACCTGACCGTTCCGACCTACGAGTACGACGCAACGAATAAAGTTTGGACAGCCAAGACACACTATCCGATCGGCGATCTTTATCCCGAACGCACCCGCACTTATGAGTTGGGCCTCGACGCGCGTCTGTGGAAGCACTTCAGTTTGTCGGCTTCGTGGTATTGGGCCGATACCTACAACCAGACGTTCGACCCGCAGATTTCTGTATCATCGGGTTATTCGACGATCTATCTCCAGACGGGCCACGTCCGCAATACGGGTGTCGAAGCGTCGCTCGGCTATCAGAACCAATGGCGCGATTTCGGTTGGTCTACGAACTTTACCTTCTCGTGGAACAAGAACGAGATCGTGGAACTGGTTCACAACTATGTGCATCCCGAGACCGGCGAACTCATCACCAAAGAGCGACTGGAGATCAAGGGGCTGGGTAAGGCCAAATATATCCTTAAACCGGGCGGAACACTGGGTGACCTCTATACCAATTCCGATTTGGTCTATAACGACGACGGGTATATCGAAGTGGACAAGAACGGCAACGTAGCCGTCAAGGACGACTATATGGATGACATTTATCTCGGTTCGGTATTTCCTAAATACAACCTCGCATGGCGTAATGATTTCAACTATAAGGGTATCAATCTCGGCGTACTGTTCACGGCCCGCATCGGCGGTATCTGTTATTCGGCAACGCAAGCCAATATGGATTTGTACGGCGTGTCGGAGGCCTCGGCCGCAGCCCGCGATGCCGGTGGCGTGATGATTAACGGCCGTGACATGATCGACGCACAGAAATGGTATCAAGTAATCGGTTCGCAGTCGGGATTACCGCAGTATTACACTTATTCCGCCACGAATGTCCGCTTACAGGAGCTCTCGCTGGGTTACACGCTCCCTTCGAAATGGTTCCGCGACAAGATGCGTATGACCGTTTCGTTCGTAGGCCGTAACCTGTGGATGATCTACTGCAAGGCCCCGTTCGACCCCGAAGCCGTAGCTTCGACAGGCATGAACTATCAGGGTATCGACTACTTTATGATGCCTTCGATGCGTAATCTGGGCTTCAATGTAAAATTCCAATTCTAAAGAACAGCAAAACCATGAAAAAGACAAACAACAAAATGCAGCTACTGCTGCTTTCGGTGGTGCTGCTCGGTACGACTGCCTGTACGGGCGATTTCGCGGACATCAATCGTAATCCGAATGAAGTGACCGACGAACAGTTGCAGGCTAACAACTATAAGATCGGTACGAACCTCAAGACCCTTCAGGGCCTGGTCGTTCCGACGGTTTCAATTCGTCGAGAGCATCGTCGGATGCCCTTACGCTGGCTACAACGGTAAGACCGTCGATACCTGGCAGGCGACATTCGAAAACTACAATCCCTCGGCTGACTGGCGGAAAGTTCCGTTCGTGGATATGATCTCCGATACCTATCCGGCCTATCGTGCGATTATCAACGGTACGGAGGACGTAGTGGCGCAGGCATTGGCCAAATTGTTCCGCATTGCCATCATGCAGCGCGTCACGGATAGCTACGGCCCGATTCCCTATACGCAGGTCATGGCCAGTAAGACCGAATCGCTGGAGGTAGCCTACGATACACAGGAAGAGGTCTACACGGCGATGTTTACAGAATTAGACGACGTGATCGCTTCGCTTCAGGACAACCTTTCACTACCCTCGGATGCCTTCGGCCGTTACGACGGTGTTTATTCGGGTAATATCTCGCAGTGGCTCAAATTCGCCAATTCGCTCAAGTTACGTATGGCCATGCGTCTAACGGAGGTTAAGCCCGATCTGGCGAAATCGAAAGCTGCCGAAGCCATTGCCGCCGGGGTCATCACGACCAACGCAGACAATGCCATGATGCACACCTCGGACAACCGAACGACGCTCATTTACAACGACTGGGGCGACCATCGTATTGGGGCCGACATCATCAATTACATGAACGGCTACAACGATCCGCGCCGCGAGAAGATGTTTACGACTGTAACCCTTGTGGAGAACGGACAAGAAATACAGGGATATGCGGGTATTCGCATTGGTATCAACGTAACGAGTAAGGCGCAGGCCGTGTCGTCCTACTCGAACATGCGCGTTACGGGTACGGATCCCTATCTGTGGATGAACGCCGCTGAAGCGACGTTCCTACGTGCCGAATATGAACTGCGCTGGGGCTCGGCCGAAACTGCCGGAACACTCTATGAGCAGGCTGTCACGCTCTCGTTCGAGGAGCGTGGTGCCGATAACGTGAAGGGCTATCTTTCCGATGCGACAAGTACTCCGGCAGCCTACAAAGATCCGTTGAACAAGCACTCCATGGCTTCTCCGCAGAGCACGATCACCGTGGCATGGAACGCCGCGGCGGATTTCGAAACCAACCTCGAACGGATCATTACCCAGAAATGGATTGCCATTTTCCCGCTGGGAACCGAGGCGTGGACAGAACACCGCCGTACGGGTTATCCCCGTCTGCTGCCAGCCGTGGTGGATAACAGCGGTGGCGCCGTGAACGTGGCGCTGGGCGCACGCCGTCTGCCTTATCCGGTCGAAGAGTACACCGAGAACCCGACGAACCTGCAAGCCGCCGTTTCCGCACTGAACGGTGAGTCGGTAAACGGAGCGGGCGATACGCAGGGAACCCGAGTATGGTGGGATCGCAAAAACTTAAATTAGTATGGATATGAAACGAAATAAATTGATCGGGCTTCTCTCCTTATGCCTGCTGGCCGCGACGTTCGCTTCGTGTGAAGATTGGAACGAAACGGAAGCCGTCAAACAAAAAGTCGAACGCCCGGAGGATCAAAATCCAGAATTGTGGGCGGAATATACGGCGGCGTTGCGCGACTACAAGCAGTCGGAACATTTTATCGTCTACGCCCGTCTGTTCAACTCTCCCCAACCGGGTACCAGTGAAAAGGATTTCATGCGTTGCCTGCCCGACTCGCTCGATATCGTGTCGCTGACCAATGCCGACAACTTCTCGAAGTACGATGCGGAAGATATGCCGGCTATGCGTGAGAAAGGTACGAAAGTGCTCTATCAGGTCGATTATGCAGGCCGCAGCGGGGAACTGGCCGATGAAACAAAACTCGGCGCTTACCTCGATAAAGTTATCGCCGCGGTCAAGAAGAATGGACTGGACGGTTACTCGTTTACGGGTATCCCCAATGCGGGCGACGCAGCGACCGCAACGGCGGCTACACTTATCGTCGAACGACTTTCCGCGGCAAAGACCGAAGGACAACTGCTCGTTTTCGAAGGTAATCCGCTTTTCTTGACGGAGGACGCTTTGTCGAAGGTCGATTATGTCGTGCTCGACACCGAGGCTACGGAGAATGTGACCGACCTGAAGATGCAGGTACTCAACGCTACGGGGTATGCCGGCGTTCCGGCTACGAAGTTGCTGCTGGCCGCTGCCGCAGGCGCTCCTCTCTATGACGAGAATGTCGAGGAACATGCCGCTATCACGGAAATGGCCGAGCGGGTTGTATCGCTCGGGCCGCTGGCCGGACTGGGAACCTACGACATTTATAATGACTATTATGATCTGGACATGAACTATAAACTTGTTCGCAATGCCATCCAGACGTTGAACCCCTCAAAATAGTGAGCAATGAGAAGAATTAATAAATACTTATGGCTGATCGCTTCGGCCGCTTTCTGCTCCTGTCAGTCCTATGATGCCGACGACCACAAGTTCGGTAATGTGGTCTACCTCGACGTGGCGGAAACGACTGACGTGCAGACGGCAACGATCAAAAACACGCTCGATGAACTCGATCGGACATTCTCCGCAACGCTGGCTTATCCGTCCGGTGGCGACGTCACGGTCTCCATTGCAGTCGATCCATCGCTCGTCGATACCTACAACGCCCGTCACAACACCTCGTGGCCGATGCTCGATGCGAAATACTATTCGCTTTCCGACGAGCGGGTAACCATCCCGGCCGGCAAGACCGCTTCGGATGCCGTGACGCTCCATCTGCAGGAGTTGCTGGGCGAGGGCGAAGACCAGACAGGAGCGCTGACCCTCGATGCTACCTATCTGCTGCCCGTGACGATCACGAATGCGTCCGTTCCGACGCTGGACAGTTCTTCGACCGTCTGGTATGTTATCAAACGATCGTCGAACATCACTACGGCAGCGCAGCTTACCGACAACTGGATCAATTTCCCGACACTCGACAAGGATACGGAGCAGGCGATGGCCCTCAACAACTTGACGGCCGTGACCTACGAGGCGTTGATCTATATCGACAAGTTCGCCACCTCGGCTCTGAACTCGGCCGGTGTCGCCAACCCCGTCAGCATCTCCACCATCATGGGTGTCGAGGACTACCTACTTCTGCGTATCGGCGACACGAATTTCGAGCGCCAGCAGCTGCAGTTCGACGGTTCGGGCAGCGGTTCGGCCTTCGGTAAGTTCCCGGGGCGTGATGCCGGCAAGATCCTGAACGAAGGCGTATGGTACCATATCGCATGCACTTATGACCAGGCGACGCGCACGGTACGGATTTTCGTCAATGGCGAGTTGCAGAGCGAGGGCAAGGATATGGGGCTTGCGTCGATGAGCGACGACACGCGCATCAATCTGGCCATGCGTGCTTTCTACGATCGTTACCTCAATAATCCGACGCCGGAGAACGAAGAAAAATACGGCGGTTGGGCCGATGCCCGCCAGTTCTTCATCAGCTATTCCTACGACGCCTACCGCCCGCTGAACGGCAAAATCGCCGAGGCCCGTGTCTGGTCGGTAGCCCGCACGCAAGAGCAGATCCGGGAGAACATGTACGAAATCGCCGATCCCGAAAGCGACCCGACGCTCGTCGGTTATTGGAAGTTCAACGAGGGAGCCGGCAATACGATCAAGGACTATTCGCGCTACCATAACGACGGAGAAGCCGAGTACGATCTGGTATGGCCCGACGGTGTGGAGATTCCGAAAATTAACGAAACGGAGGAGTAAACTATGAAAACAAGGATAAATAATGTAAAGAAGGGAGTAGTGACGCTTCTTTTCGCGGCGGTCATCGCGGGCCTTACGGCCTGCGAGACCGATCCCGTGAAATCGCAGCGCGGAGAACTTCCCGACAAAGATTTGTTGGAGAATACCTATGTCAAAATCCGCAGCATCAAATCCCCGACTGAATTTGCCGTCGTCAATCTGTCGGAGGGAACAACAGTAACAGAAGATCGAATTTACTGCCGGCTGACCCGCCCGGCAGAGAGAGCGATGACTATCACGGCTGCCGTGGACGAATCGCTGGTCGAAGCCTGTAACGAGGAGTACGGTACGGATTTACTCCCGTTCCCGGCAGGGAATGTTACCATTGCCGGTAACGGTACGATTGCCGTAGCGGCGGGAGAGCGTATCTCCGACAAAATTCAGGTATCGTTCAAGTCGGACGGACTGGCTGCCGGAACGTACTTGTTACCGATTGCGATCTCATCGAATGATGCGGCTCTCACGGACGAAGACAAAGCAATCTATTACGGCGTGAAAGTCCGTGGGATTGATATAGGCAACTACGAACTGGATACGGAATACCTGAACGTATTCTATCTGAACACGACCGAATACCAGCCGCTGTTGGCCGACATTTGGATATTGCAGAAAACCGAAGCCATGCCGCCGTTCAATACGCTCTGGGAGCGGACTTACGGCAATATCGTCAATCTGCGCATCGTGCAGATAGGTTACGAGGCCGATACGGAGCGTGCCTTGTTGGTGCTTAACTCTGACATACGCTATGTGCTGGAACATGCAGACAAGTATATCCGTCCGTTGCAGGACAAGGGGCGCAAGGTCTGTCTTTCGCTGGAGGGAAATGGCTCGGGACTCGGATTCTGCAACCTGACCGACAGCCAGATCGCCGACTTCACGGCGCAGGTGAAAGCCTGTCTGGAGCTGTATGATCTGGATGGCGTGAATTTCTTCGACCGCAATGCCGGTTACGGTCAGGTGGAAGGAATGCCGGAGATGAACACGACTTCCTATCCCAAGCTGATAAAGGCCATGCGCGAAGCCATGCCCGACAAACTGCTGACGCTGGCCGATTACGAAGAGCCGACCGAATATTTCGGGGACACCGAGGCGACGGGCGGCATCGAGGTCGGACAGTACCTCGATTATGCATGGTCGGGATATATGTCGGAGAGCGAGGATATCCAGTTGCTCGATCCGTGGGAAGTAATCGACCTCACACCGGGCGATGCGGCCGATTTGGGCATGATGCTCCCGACGACGAACCATCCGCGCCGGCCGATCGCCGGACTTTCACCCGAAAATTTCGGATACTTCGCTGTGCCGTGGTATCCGGCGGCAAGCGATTTCCTGATGACGGCACAAGGTTTTATGAATGTGGCCATCTGGGATATGATGGGCTATGCGCCGAACAATACGATCGTATGGGCCGACCTTATCTCCAATCAACAAAATGCATATGAATCGTCTTGGAACGCGGTTCCGAGTATGTTATGGGCCGTATTCGGCGATGAAGCTATGGATGGAACGTATATGTATAATGTCCTCGTAAATAACGATCAGGGAGGTTTACACTACGGAGAGTTGGCGAAAGACTGGTAAAAACGATAAAATACGGATTTGCATCGTGCAATCCCAAATTACAATCACCATTTTAAAATAATCCCTATGTTTACAATCAGGGTAAGCCGCGATGATAGCGGATAAATGAAA
>ENA-ORNW01002415-ORNW01002415.1-human-gut-metagenome-genome-assembly--contig:-NODE-2415-length-12271-cov-3.528487_pt1 | contig 12271 bp, 9 predicted proteins | sample MGYA00242121_ERZ509034 | MGnify/ENA primary metagenome ERZ509034 (study PRJEB26280, sample SAMEA2338689) | human gut metagenome | biome: human gut; feature: human-associated habitat; material: faeces... | reverse complement strand
ACTATCACTTATTTAAGTGATATTGGTTGTCTGGAGATTCAGGGGGCCAGTCTAATTGGTCAGTTCTTTTGCCTTTTCTGGATCGCCATGAAACAGAGCCAGGCGCGCTACCTGCACGTCACGCATCGCATATAAACCTTGTTCAGAGATACGCTCTGCTGCCGCTGCCGTTTTCTGGGTTTGCTGAACTTGCTGAGTTTGCTGTTGTGCCGCTACCGGAGCATTATCAGCAGCCCATACAGTTGAAGATGCCAGAATTGCTGTGACCATCGTGGCCATAATTAAACGTTTCATACTTACCTCATTCTTTAACAGTTTTAGAAAACGCCGCCATCATATTGGGTGAGCATGAAATGAGAAATCAGAGAGCAACGGTCATTTTGAAAGGATTGTCTTACAGTTGTAGTTATTATCGCAAGAAGTATTTTAGTCTTACAATTGTAGGAATCTACTTCCTGTCACAGAGAACTATTCTTATATACCACAAAGAGATGTCATTTATTATATCGATGTAAATACTAATTAATTATATGTAAATACAGCCATAACATCGTAGGTTTTCAGTGAACCATTTTCAGGATAACTTTCTATGAAAGTAAACTTAATGCTTTTTAGCTTATTTTTATTGGTCTCTATTATGGCATGCAATGTTTTTGCATTTTCTATTTCTGGTGGTGGTAGTGAGGCGAGCTATAAAGAGACGGAAAAAACGTCAGCGATGACGACAACTCACTCTACAAAATTTCAGCCATCACAGGCGATTTTGTTAAAAATGAGAGAAGATGCGCCACCATTAAACCTCACAGAAGAAATTCCGCCCCCTTTTCCGACAAAGGCGAATTATCTTATTCATCCTGTGCGATAGCGTCTGTCACATGGCAGGTGAACAATCATGTCTGATGCTGATGTGAACACCTGCCCAAATGAACCATCCTGCCCCACTATCGCCTGCCATACCCCACCATAAAGCGAATCATCAAGCCACAAGCCGGGGCAAGAAACATAAATATCCCCGTCACCAGTTCATTACCGCCAGTTAACCACATGTTGAAGTAATAAATGAGTGCAGCGAGGATCACCATGCCGAAGAAAGAAGAGACCGCCGATACCACGTTCAGTACCTGACCGATGTATCCGCTTACGCAGACAATACACAGGGCGAGAAACATCCATAAATAAATCATAGCTCAACCTCCTGCCGCGCTAAAAAACCTGTAACTTCAGTCACTTTAATAGTAAGACAATCCTTAACCTCTGGCAATTTTTGCTAAGCATCAATGAAAACAGCACGTTAAATGCAACACTATTGCGTGGGGAAAACTTTTTACTTTGCACGATTAATAATCAGTAGCTGAAAGCAGTCAGCGAGTGATAAAGTACAGATACCGCATTCATGCTCCTCGTGGTTATGTCCTGACTAGTCTTTACACTCTTTACAGGAACCATTGTCGTACATGATGGCCCAACCAATTGAGTGTACCGCTGTCGACATGGAATCTTCTGCGATACAACAATTCGTATCTACAGAAGGTAACTATGTTTCCACAATGCAAATTTTCCCGCGAGTTTCTGCATCCTCGCTACTGGCTCACATGGTTTGGGCTTGGTGTACTCTGGCTTTGGGTACAGCTTCCTTATCCTGTTCTCTGCTTTCTCGGCACGCGTATTGGCGCAATGGCGCGACCATTCCTGAAACGGCGTGAATCTATCGCCCGTAAAAACCTGGAACTTTGTTTCCCGCAGCATTCTGCTGAAGAGCGCGAGAAGATGATTGCCGAAAACTTTCGTTCACTCGGCATGGCGCTGGTAGAAACTGGCATGGCATGGTTCTGGCCCGACAGTCGCGTACGTAAATGGTTTGATGTTGAAGGGCTGGATAACCTTAAACGCGCACAAATGCAAAATCGCGGCGTAATGGTTGTCGGCGTCCATTTTATGTCGCTGGAACTGGGCGGCCGCGTGATGGGACTTTGTCAGCCAATGATGGCTACCTATCGTCCACATAATAATCAGCTGATGGAATGGGTGCAGACCCGTGGGCGCATGCGCTCTAACAAAGCGATGATCGGCAGAAATAATCTGCGCGGCATTGTCGGTGCACTGAAGAAAGGTGAAGCGGTATGGTTTGCTCCCGATCAGGATTATGGTCGTAAAGGCAGCTCCTTCGCGCCGTTCTTTGCGGTGGAAAATGTCGCCACAACCAATGGCACCTATGTCCTCTCTCGTCTCTCTGGCGCAGCCATGTTGACCGTAACGATGGTAAGAAAAGCGGATTACAGCGGATATCGTTTGTACATCACCCCAGAGATGGAAGGCTACCCGGCAGATGAAAATCAAGCCGCTGCCTATATGAACAAGATTATCGAGAAAGAGATCATGCGCGCACCGGAGCAGTACCTCTGGATCCACCGTCGCTTTAAAACGCGCCCGGTGGGAGAATCGTCGTTGTACATTTAACAAACTGCTCTCTCTCTTCCCCTCCTCAAATCAGCCATAATAACCTCATGGTTTTTATGGCTTTTTTCTTAAGGTTTTTTCCTTCGCTGAAGATCTAATTATTACCGTCAGAAATTAAACTGTCGCCGATATGAGACACCTGTAAGTTACTAAAAGTAAATAAGAAAATGCCTCTTGTCTCGTTTCAGTTTTAGGCGTACATTAGCGCCGTCTCGAGCAGTTTAGCTCAGAATTCTGGGGTGATGCCCACGGTAAAATACAGGACTTTTAAGGTCGTTTTACCCGGTGTCAACTCACTGTATCAGGTGTGATGAAGTCATTCAGGCGTAACAGTAATTACGCGGAGAGATGTAAAGTGAAATATTTCTTTATGGGCATTTCTTTTATGGTCATCGTTTGGGCCGGTACTTTTGCCCTGATGATCTAAAAGCAAACTGTGCAATGAAAAACAGGAGCCATCAGGCTCCTGTTTGCATTTCTGACGACGGTGTTTATTGCGCGTTTTTGTGAATATGTTTGCTGCTGGCGGGTAGTAAACCGTCGGCACGGAACATCGCTTTAATCCCACGAATCGCCTGACGAATACGGTCGCGGTTTTCAATCAGTGCAAAGCGCACATGCGTGTCGCCGTAGTCGCCAAAGCCAATCCCTGGAGAGACACAGACCTTCGCTTCGTTAAGCAGCTTTTTGGCAAATTCCAGCGAGCCCATGGCAGCGTAAGGTTCCGGGATTTTCGCCCAGACATACATCGAAGCCTTCGGCATTTTGACCATCCAGCCCGCTTCATGCAGCCCTTTAACCAATACATCACGGCGTCGTTTGTACTGTTCGGCAATGTCGCGCACGCACTGTTGATCGCCCTCGAGTGCCGCAATCGCCGCCACCTGCAACGGCGTAAAGGTGCCGTAATCGTGATAGCTTTTAATACGTGCCAGGGCGCTGACCAGCGTTTTGTTGCCAACCATAAAGCCGATACGCCAGCCCGCCATGTTGTAGCTTTTCGACAGCGTAAAGAACTCGACCGCCACATCGCGTGCACCCGGCACCTGCATGATTGACGGCGCTTTCCAGCCATCGTAGACGATATCGGCATAGGCCAGGTCATGGACCACCAGCACATCGTAGCGTTTCGCCAGTGCCACAACCTTTTCGAAGAACTCCAGTTCCACGCATTGCGCGGTTGGGTTCGACGGGAAGCCGAGGATCATCATCTTCGGTTTCGGATAACTTTCACGAATGGCGCGCTCCAGTTCGTTGAAGAAATCGACACCTTCCACCAGCGGCACTGAGCGTACCTGAGCCCCGGCAATCACCGCGCCGTAAATATGAATGGGGTAACTTGGATTCGGCACCAGCACTGTGTCACCGTGATCCAGCGTCGCCAACATCAGGTGTGCCAGCCCCTCTTTCGAACCAATGGTGACGATGGCTTCTGATTCCGGGTCGATTTCAACGTCGTAGCGATCCTGATACCAACGGGAAATGGCGCGACGTAGCCGCGGAATGCCGCGTGAAGTGGAGTAACCATGCGTGTCCGGGCGCTGGGCCACAGTACATAATTTTTCGACGATATGCGGCGGAGTCGCACCGTCCGGGTTACCCATACTGAAATCGATAATATCTTCGCCGCGCCGACGCGCAGCCATTTTCAGTTCAGCGGTAATGTTAAAAACATAGGGCGGGAGACGATCAATGCGCGTAAAGCGACGTTCAGGGCGAGTGTCAGCCATAATTTCCTCAGATTAACGTTAGCGCCCGGACCGTCCGAGCGACGCTGCCACGATGGTGGCTGTTTTGAAAATAGCCTGATTAATTTCTGTCTGTCCAGCGTTTTAGAACATTTTATTAATGACGTTAAATGAGGAACTCTGCTTTAAAAACAGGAAATTTATCTGCGCTAACAAGAAAATTACCACTCATTTTATTAACATAATAATTTCAATAAATTTACTAACCAGAAGTGCATTATCAAGAGATGCATTGCTAATACACCATTTATCTATCAATCCCCTTTTAAAATTGTGGTTTTTCCTCAAAAACGGCCTGCTGGTCATCAGCCTTCAGGTTACCTATCATAGAGGTTTAATCCTTATTCAGAGTCACCCGTGCACGAAATATTCAACATGCTGCTGGCGGTCTTCGATCGGGCAGCGTTAATGCTTATCTGCCTGTTCTTTCTCATCCGTATCCGCCTGTTTCGCGAACTGTTGCACAAGTCGGCGCACTCCCCAAAAGAATTGCTCGCCGTTACCGCCATTTTCTCGCTGTTCGCCCTGTTCAGCACCTGGTCCGGCGTTCCCGTAGAAGGCTCGCTGGTGAACGTACGTATTATCGCGGTGATGTCCGGCGGGATTCTGTTTGGCCCGTGGGTAGGCATCATTACCGGCGTGATTGCGGGTATTCACCGGTATTTAATTGATATCGGCGGCGTGACGGCGATCCCCTGCTTTATCACCAGCATTCTGGCGGGTTGTATATCGGGCTGGATCAACCTGAAAATCCCCAAAGCACAGCGCTGGCGCGTCGGTATTCTCGGCGGCATGTTGTGTGAGACGTTGACCATGATTCTGGTAATTGTCTGGGCACCAACTACCGCGTTGGGGATCGATATCGTCTCTAAAATCGGCATTCCAATGATCCTCGGTAGCGTCTGTATCGGCTTTATTGTGCTTCTGGTGCAAAGCGTTGAGGGCGAAAAAGAGGCCAGCGCCGCGCGGCAGGCCAAGCTGGCGCTGGATATCGCCAACAAAACGCTACCGCTGTTTCGCCATGTCAATAGCGAGTCATTACGCAAGGTCTGCGAAATTATCCGCGATGACATTCACGCCGATGCGGTGGCGATTACTAATACCGATCATGTGCTGGCCTATGTTGGCGTGGGTGAACATAACTATCAGAATGGCGATGACTTCATTAGCCCGACTACCCGTCAGGCGATGAATTACGGAAAAATCATCATTAAAAACAATGATGAAGCCCACCGCACACCAGAGATTCATTCCATGCTGGTGATCCCATTGTGGGAGAAAGGGGTCGTGACCGGAACGCTGAAAATTTACTACTGCCACGCGCATCAGATCACCTCGTCATTACAGGAAATGGCGGTCGGTCTGTCGCAAATCATCTCCACGCAACTGGAGGTTTCACGCGCCGAGCAGCTACGTGAAATGGCAAATAAGGCAGAGCTTCGCGCCCTGCAAAGCAAAATTAATCCCCATTTTCTGTTTAACGCTCTGAACGCTATTTCATCGTCAATCCGTCTGAATCCGGATACCGCTCGCCAGTTGATCTTTAATCTGTCGCGTTATCTGCGCTATAACATTGAATTAAAAGACGATGAGCAAATCGATATCAAAAAAGAGCTGTATCAAATTAAAGACTATATTGCCATTGAGCAGGCCCGCTTTGGTGACAAGCTGACGGTTATCTATGATATTGATGAAGAGGTGAATTGCTGCATTCCCAGCCTGCTGATCCAGCCGTTGGTGGAGAACGCCATTGTCCACGGTATTCAGCCTTGCAAAGGTAAAGGCGTTGTCACCATCAGCGTTGCAGAGTGCGGAAATCGGGTACGCATTGCGGTGCGAGATACCGGGCACGGCATCGATCCAAAGGTGATTGAGCGGGTCGAAGCGAATGAAATGCCGGGCAATAAAATTGGCCTGCTGAATGTCCATCATCGCGTGAAGTTATTGTATGGCGAGGGGCTGCATATCCGCCGCCTGGAGCCGGGGACGGAAATTGCGTTTTACATTCCTAACCAACGCACCCCAGTCGCCTCACAGGCTACGTTATTGCTTTGAGCCGGAGTGATATTGTGAAAGTCATCATTGTTGAAGACGAATTCCTGGCACAACAGGAACTGAGCTGGCTAATTAAAGAGCACAGCCAGATGGAGATTGTCGGCACCTTTGACGACGGTCTGGACGTGTTGAAGTTTTTGCAGCATAACCGCGTCGACGCCATTTTTCTGGATATCAATATTCCGTCGCTGGATGGCGTGTTGCTGGCGCAAAACATCAGCCAGTTCGCCCATAAACCGTTTATTGTGTTCATCACCGCGTGGAAAGAACATGCGGTAGAAGCGTTTGAACTGGAGGCGTTTGACTACATTCTCAAACCGTATCAGGAGTCACGTATTACCGGGATGCTGCAAAAACTGGAAGCGGCCTGGCAACAACAGCAGACCAGCAGTACGCCTGCCGCGACGGTAACGCGTGAGAATGACACCATTAATCTGGTGAAAGATGAGCGAATAATCGTCACGCCAATTAACGATATCTATTACGCCGAAGCGCACGAGAAAATGACCTTTGTCTATACGCGGCGTGAATCCTACGTAATGCCGATGAACATTACCGAATTTTGCAGCAAACTGCCGCCGTCGCATTTTTTCCGCTGCCATCGCTCATTTTGTGTCAATCTGAACAAAATACGCGAAATCGAACCGTGGTTTAATAACACCTACATTCTGCGACTGAAAGATCTGGATTTTGAAGTGCCGGTCAGCCGCAGCAAAGTGAAAGAATTTCGCCAGTTAATGCATCTTTAATCGGGAACTTTCATGAAAGCACCAGGCTTGCCCGCCGATCAACAATTTTTCGCCGATCTGTTCAGCGGCCTGGTGCTTAACCCGCAACTACTGGGGCGCGTCTGGTTTGCCAGCCAGCCTGCCTCGTTACCGGTGGGCAGTTTATGTATTGATTTTCCCCGTCTGGATATCGTGCTGCGCGGCGAATACGGCAACCTGCTGGAAGCAAAGCAGCAGCGAATGGTGGAAGGAGAAATGCTGTTTATTCCGGCACGCGCGGCTAATTTACCGATCAACAACAAACCGGTGATGCTGTTAAGCCTGGTGTTCGCACCGACCTGGCTTGGGTTATCGTTTTACGATAGCCGCACCACGTCGTTGTTGCATCCTGCTCGCCAGATCCAGCTTCCCAGCCTGCAACGCGGTGAAGGTGAAGCGATGCTTACCGCCCTCACTCATCTTAGCCGTTCGCCGCTGGAGCAGAATATCATTCAGCCACTGGTGTTAAGTTTGCTGCATCTTTGCCGCAACGTGGTGAATATGCCGCCGGGTAATTCGCAACCGCGCGGCGATTTTCTCTATCACAGCATTTGTAACTGGGTTCAGGATAATTATGCCCAGCCGCTCACCCGCGAGAGCGTGGCGCAGTTTTTTAATATCACGCCCAATCATCTGTCAAAACTGTTTGCTCAGCATGGAACGATGCGTTTTATCGAGTATGTGCGTTGGGTGCGAATGGCGAAGGCGAGGATGATTTTGCAGAAATATCATCTGTCAATTCATGAAGTGGCACAGCGTTGCGGTTTTCCGGATAGCGACTATTTTGTCGCGTTTTCCGGCGTCAGTTTGGTCTGACGCCGGGAGAGTACAGCGCCCGTTTTCAGGGCTAACGTCAGAAGGTTAATTCTGTTTCCAGCAGCGTCAGGATACTTTGTGCATCTTGCGCGGCAAACAACGACTGGCGGAAGTTTTTATTCACCAGTTTACGCGCCAGCTGCGAGAAGACTTTCACATGATTCATCCCTTCGTTAGCACCCAGCGTCAGCATGATCACCAGTTCGACTTCGCCCATTTCTGACTGCCAGTCAATCGGTTTCGCCAGCCGGGCAATGCTGATACTGGAATGACGGATCCACTGAGATTTGGTGTGCGGGATCGCTACGCCAAAACCAACGCCGGTGGTAACAATCTCTTCCCGCTGCCAGACATCTTCTTCCAGCTCAAACGGATGTTCAGTGCGCCCGTTAACGCCGAGGTTGCCGCACAGGAACTGGATCGCCTGCTCTTTATTGCTAAAATCCTGATCAACAAAGATATTCTCCAGCGCCAGCAGTGGGCGAACGTCTTCTTCCGGCGTAAAGGCGGTGAGTAACGCTTCAATTTCCTGCGCACTGCGGCATTCACATGCCTGACGCGCCAGTTCCCGACACGCCTCGCTATCCAGTTGACGAAGCTGGCTTTTCACCGCCGGAATACGCGGGCTACTCATACTCAGCTCATCCAGGCCCAGCCCAAGCAGTAGCGGCAGATAACGGCTTTCACCGCCCAGTTCACCGCAAATGCCTACCCATTTGCCCCGCTGATGCGCAGTGGTAACTATTTGCTGCAACATGCGCAGGAACGATGGCGTAATCGGGTTATATAGCGGCGATACGCGCGGGTTATTACGATCGACCGCATACAGATACTGGGTCATATCGTTGGAGCCGATACTGAAGAAATCGACCTCATCGCAGAAGTGATCGATGATGTAGCACACCGACGGCACTTCCACCATGATACCCAGCGTAATCGTCTCTGCATGACGCAGGCCATCGCGCTTAAGCTCAACGATCGCTTTTTGGATCTCGCCCTTCACCCATAAGATCTGATCGAGGCTGTGGACCATCGGGATCATCAACTGGGCGTTGCCGTAACTGGCGGCGCGCAAAATGGCCCGCAGTTGAGTGCGGAACAGGCCAGCAAATTTCGGGTAAATACGTACCGCGCGATAGCCGAGGAACGGGTTCTCTTCCTGGGGAATATTCAGATAAGGAATGCTTTTATCGCCTCCGATGTCCATTGTGCGGAAGATAATCGGCTTGTCGCCCGCCGCCAGTAGCACCTGCTGGTAGGCTTCAAATTGCTCCTGCTCGTCCGGCGCGCTGTCGCGATCCATATAGAGCATTTCGGTACGGAACAGCCCGACGCCTTCCGCGCCGTTGGCAAACGCGCCAGGCGCTTCCAGAGCGGTGCCAATATTAGCCGCGATATCAATACGCTTGTTATCACGGGAATAAGCCAGCTGCGCGGCAGCCTGCGCCTGTTGTTTTTGGCGTTTATCCGCCAGCGTCTGCGCGACCTGATAATAACCGCTCACCGCGTCATTCGGGTTAATCGCCAGCACGCCGCACTGGGCGTCAAGTACTGCAGGTTGCCCGGCATAGCGCGCGATCGCATCCAGCGGCAGGCCGCTCAAAACCGGGATCGCCGAGGCGCGGGCCAGAATCAGGGTATGCGAGGTGCGCCCGGTTTTCTCCAGAATCATGCCTGCAAGATTTTTTAAATCGAGGCTCAAAAACTGGCTTGGGGTTAAATCCTCGGCCACCAGAATAGTCGGTTTTTCCAGCATCAGATTGTTGCGCGGCTTCAGTTCCGGCCAGGTGATATGCAGCAACTGTTCGCTAATATCGCGAATGTCGCTAACACGTTCGCGCAGATAATCACTGGCAGAAGCAGAAAGTTTGGCGCAAACCTGCTCCATATTGCTGATGATCGCTACACCCAGCCCCTGATGTTGTTCTGTCATCAGGCGACGGATATTGCCTGCAAATTCATCATCCTGAATCAGCGACAAATGGGCGCTGAGGATAGTTTTGCTTTCGCCGTCACGCTCACGCAATTGCTGGTTCAGTTGCTCGGCAAGCGTTGCCAGGCTGTGCTCCAGCCGGGTGGAATCTTGCGCACTGGCCGGGATCATCCGGTAACTGTCCAGGCTGTCGCTCTGTAACAGGGTCAGCGTACCCACGCCGACGCCGCTTGCCAGCACATTGCCGTACAGTAAATCCGGGTTAAGGCGGCTTAATGAACGCGGCAGCGGATGCGCCGTCAGTTCTGCCTGCGTAGGCTGAACGCTGTCGCTGTCGATAAAGCGCACCTGGATGTACTCTTCCAGCACGCGCCGCGCCTGCTCTTCATCGCTGCCGCTAATGTTCAGGCTGCAACTGTCATTAAATAGGGGGCCGGTGCCAATCAGCGCCAGCGAGCTTTTCGCATCTGCCTTTGCGTTCTGGCGATGGTTAATAAAAGTGATTTCGCTTTGCCACTGGCTGCACTGTTCTTTAAGTTCCCACGCCGGACGAGCATGTAGACCGTTAGGCAAAGGACAGAGAAATTGAATCGTTAACATAACCGCTCCGGGTTAATCAGGAGATCATCTGAAATCCGTCAGTTGAACAACCGTCTCACGCGTAAGACGTTGAATAAGGGCAGATAAAAGTTGCTGCATCTGCAAAATGTCGCGGCAATCGGCAATCGATGCGGCGCAATGTCCATGGCGGGTTGCTGGCCCCATCACCACTGTGGGCACGCCGGTGCCGGTTAAGTGCACCGCCCCGCCGTCCGTGCCGCCGTTGCTGAACATATCTGCCTGCAACGGCACGCCAATTTCTGCCGCCACGGTTTCGACCCAGGCGGTAAGTTTTGGCGGCGCAATCAGCGACTTGTCGCTTAACACCAGCATCGGCCCGTTACCAATCTGGCGATGGTTAGCCGCGCCATAATCAAAGTTTTTCGCCCAGCAGGCGGTATCAAGCACAATGGCGACGTCCGGCGACACCGCGCGGGTGGCAGTTTGCCCGCCGCGTAATCCCACCTCTTCGCTGGAACTTGCCACCAGCCACACTTCCGCAGGCAGTTCGGCGTCGTGCAGTTCGCGCAGTAACGTCACCAGCAGATAGCAACCGAGGCGGTCATCAAAGGCTTTCCCCATCACTCGCTGGTGAGGGAGAACCTGAAAAGTGGTATCAAACGTGACGCGATCGCCGGGACGAATTCCCGCCTGCATCACTTCGTCATAGGAGCGCGCACCAATGTCCACGCGCATGGCGCTGACGTCATTCCCCTGCCGGTCGCCGTCAAGCAGGCCTGGAATTTTGCACTCTTCACGGGTGGTGATGCGCACCGGCTGCAGCTGGCGGGCAGCCATGCGTACGTTGCCAACCGGCAGCACATCAATCGCCCCTTCGCGGGAGATGCTGCGCACCATAAATCCCACTTCGTCCATATGCGCACAGATCATCACCTTCGGACCTGTCGATTCATTCAGGCGGATCAGCACCGATCCCAGACCATCAAATCGCACTTCTTTTTGCAGGCGATCCGCTTCTTCCAGCAGGATCTGCCGCACTTCCTGTTCCGAGGAGGCGATCGCATCTGCCTCGCTCAACGCTTTTAATAGCGATAAATCCATTATGCCTCTCCCGTGAGCAACACTGTTTTCGGCATGGCGTAGAGCACTTCTGCGCCTTGCGGGGTAACCAGCACAACATCTTCGATGCGCACGCCCCCTTGCCCTGGCAAATAAATCCCCGGCTCCACGGTCAGTAACATGCCTGGCTGTAGCGTCGTGGTGTCCCGCGGTGAAAAACGCGGATCTTCATGAACTTCAATGCCGATAGCGTGACCGGTGTTATGACCGAAATAGTCGCCATAACCTGCTTCTGTAATGACCCGGCGCGCGGCATCGTCAACCTGCTGGCAGCGCACGCCGGGGCGAATCGCGGAGATTGCTGCGAGCTGTGCCTGCAGGACAATTTGATAGACGTTAAACAGCGGGTGAGATTCGGCGCTCACCCCTTCGCCATTCACCAGCAAGGTGCGCGTCATATCAGAGCAGTAGCCCTCATAGACACAGCCGAAATCCATGGTCACAAACATCCCGGGCTGGATCACCGTCTCTCCCGGCACCGCATGGGGCATGGAACCGTTGGCCCCCGCGGCTACAATGGGATCAAAGGACACCTTCCGCCCGCCCCGGCGCAGCAGTTCATACACCAGCCGGGCGGCCACATCCCGCTCCGTCAGCCCCGGGCGGATGAAGTTCAGGAGCTCTCGAAACGCCTCGTCGGTGATGCGCTGGGCCTGGCGCATCCGGTCCAGCTCCTCCTCATCCTTGGCGGACCGCAGCCCGTCCAGCAGGCCCTGGGCGGGTGCCAGCTCACAGGGAAGGGCGCCCTTCCATCGTTCCAGCTCATCCACGCTCACCTGGCCGCTCTCAAATCCAACCCGCTTCAGCCCCCGGCG